>Ga0335081_10001553_pt1 | contig 36564 bp, 35 predicted proteins | sample Lox_Sample_35_FD_206713 | JGI IMG/M metagenome (GOLD analysis project Ga0335081, IMG submission 206713) | Soil microbial communities from Loxahatchee National Wildlife Refuge, Florida, United States - Lox_Sample_3.5 | ecosystem: Environmental > Terrestrial > Soil > Wetlands | place: USA...
GCGGGCACCGGTCCGTGGTGGGCGGCGCTTGAATTCGAAGCCGCGCCGAAAATCATCGCGCGATTGCCATTCGTCGAACGCGCCGATCACCCGGCGGCCATGCCGGTGTTCGTCATCTCCCGCGCCGCCGCGGAAGCCATGGTGACCGAGACCGAGGTTTGGAGCTTGCGGGTCTCCGGCTGGAGCGCGGCGGCGGTCAACGCCGTGGCGGCGATTGCCGACGTCATCGCGCTCCCCGACCGCGCCTTCGACGGCGCTGCGCTGCTGATCTCCGTCGCCAGCGGCCGCGTCGACACGGTCAGAGACGCTCTCGTCAAGATCGGCGCCACGATCCGTTCATCGGCCCTCGTCGGCAGCCACGCGACCCGCTATACGATCCCCGCCAAAGGTTAAATCCGGCCCCCGTCTGACGGGTGCGGATAAAGGAAGACGTTAATGACTGTGATGCGTCCGAAGCCGCGGCCCGGTGTGCTCGATATCGAGGCCTATGTGCCCGGCAAGAGCAAAGCGCCGGGCGTCGCCAAGGTATTCAAGCTGTCGTCGAACGAGACGCCGCTCGGGCCGAGCCGACATGCCATCGCTGCCTATCGGTCGTGGGCGGATCACCTGGAAGACTACCCGGACGGTTCGGCCAGCGATTTGCGCGAGGCGATCGGGCGCGCTTTCGGACTTGATCCGGAGCGCATCGTTTGCGGCGCGGGCTCGGACGATCTGTTGCATCTGCTGGCGCATGCATACCTCGTCGACGGCGACGAGGCGATCCACACCACGCACGGCTTTCTGATTTATCCGATCGTCACGCTCGGCGCCGGCGCCAAGCCGGTCGTGGTGCCGGAAAAAAATTACACCGCCGACGTCGATGCGATCCTGGCCGCGGTGACGGAGAAGACCAGAATCGTCTTCCTCGCCAATCCGAATAATCCGACCGGGACCTGCCTGTCATTCGACGAAGTCAAGCGGCTGCATCGCGGCCTGCCGGGCAACGTGCTCTTGGTGCTCGACGCCGCCTACGCCGACTACGTGCGGCGCAACGATTACGAAGCCGGCATTGAGCTTGTCGCCACCTCCGACAATGTCGTGATGTGCCGCACGTTCTCGAAAATTCACGGCTTGGCGGCGCTCCGCCTCGGCTGGATGTTCGGCCCCGCCCCGATCGTCGACGCCATCAACCGCATGCGCGGCCCGTTCAATGTCACCGGCCCGGCCATCGCCGCCGGCGTCGCGGCCATCGAGGACGTCGAGCATCAGGAGCGCTCGCGCGAGCACAACACGCGCTGGCTCGATTGGCTGACCAAGGAGATCGGCAAGCTCGGCCTGCAAGTGACACCGAGCGTCGCCAATTTCCTGCTGATCCATTTTCCGCAAACCAAGGGACGCACGGCGAAAGACGCCGATGCCTTTCTCACCGCCCGCGGGCTCATTTTGCGGCAGACCACGGCCTATAAGCTGCCGAACGCGCTGCGCATGACCGTCGGCACGGAAGAGGCGAACCGGCTCGTCGTCGAGGCGCTCCGAGATTTTTTAGCGAAACCGGCATAACGCTGTGACCAAGCCCGCACCGCTGTTCAACCGTCTCGCCTTGATCGGCGTCGGCCTGATCGGCTCGTCGATCGCGCGTGCGGCGCGCGCGCAAGGCGCGGTGCGCGAAATCGCCGCGAGCGCCCGCTCCGCCGCCACCCGCCGGCGCGTCGCCGAGCTTGGCCTGGCCGACCAGGTGCTCGAGACCAACGCCGCCGCCGTCACCGGCGCGGACCTGGTCATCGTCTGCGCTCCCGTCGGCGTCTGTGGCGAGATCGCCAAGGAAATCGCGCCGCACCTGAAAGCCGGCGCAGTCGTCTCCGACGTCGGCTCGGTCAAGGGCGCAATCGTCCGCGACATGGGACCGGAACTACCCGCCGACGTGCACTTCGTTCCGGCACATCCGGTTGCCGGCACCGAGCATTCTGGTCCCGACGCCGGTTTCGCCGAATTGTTCGTCGACCGCTGGTGCATTCTCACGCCGCCCGAGGGCGCCGATCCCGCCGCCGTCGAACGGCTCGCGGCGTTCTGGCGAGCGCTCGGCGCCAATGTCGAGACCATGCCGGCCGCGCATCACGACCTTGTGCTGGCGATCACCAGCCATCTGCCGCATCTGATTGCCTACACGATCGTCGGCACCGCCGACGAGCTTGCCGAAGTAACACGCTCCGAAGTCCTCAAATTCTCCGCCGGGGGTTTTCGCGACTTCACCCGCATCGCCGCGTCCGATCCCACGATGTGGCGCGACGTGTTCCTTGCCAACAAGGATGCGGTGCTGGAAATGCTCGGCACCTTTAACGAGGATCTCGCGCAATTGACGCGGGCGATCCGGCGCGGCGACGGCGATGCTTTGTTCGAGCACTTCACCCGGACCCGCGCCATCCGCCGCGGCATCGTCGACATCGGCCAGGATTCACCGGCGCCGGATTTTGGCCGGCCGCATCCCGATCTGCCGGGCGAGCCGTTGCCGCGGCCCTACGCGGTGTCCGAGGACAAATAAAGCCGATCAGCGCGCCTTCACCGTCAAGGCTTCATCGACCGCGGCGCGCAGCTCCGCGAGCGTGAACGGCTTCGCGATCACGTCATGAATAATGGCTTCGAGGCCGTGCGCGCGTTCGCGCTGATCGGCGTAGCCCGTCATCAACAGGATCGTCAGATCGGGATAGTCGCGCGCCGCCGCAAGCGCCAAGGCGATGCCGTCCATGATCGGCATGCGGATGTCGGTCAGCAGAAGATCGAAACGACCGTCTTCGCGCTTGAGCAGATCGAGCGCGTCGCCGCCGTCGCATGCGGTCTTGACGTCGTGGCCGACGCCCGAAAGCGCGCGCGCACACATCGCGCACAGTGCCTCTTCGTCTTCGGCGATCAGGATACGAGCCATGATCAGCGTGCCCCGGCCAAAATGTCGTTGCGGTTGAGGAAGCGCACCACGACGTCGTGGGATTCCGGCGGCGGCGAGGCGAGCCGGGTGTGGAATGCGACGCCTTGGCCGGCCGGCAGCAAAGCGCGCGGCGGAACCGCCGTCCAGGAATAGATTTCTTGCCGCGCGGCGTTGCGCACCGCAAAGCGCAGATGCGGCACGGTAACGGCCTTGCCGGTGATATTGACGATGTCGCCGCTGATCACCAGGATCGGCACGCCCTCATGCTGCTCGGTGGTGGTGCCGAGCTCTTCAAAATCGAGCCCGCGAACGTTCACCGGCAGACCGAGCAAGGCATAGAACGAGGCGGTTTGCGGCATGGCGCGCACGAAATCGCCGCGCCAGCCGATGACGATCGCATTGGCGACGATCAGCGCCAGGATGCCGGACTGCAGTTTCGACAGCGGCCATTGCAAACGCGGGCGCTTGCCGTGCAAGGGGTAGCGCCGCGCGGCGATGGTCTCGATGTCTTCCAGCGGTTCGGGAGTGGATAAGACGCGCGGCTCCGCCTCGACATCGAGGGGCGGCTGATGCTCCGCTTCGCCCGGCGCGAGCGGCGGCGATTCCACTTCGACCGAAGACTCCTCGGCCGCCGGGAAGCCTTCCGCAGCCTCGGTCGTCCCGGACGGCGGCGGCACCACGAATGGATCGGCCACGGACTCGGCCAATGATCCGGCTTGGCTGGCCGCTGCGGCATCGCCAGCCGCAGCTTCCGCGTTGGCTGCTTCCGCCCCCGCCGCGACCGCAGGCTGCGCCGGGCCGAGGGCCTCGGCCGCCGCCATAAGCTTCTCGTTGTGGGGCAATTCGGCGTGCCAGACGGTCCGGCAGCGCACGCAACGCACCCGGCGCCCGTCCGGACGCAGGGTTGCCACTTCGACGTCGTAGGATGTAGCGCAGTTGGGGCAGACGATCAGCATCGGTCGAATCAGGGGCGCGGCACCTCTTGGCCAAAGCCTATCAGGCCATCCGTTAACGGATTGGAAACCACCCGGCCGGGAAGGCCCTCTTCCTCTTGGGGTGCTAAGTTGTGGCGGGGTCGGCGAATCAGGCCGCGGACCCCCATTGCCGCGAGGGGCCACGCGTGAGGTTTGATCGGAGAATCGCGTGATCCGGTTCGAAAATGTCGGCTTGCGCTATGGGCTCGGTCCCGAAATCCTGCGCGACCTCAGCTTCCGCATCGACGGTCGTTCCTTCCAGTTCCTCACCGGGCCGTCCGGGGCCGGCAAGACCTCGCTGTTGCGCATGATGTTTCTATCGCTCAAGCCGACACGCGGGCTGATTTCCATGTTCGACAGCGACACCGCGACGCTCACCAAGGACGACCGCGCGACCCTGCGGCGCCGTATCGGCATCGTGTTTCAGGATTTCCGCCTCCTCGACCACATGACCACCTACGAAAACGTGGCCCTGCCGCTGCGCGTGCTCGGCCAGGACGAAGCGACCTACCGCGGCGAAGTCGTCGAACTGTTGCAATGGGTCGGTCTCGGCGAACGCATGGCGGCGTTGCCGCCGGTGCTCTCGGGCGGCGAAAAGCAGCGCGCCGCAATCGCCCGCGCCGTGATTGCGCGCCCGCAGCTTTTGCTCGCCGACGAGCCGACCGGCAATGTCGACCCGAATCTTGGCCAGCGTCTGCTGCGGCTGTTCATCGAGCTCAACAAATCCGGCACCTCCGTCGTCATTGCCACGCACGACATCGCGCTGATGGACGAGTACGACGCCCGGCGCCTGGTCCTCCATGAAGGCCGTCTGCATGTCTACGACTGACCGTGCCAGAACGACGGCGGAGCCTTGGGAAGCGGACGCTCCGGCACCATCTCGTCTGTTGGCGCAGGGCGCGCCGACGCCGATCGTGCCGCGCGGCTCGATCGCCGGGCGGTCGCTCACCGCCGTCGTCGCGATCATGACCTTTCTCGCCGCGGTGACGGCGGGAGCGGTGATGATGGTCGTCACCTCGGCCAGCGATTGGCAGTCGGCGGTCGGGCGCGAGGTCACGATCCAGGTGCGGCCGGTGTCCGGCCGCGACATTGAAGCGGATGTGCGTGCGGCGATCGCGCTGGCGCGGAGCACCGCCGGCATTGCCGACGTGCGCGCCTTCAGCAAAGAGGAATCGGAAAAGCTGGTCGAGCCGTGGCTCGGCTCGGGCCTTCCGCTCAACGAATTGCCGATACCGCGCATGATCGTCGTCAAGCTCGCCTCCGGTGCAGCGCCGGATTTTGCCGGCTTGCGTGCAGTACTTGCCGCCCGCGTGCCGAGCGCCAGTCTCGACGATCATCGCGGCTGGATCGACCGCATGCGCGACATGGCGGAGGCCGTCGTCGTCGTCGGCATCGCCATTCTAACGCTGGTCGTCATCGTGACCGTGCTCTCGGTCACTTTCGCCACCCGCGGCGCCATGGCGACCAACCGGCCGATCGTCGAAGTGCTGCATTATGTCGGCGCCACCGACGGTTTCGTCGCCGGCCAGTTTCAGCGCCATTTTCTGCTGCTCGGTTTCAAAGGCGGCGCCATCGGCGGCGGCATTGCGCTATTGCTCTTCGGCATCGCTGGCGCGGCGAGCGGCTGGCTGTCCGGCAGCGCCGGTGGCGAGGAAGCAATGGCGTTGTTCGGCACGTTTTCGATAGGTGCCGCCGGCTATTTCGCCATCATTGTCCTGATCGTGTTGATGGCCATGGTCACCGCTCTCACGTCGCGCCGGACCGTCAACCAGACGCTGGAATCCATCGATTGAGCGAGCCGCGATCATTGCGGATGCACCGGCTCATTGCGAAGTTCCCACGGACGCCGAAATCGCGGGTATATTTCGCGGCACGGCTCTCGATTCTGGCGATGCCATCCGGCGCAAAGGGCGCGCGAGCAGATGCTTAGTCTGAAGGGCGCGGTAAGAACCCGGCGCCTCAGGTCGATCGGCCTGAAGGCGATTCTGCTGTGCCTGTTCCTTTTGGTCTTGGGCTTTGCCGGTTTCGTCTGGCTGTTGCCGAGCCGCCAGATCGTGCTCGACACCAACGCCGACGGCATCGTGGTGCTGACCGGCGGCACCTCGCGTATCAGCGACGCACTGGAATTGCTCGCTTCCGGCCGCGGCAAAAGACTCTTGATCACCGGCGTCAACCCCGGCACCACGACCGCCGATATCGAGCGCGAAGTGGTCAATTACAACAGGTTGATCTCCTGCTGCGTCGATCTCGATTATTCGGCGCTCAACACCTATGGCAACGCGGTACAGTCGCGGCGCTGGGCATTGGCGCACGGCTTTGGTTCGTTGATCGTCGTCACCTCGGCCTACCATATGCCGCGCGCGCTCGCTGAACTGGCGCATCAGCTGCCCAATGTCAGGCTGGTCGCCTTCCCGGTCGTGTCCGACCGCTTGCGCATCGAACCGTGGTGGTCGAGCGGCGACACCACCAGATTGGTGGTGTCGGAATATCTCAAATATCTTGCCGCCAAGGTGCGCATGCGGCTCGATTCATTCAGCACCAGCGAATTGACGGCCTTCCCGGTCCGTCGAGCGTAAGCGCCGCCTCCGGCAGGTCTCCGTGGTCCGATCAGTCACGATTTACATCCGGTCGCTCGCCTTCAATGTGCTGTTCTACGCGAATTTGACCCTGCACATGATCGTGGCGCTGCCGACATTGGCCTTGCCCTATCCTTGCCTGCGCGCGTTCATCCGCTCCTATGCGCGCAGCAGCCTGTGGCTGTTGCGGGTCATCTGCGGCATCGGGGTGGAATGGCGCGGCATTGATAAAATTCCAAAAGGGCCGTGCATCGTCGCCTGCAAGCACCAATCGTCATGGGAGACGTTTTCGTTGTACGCAGTGCTCGACGATCCGCTTTACGTGCTCAAGCGCGAATTGATGTGGCTGCCGCTGTTCGGCTGGTACATGCGCAAAGCCGGTCTCATTCCGATCGACCGCAGTGCCGGCATGGCGGCGCTGGCGCGCATGACGGCGCGGGCGCGCCAAGCGCTCGCCGGCGACCCGCCGCGTCAACTCGTCATCTTTCCCGAAGGCACGCGGCGGACGCCCGGCGCCGAACCCGTCTACAAGCCCGGCATTATCCATCTCTACAACAAGGCCGGCGTGCCCTGCGTGCCGCTGGCGCTCAATTCGGGACTGTTCTGGCCGCGCCGCTCGCTGCTTCGCCTGCCCGGCACGATTGTCGCGGAAGTCTTGGATCCGATCCCGCCCGGCATCGACAGGGAAGCGTTCTTCACCCGGCTGCAAGACGCCATCGAAACCGCGAGCGCGCGGCTGATCCGGGAGGCGCAAAAGGGAGATCAAACGCCGGAAGCTCGTTCCTGAGTCCCGGTTCCGTTGTCATGAGGCCTGATCCCCGCTTGCAAGCGTTCGGCAAGCAAATGCAAATCGCTTTCCCGATAGCCGAGCGCCTCGAGCGCACGCACCGTTTCCAGAACATAATCGCGATTGGGCCCCGACTTGCCGTGGCCCTGCCGTATATGATGCAAGCTCTCCGCGAGCGTCAGCCGGCCGGCATATTGCGCGTGGCTGCGATCGACGATGTAGCACAATGCCCGCAGCCGCCGGCGCGCCTCGTCCTCAAGCTCGATCTGCCGCATGGCTTCAAGATAAACCGTCGTGACCTGCTCGCGGGAGCGCAGATAGTCGATGGTCTGCGCACGTTGTGCGGCGGCGACCCGGTAGGCGACGCCGCGGCACATGCCGCCGCGATCAAGGCCCAGCACCAGGCCGGGCCGCTCCGGCGTCCCGCGATGAACGAAGGAGTAGACGCAAAGGGCGCGGTGCAGGCCGACGAGCCGGGCCGTAACCCGCTCGACGAAAGCAAAGCCCGGACGCCACATCAGCGAGCCGTAACCGAACACCCAGAGATCGCCGCTTTGGTGCTCCGCCGTAGTCTGCATCGGTCCTCAATATTGACTTCACTCTTGTTTAGCTCGCCTAACAGGACGAGAACGGCGGCACAATGGCGCCCTCTTTCATAGGCCATAACAGGAAATGTCAGGCGAATCCCCGCTCAGCATAATGCGCTCCGCGCCGCCGCGCCTGCCCAAGCGGCCGGCCCGCAGGCGCCGATCGCGGCTGTGGCTGTCCGTCGCGTCGGTCGCCATCCTGATCGTGTTCGCCGTCGGCCTGAGCTGGGGCTGGTATCTCGCCGCCTCGATCGCCGATCGCGCCTTGGCGGGTTGGGTGAGCCGAGAGGCGAAGCTCGGCCGGGTGTACGACTGCGGTGCGCAGAGCATCGGCGGCTTTCCCTTCCGAATCGTGACCCGCTGCGAGAACGCGACCGCGCGGTTCAACAGCAACAATCCGCCGTTCGACCTTGCGGCGACAGACGTCACCTTCTCGGCGGCGCTTTATCGGCCGACGCTGTTGCACGGCGATATCGCCGGCCCGGTAACGCTCGCCGATCCAGGCCAGCCGCCGATCTTCGTCGCCAACTGGTCGCGCGCGCGATTGGACCTCTCCGGTCTGCCGTCCGATCCGGAAGGCATATCCGTCAGCCTCACGGCGCCGCGCCTCGATCGCGTTGCCGGTCCCGGCAGCGGCATGATATTCAAGGCCGACAGCGCGCAGGTCGACGGCCGCATCATCCAAGGCTCGGCGCGCAGCAACCCGGTGATCGAGGCAACCGGGCATTTCACGGCGGCGTTGGCGCCCAGCTTCCATCCTTTGCTGGCGGCACCGCTCCGCGGCGACATCGACGCGGTGATGCGCGGGTTTAAGGATTTTTCGCCGAAGCCTTGGCCCACGCTGTTTCGGGAAATGCAGGCTTCCGGTGGCGGCATCGACATCAAATCGTTTCGCATCGAACGCAGTGACGCTACCGTGGTCGGTACGGGGACGCTGACGGTGAATGCGCACGGCCGGCTCGACGGAACCCTCAACGTTGCCGTTGCCGGCATCGAAAACATCGTGCCGCTCTTGGGCATCGATCAGTTGATCGGCCAGGGCATCGACAAGCTCACCGGCGGCAGCGGCTCATCCAATCAGGGGCTGAATGCACTCGACCGCCTGCTCCCCGGACTGAGCGGCGTCGTCCGCGACCAGACGAATACAAATTTGATCGATAACATCAAGAAAATGGGTCAGCCGACCGAGATCGACAAGAAGCCGGCGATCGCCCTGCCGCTGCGCGTAGCCGATGGCATCATCTATCTCGGCGTTATTCCGGTCGGCGTAGTGCCGGCATTGTTCTAAGATAGATCCGGATCGTATCCGGAATTTGAGGACGACGGATCGCCAGTGGCCGCAAAACCCATTCCCATTTTCGACGGCCACAATGATGTGCTGCTGCGGCTCAATCGGCACCCCGGCGTGGACCCCGTTACGGCCTTCCTGCAGGGCGAAGACAAGGGTCATCTGGATCTGCCCAGGGCGCGCAAAGGCGGATTTGCCGGCGGCCTGTTCGCGATCTTCGTGCCTTCGCCGAAACGCGAGAATGGCGCGGCAAGCGGAGCGACACCACAGGACGCCGGGGGCGTCATCGGCAGCGATCCGTCGCCGCCGGCCGTCGACGCGGCGGCGGCGCAGCGCGCGGTTTTCGCCATGACTTCGCTGCTTTACCGCATCGAGAGGGAATCGGCGGGGCGGCTCCGTGTCTGCCGCAATGCCCGCGATATCGAACGCTGCCTCGCCGACAGCGCGTTGGCCGCAGTGCTGCATATCGAAGGTGCCGAGGCGATCGACGCGAATTTCGAAGTCCTGGATGTGCTCTACGCCGCGGGGCTGCGCTCGCTGGGTCCGGTCTGGAGCCGGCCCAATCTATTCGGCCATGGCGTGCCGTTCCGCTGTCCCGCTTCGCCCGACATCGGCCCAGGCCTGACCGATCTCGGCAAGGCGCTGATCGGCGCCTGCAACCGCTTGCGGATTCTGATCGACCTGTCGCATCTCAACGAGCGCGGTTTTTGGGACGTCGCCGAGCTCAGCACGGCGCCGCTCGTCGCCACGCATTCCAACGCGCATGCGATCAGCCCGCATTCGCGCAATCTGACCGACCAGCAATTGGCCGCGGTCCGGCAATCCGGCGGCCTCGTCGGCGTCAATTTCGCGACGGCATTCCTGCGTCCGGACGGCAGGCACGACAAGGATACGCCGATCGAGTTGATCATCCGGCACGTCGACTATCTGCTCGAGCATTTGGGCGAGGACGGTGTCGGCTTTGGCTCCGATTTCGACGGCGCGATGATCCCCGCGGAACTCGGCGATGCGGCGGGATTGCAGGTTTTGGTGCAGGCGCTGCGCCAGCGCGGCTTCGGCAAACGCCTGATCGAGAAATTGTGCTTTCGCAATTGGCTGCGCGTCCTCGCCCGCACCTGGCAGCCGAAAAAGTAGCGTGTGCCGTCAGCGCTTGCGCCCGCTGTGCCAGCCGACCTGCGCGTCGGGCACCGCATCGGTCGAGGCAAAATACGGCTTGATGTCAAGGAGCGGCGTGTTGTCGAGACAGTCGAGACCGACGACCGAGAGCGTGTTGCCGTCGATGCGGACAAGCCGCGCCACCGAAGCGGCGATCGGGTTCGGCCGCGCCGGCGAGCGCAGCGCGAAGGTGCCGCGGCGATCGCTGTAATGGCGCGGCGACTGCAGCAAGAGGTCGCGCCGCGCTCTGTCCATCCAGTAGAGCAAGAGCACGTGACTGACGGTCTCCAGGCCGGAAAGGCCTTGAGCCCAACGCGGATCGACTGCGACGATGCAGACCGCGTCGGACTCCCGCGCGTTTTTGGGGCAGTCTTCGCGCCGCTTCCATGGCGTGTGGATGCGCCCGATATAATACAGCGAGGCATCGAAGGCCGCCGGCAGCGTCACCGCGATTTCGCCTTCCCGCAGCCCGTACCAGTCGTCGGACGATGCCGCGTCGCGCGCCGGATTTTTGGGTTCGGCCGGTGCCATCGCGGCAAAATGGCATGGCGTCCAGCGGACTGCCAGATATCGCACCGCTGAGGATTCCCTATCGCACCCATGGGGCCGAATCCCATGCTGGTTGGGCCCTTGCCCCAATCCGCTTAATGATATAAAGATATCTTTATATCGAGCTCTGGATAGGCTGCGCCACGGATGGCGCCACGACGTGCTGCAATGACTAATGAGCAACTGACTTTCGTTGCGCTGACCGCAACGCTCAAAGCGGCCGGTGAAACGACCCGCCTGCGCGTCCTGGCGCTGCTTGCGGAGGCCGAGCTGACCGTCTCCGATCTCACCGACATCCTGCGCCAGTCGCAGCCGCGGCTGTCCCGCCATTTGCGGCTGCTGACCGAAGCCGGGCTGGTCGAGCGTTTCCGCGAGGGCTCGTGGGCCTTCTTTCGCCTCGCCGAGCGTGGCGGCGGCGCCGAAATCGCGCGCGTCCTGATCGGGCGGCTTGATTCCGGCGACGCCACCATCGTCCGCGATCGCGAACGCCTGACGGCCGTGCGCGCCACCCGCGCCGCGGCTGCACAAAATTACTTCCGGCGGCACGCCGCGCAATGGGACCGCATCCGCAAGCTTCACGTCGCCGACGCCGCCGTGGAAGCGGCCATCCGCGCAGCGCTCGCCGATAAGCCGATCCGCGCGCTTCTTGACCTCGGCACCGGTACCGGGCGAATGCTCGAACTGTTTGCGCCCGATATCGAGCGCGGCCTGGGCCTTGATCTGTCGCTCGACATGCTGGCGCTTGCCCGCGCGCGACTCGACCGCGCCGGCTTGAAGCATTGCAGCGTGCGCCAAGGCGACATTTACGATCTCGCCTTGCCGCGCGATTCCTTCGACGTCGTCATCATCCATCAGGTGCTGCATTTCCTCGACGACAGCGCGCATGCGGTCCGCGAGGCGGCGCGCGTGCTGCGCCCGGGCGGCCGCCTTCTGGTCATCGATTTCGCCCCGCACGATCTCGAATTCCTGCGTGAGGAGCACGCCCATCGCCGCCTCGGTTTCGCCGCCGAGACGATGACGCAATGGCTGGAGGGCGCCGGTCTCGACGTGGTGCGCCAGCAGACTTTGCCGCCCGGACCGGAAGGCAAGATCGCGGTGTCGCTGTGGCTGGCGCGCGATCCGCGCATCCTGCTCGCGCAGCCGGCGGCGCCCGAGGTGGCGTGATGACTGTGCCGCGCCTGAGCCGCATGCGGACCGGCGACGAGCGCCGGCTGCGCGTTTCGTTCGAGTTCTTCCCGCCGAAGACGGCGGAGATGGAGCAATCGCTGTGGGAAGCGATCCGGCGGCTCGCTCCGCTGCAGCCGAATTTCGTCTCGGTGACCTATGGCGCCGGCGGCTCGACCCGCGAGCGCACGCACGCGACGGTCAAGCGCATCCTGGCCGAGACGCTGCTCACGCCGGCGGCACACCTGACCTGCGTCGCCGCGACACGCGCCGATATCGACACGGTCATCAAGGCCTATGCCGAGGCCGGCGTGCGCCACATCGTGGCGCTGCGCGGCGATCCGATCGGCGGCATCGGCGAACGCTACGCGCCGCATCCGGGCGGCTACCGCAATGCCGCGGATCTCGTCGCCGGCATCAAGCGCATCGCCGACATCGAAGTGTCGGTGTCAGCCTATCCCGAAAAGCATCCCGACAGCCCGTCGGTGGCCGCCGATATCGACATGCTCAAGGCCAAAGTCGATGCCGGCGCGACACGGGCGATCACGCAGTTCTTTTTCGAAAACAGCCTCTATTTCCGCTACCTCGATCGCGTGCGCGCGGCCGGCATCGACATCCCGATCGTGCCCGGCATCGTGCCGGTGCAGACTTTCAAGCAGACCAAGAATTTCGCTACGCGCGCCGGCGCCTCGATTCCGGCTTGGCTCGCCGAGCGCTTCGACGGTCTCGACGACGATCCGGCGACGCGCAAGCTGATCGCCGCCGCGGTCGCCGCCGAACAGGCGATCGATCTCGTCGATCACGGCGTGACGGACTTCCACTTCTACACCATGAACCGCGCCGACCTGGTCTATGCGATTTGTCATCTGCTCGGGCTGCGGCCTGACGATGGCGCAGCGCGGCCGGTGAAGGCCGCGGCAGAAAAGGAGCGCGCCTAAGCGATGAGCAAGATCGTTCCGCGTTCCAAAGCCGAAACCGCGCTGCGCCGCCTCGCGGCCGAACGCATTCTCGTGCTCGACGGCGCCATGGGCACGATGATCCAGTCGCTGGGCCTCGACGAAGAGGGCTTTCGCGGCGCGCGCTTCGACGCCTGGAACCGCGAGGTGCGCGGCAACAACGATCTCCTCAATCTCAGCCGTCCCGACGCGGTGCGCGCCATCCACCTCGAATATTTCCGCGCCGGCGCCGACATCGTCTCGACCAACACGTTTTCCTCGACGCGCATCGCGCAAGCCGATTACGGCATGGCCGAGATCGCCTACGAATTGAACGCCGAAGGCGCACGGCTCGCCCGCGAGGCGGCGCGGCTTGCCCAGGACGAGGACGGCCGCGAGCGTTTCGTCGCAGGCGCGCTTGGTCCGACCAACCGCACCGCCTCGATCTCGCCGGACGTGTCCAATCCCGGCTTTCGCGCCATCACCTTCGACGAGCTGAAGCTCGCTTATGGCGAACAAGTCCGCGGCCTGCTGGCCGGCGGCGTCGACGCGCTCTTGATCGAGACGATCTTCGACACGCTCAACGCCAAGGCCGCGATCTTCGCCATCGCCGACGAACTCAAATCGCGCGGTATCGCGGTGCCGGTGATGATCTCCGGCACGATCACCGACCGTTCGGGCCGCTTTCTCTCCGGCCAGACGCCCGAAGCGTTCTGGAACTCGATCGCGCATGCCGCGCCGCTGTCGGTGGGCTTGAACTGCGCGCTCGGCGCCAAGGAGATGCGCGCGCATATCGCCGAACTCGCCCGCGTCGCCGACACGCTGATCTGCGCCTATCCCAATGCCGGATTGCCCAACGAATTCGGCGGCTATGACGAAGGGCCGGATGTCATGGCGGAGCTGATCGACGAGTTCGCGGCGGCCGGCTTGGTCAACATCGTCGGCGGCTGCTGCGGCACCACGCCCGAGCACATCCGCGCCATCGCCCGCGCCGTCGCCGGCAAGGCGCCGCGGGTCATTCCGGAGATCGCGCCGCGGCTGCGGCTCTCCGGCCTCGAAGCCTTCACGCTGACCCCGGAAATTCCCTTCGTGAACGTCGGCGAGCGCACCAACGTCACCGGCTCGGCAAAATTCCGCAAGCTCGTCACCGCCGGCGATTACACGGCGGCGCTCGCGGTGGCGCGCGATCAGGTCGAGAATGGCGCCCAGATCATCGACATCAATATGGACGAGGGGCTGCTCGACTCGGAAAAGGCGATGATCACCTTCCTCAATCTGATCGCCGCCGAACCCGACATTGCCCGCGTCCCGGTGATGATCGATTCGTCGAAATTCTCGGTGATCGAGTCCGGCCTCAAATGCGTGCAAGGCAAGGCCGTAGTCAATTCGATCTCGCTCAAGGAGGGCGAAGAGGCGTTTATTCACCACGCCGAGCTGGTGCGCCGCTACGGCGCCGCAGTCGTGGTGATGGCCTTCGACGAGGCCGGCCAGGCCGACACGCTCGAAAAGAAGCAGGCGATCGCCAAGCGCGCCTACGACATTCTGGTCGATCGCGTCGGTTTTCCGCCGCAGGACATCATCTTCGATCCGAATGTTTTTGCCGTCGCTACCGGCATGGAAGAGCACAACGGCTACGGCGTTGCCTTCATCGAGGCGGCGCGCTGGATCCGGGCGAACCTGCCGCACGCGCATATTTCCGGCGGCGTCTCGAACCTCTCGTTCTCGTTCCGCGGCAACGAGGCGGTACGCGAGGCGATGCACTCGGTGTTCCTCTATCACGCAATTGCGGCCGGCATGGATATGGGCATCGTCAATGCCGGCCAGATCGCGGTCTATGACGATCTCGACGCGGAGCTGCGCGAGGCGTGCGAAGACGTCGTGCTCGATCGCCGGCCCGATGCCGCGGAGCGGCTGCTCGCCCTGGCGGAGCGCCATCGCGGCCACGGCAAGGAGAAGAAGGAGGCCGATCTCGCCTGGCGCGAATGGCCGGTCGAGAAGCGGCTGTCGCATGCGCTGGTCCACGGCATCACCGACTTCATCGAAACCGACGTAGAGGAGGCGCGGCGCAAGCTGCCGCGCCCGCTCGCGGTGATCGAAGGCCCGCTGATGGACGGCATGAACGTGGTCGGCGACCTGTTCGGCTCGGGGCGGATGTTCCTGCCCCAGGTCGTGAAATCGGCCCGCGTGATGAAGCAGGCCGTCGCCTATCTGATGCCGTACATGGAGGCGGAAAAGGACGGCCGCGAGCACAAATCCTCGAACGGCAAGATCGTGATGGCCACGGTCAAGGGCGACGTCCACGACATCGGCAAGAATATCGTCGGGGTCGTGCTCCAGTGCAACAATTACGACGTCGTCGATCTCGGCGTCATGGTGCCGGCGGAAAAGATTCTGCAGGCCGCAAAGGAGGAACAGGCGGACATCGTCGGCCTGTCCGGTTTGATCACGCCCTCGCTCGACGAAATGTGCCATGTCGCCGCCGAGATGGAGCGGCAGGGCTTCGAGGTGCCGCTGCTTATCGGCGGCGCCACGACGAGCCGCGTGCACACCGCGGTGAAGATTCATCCGAACTACCGGCGCGGCCAGGCAATCTATGTCAACGACGCGAGCCGCGCGGTCGGCGTGGTCTCCACGCTGCTGTCGCGCGAGCAACGCGCCCGCACCATCGGCGAGGTGCGCGCCGAATATGCGCGGATCGCGGCGGCGCATGCGCGCGGCGAACAGAACAAGCAGCGGCTGTCGCTGGCCGACGCGCGCGCCAATGCGCTCAAGCTCGACTGGTCCGGCCGCTACGTGCCGCCGGCGCCGGCGTTTCTCGGCACGCGCACGCTCACCGACGTACCGCTCGCCGAACTCGTCGATTACATCGACTGGTCGCCGTTCTTCGCCACCTGGGAGCTTGCCGGCAAATATCCGGCGATCCTCGACGACAAGAATGCCGGCGAAGCGGCGCGCGGCCTGTTCGCCGACGCCCAAGCCATGCTGCGCAAAATGGCCGACGAGCGATGGTTCCGCGCCGGCGCTGTAGTCGGCTTCTGGCCGGCCAACGGCGACGGCGATGACATTCTGGTCTTCGCCGATGAAGCCCGCAGCCACCCGATCGCGACGCTGCACACGCTGCGCCAGCAATTGGCGCGCCGCGAAGGCCGCGCCAATGTCGCGCTCGCCGATTTTGTCGCGCCGCGCGCCAGCGCGCTGGCCGATTACATCGGCGCCTTCGCGGTGACTGCTGGCCTCGGCGAGGACGTGGTGGTCGACCGCTTCAAGCACGCCAACGACGATTATTCGGCGATCATGGCCAAGGCGCTGGCGGATCGCCTCGCCGAGGCGCTCGCCGAGCGCATGCATCAGCGGGTGCGCCGCGAATTCTGGGCCTACGCGGCGAACGAGACTTTGCGCAACGACGAATTGATCGCCGAAAGCTATCGCGGCATCCGGCCGGCGCCCGGCTATCCGGCGCAGCCGGACCACACCGAAAAGGAAACGCTGTTCAAGCTTCTCGATGGCGAGCGCGCCATCAGCGTGAAGCTCACCGAAAGCTTCGCCATGTGGCCGGGGGCGTCGGTGTGCGGACTCTATTTCAGCCACCCCGAAAGCTATTATTTCGGCGTCGGCAAGATCGAGCGCGACCAGGTCGCCGATTACGCCAGGCGCAAAGGGCTATCGCTCCCGGAAGCCGAGCGCTGGCTGGCGCCGATCCTCAATTACGATCCGCTTGCCGGCGCGCAGACCGCGGCGGAGTAGCGGGGATTGGAACCGCTCGACCGGTTCAGCTTTGAAAAGAAAAAGGGAGACAATGATGGCCCGGCTTCTGGTCATGTACAAAACGCCGCGCGACGCGGCCGCGTTCGACAGGCATTACCAGGACAAGCACATTCAGGTGGCGAAGAAGATCCCGGGCTTGAGAAAGTACGAGATCAGCAAAGGCGCCGTCGGCACGCCCGGCGGTCCGGCGCCGTATCATCTGATCGCGATCCTGCATTTCGACGACATGGCGGCGATCCAGACGGCGTTCGGCAGTCCCGAGGGCCAGGCGGCGGTCGCCGACGTGCAGACTTTCGCCACCGGCGGCGTCGACATTTTCATGTTCGACCACGCGGACGCATAAGCGCGAACACTGTGACAGCGGATGCCGAGCGCGGGTTTTCCCGCACTGTGGCGCGGCGGTCACAGCGGCGACGAAGGCCGCCTGCTATAATCCTCGGCGGTTCCCTAAGCCTTTACCTGAGGTGCACGGAGTTCAGCCGTGGTGAGAAAAATTGCCCTGATCATTCTATTGGCCGCCGGCACGTTGCTCGGCATCGGCGGCGCAACGACCGCGTTGGCCGATTCACCCGGCCAAGTGTGGTCGTTTCAGACCCCCTTCGGCATTCTTTATGGCATCATTCCGCGCGAGGAAGTGGCTTATCCGACGACGCGCGCTCCCGGAACCATCGTCGTCAATACCAGCCAGCGGCGGCTCTACTACGTGCTCGGCGGCGGCAAGGCGATCCGTTACACCATCGCTGTCGGCATGGAGGGTTATGGCTGGTCAGGCGTCAACACGATTACCGCCAAGCGCGAATGGCCGGACTGGACGCCCACGCCCGGCGAACGCAAGCGGTTTCCGGACCTGCCCGCCCACATGGCCGGAGGCAAGGATAACCCGCTCGGCGCGCGCGCGCTCTATCTCGGCGACACGCTCTACCGCATCCACGGCACCAACGAGCCGTGGAAGCTCGGCGGCGGCGTGTCGTCGGGCTGCATCCGCATGTCCAACGACGACATCATCGACCTTTATAACCGCGCCAAGATCGGCGCGACGGTCATCGTTCAGCGGTAGCGGCTGCGCGTTGTGTTTATCCTTTTGCAATTCTAGGCCTTGCGAATCGCCTTGCAATCGTCGGATGATTCGATTCGGGGCGCTTAGAGCACAATCGCTTCAAAGGGAATCGATTGGCGATCTAAGACGCTGGTGAGGCATGATCTTTTCGGAAAGCCGGTTTCAACTTTTCCGGATCGTGCTTTAAAGGCATTGCACCGTGCTGCATGGCAGTACGCTTTCGTTATTGACCATTAGCCTTGCGCTGTACGGCTGCGGGATTTCTCAGCACATCCAGGCGGAGCAGCCGGCAAAGCAATCGGCCGTGCCGAGCGCCCAGCTCATCCAACAATCGAAAGCCGCCATGGCCGCCTGTGACACCCAATTTCCGGCCGGCGAGCCGAGAACGGCGGTGGCGAGACGGAAGTGCATCAACGACGGCATCGCCATCAGAATGCCGACGTTCGGTCCCGATCAGGATTTGGTGCGCGCGGTCCTGGCGGACAGCATGGTCGTCGCCGAGAAAGTTCAAACCGGCCAAATGACGATTGCCGAGGGCAACGCCGCCATGGCCAAGAAATGGACGCAGGCGGTCACCGAGAGCCAGCAGCGGGCGCACTCGAAAGATTCCGTCTTGGCGCAACAGAGCGCGGCGGCCGCACAGCAGCAAGTCCCACGGCCGGCAAACGGCGCGACTGTCACGCCTGTCGACCTGCCGGGATTTATCTGCAACCAAAACGGCAATGCGGTGACATGCAATTAGGAGGCGCGCCGGGACGCCGTCATGCTCCGCCAACGGGTCGGGCTATCGTCATTACCGGGCTTGACCACGCTTGACCCGGCGGTGACGGGATCAAATTCCCACCTTCCGTTTGACGGCCTGCTCGACGAACAGCGCCGCTTCGAGCGTGGCGCGATCGCGGCCGAAGCGGCCGACGATCTGAATGCCGAGCGGCAAGCCGTTCTCGCTCATGCCCGCGACGTTCACGCATGGCGCGCCCATCAGCGTCCACAGCCGGTTGAACATCGGATTGCCGGTCGCGCTTAAGCCCGCGGGCGCGGCGCCGGGCGCCGACGGCGTGAGGATGACGTCGAAATCGGCCATGGCGTCGGCCAGCGCTTGGCGGCCGCGGCTCGCGGTGCGCCGCGCGGCGTCGTACTGGTCGGCGGTGATCGCGAGCGCGGCCGTCAACTGTTCGCGTAGCATGGGATCGATGCGGTCGCGGTGGCGATCATATTCGAAGGCGAGCGCGCGGATGTTCTCATAATCCTGGATGGTGTATTGCGCCTCGTAGGCGTCTTCCAGGATCGGCGGCAGCGTCACATCGGTGACGCGCGCGCCGGCCGCCGCGGCGATGCGGCCGGCGGTCTCGACCGCTTTCTGCATCGCCGCGTCGGCTTGCGGCCACAGATGGGTGCGGATGAGCGCGATGCGCGGCGCCGCAGGATCGGCGCGATCGACGCGCAGATCGCGCTCGAGCACGGCCGCCGCGGCGAAGGCGACGTCGGCGACGCCAGCGCCGAACAGGCCGGCGGTGTCGAGATGCCACGACACCGGCTTGACGCCGACCATCGGGATCAGCCGGTACGACGGCTTGAAGCCGGCCACGCCGCAATAGGCGGCCGGCCGGATCACCGAGCCCGCCGTCTGGGTGCCGAAGGTGATCGGCACAAAGCCTGCGGCCACCGCGGCGGCGGAACCGGCCGAGGAGCCGCCCGGCGTGTGCGAAGGATCGTGCGGATTGCGTGTCGCCGAGGGAACGAGCGAGGCGAATTGCGTCGTCACTGTCTTGCCGAGCATGACGCCGCCGGCGCGGCGGGTGAGCGCCACCGCGGAAGCATCGGCCGGCGGCCGGTAGCCGGCATAGATCGGCGAACCGTACTGGGTCGGCAGATCGGCGGTGTCGAAAATATCCTTGAACGCCACCGGCACGCCGCGCAGGGGGAGCGCGGCGAGGCCCGGCACATCGGCGGCGCGGCGCGCGGCGTCGAGATCGAGCGCAACGAAAGCGCCGACGCCGTTCTCGCGCGCGGCGATCGCCTCGGCGCAGAGCTCGACGGCAGCGCGAGGTTTCAAATCGCCGGCTTCGATGCGGCGGGCTAGATCGAGCGCGGACAACATTTTCCATCCCTCTTTCGTTTTGCTGCGATGTGGCCCGAAAGCGGCGCGCGGATCAAGGGTCATGGTTAATGGAGTGCTACGAGCCGCAGAGCGTCATCATTGAGCAGTCCTTAACGGAAATCCTCGCATTGTCCGCGCATGACGCGCGGAGTTCGCTGGTATCTCGTCAGCTCCCTCGTCCTCGTCGCCCTGGTCGCCGTCGCCGGTTGCAGCCATTTCATGCTGGCCGAGCGCGAGCCGTGGCGGCACGAGGCGGAACTATCGTGCCTGAACTCCGGCGCGGTCGACGACGTCGCCGGCCGCGTGCGTATTTCCGCGATCGAAGGACCCGGCGCCTGCGGCATCGATTATCCGCTGCGCGTCTCGGCGCTCGGCGAAAGCGCGCCGGGTGCGCCGCTGTCCTACGACGACGAGCCGGTGCCGCCGGGCGCGATCCCGAGCGGCGGCAACAACAACGCCATGCCGCGGCAATGGCCGGGTGCGGCGCCTGCCGTGCAGTCGAGCGCCTTGCCGCCGCTGCAAAGCGCGCCGCAAAACTATCCCTACTCGCCGACTTATCCGGCGCAGCAGCGCTATTCGCCGCCGTCCTATCCGCCGCCGCAGCCGGCCGCGCAACTCAGCGCGCCGCTGTCGCTCGATCCCGCGGCAGCAGATGATGACATCGGCATCCCGGGCGGCCCGCCGCATCCTTATTACGGCGAACCTCGCGCGCCGGACTATTCGCCGTTGCCTGCGCAGGCCGAGCCGCCGGCTGCAAGCGCGCCGGTGCCGGCGCTCGGACCGCCGGCGGTGGCGGCGTCAACAGTGCCTGTGCAGGTGCAGCCGCCGGCGACGCTCGCCTGTCCGATCATGTCGGCGCTCGACAAGTGGATCAGCGAGGCGGTGCAGCCGGCGGCGATGAAATGGTTTCGCCAGCCGGTGGTCGAGATCAAGCAGATCGGCTCGTATTCCTGCCGCGGCATGATCAACGGCAGTCCGAACGCGCATATTTCCGAGCACGCCTTCGGCAATGCGCTCGACATCGCCGAATTCGATCTTGCCGACGGCCACAAGATCAGCGTGCAATATGGCTGGCACGGCACGCCGGAGGAGCAAGGGTTCCTGCACGACGTGCAGGACACGGCATGCCAGGATTTCACCACCGTGCTGGCGCCGGGCGCCAATATCTATCACTACAATCACATCCACGTGGATCTGATGCGGCGCGCCTACCGTCCCTATATCTGCGAGCCGCGGGCGATCCCGGGCGAGATCGCCGCGGCGCGGGCGCGCGCGCAATTTGCCGACCAGCATCACGGCGAACCGCGCTTCACCGGCACGATCAAGGCGAGCGCACATGCGCAGGCGCGCGCTTACTCCGGTGAAGACGATGATACGCTGCCGCTCGCGGCGCCGGGGAATGACTAGGAGCGCGCGGTCGTCCGCCCGTAACACGCCAGCAAGCGGATCACGCGGTCCCGGTCATCGAGTTCAAAGACATCGCACACCGTCGCGCCGGTTTCGCGGCGAAACATCATGCAGATGGTGTTGACGCCGAACAGCACGTCGACCAGCTCGAAGTGAAGTCCGGGGGCCTGCAGACCGACCGCGAAATATTCGCGAACCTTTGCTTTGCCGTGAAGCCAGCCGTCGGCGCGCCCCATGCGCGTCACCACGGCCGGCGACGACAGCGCGACATCGTCGGCGTAGTGCATCATGATCGCTTCAAGGTCGCGTCTGTTCCAGGCATCGCACTCGGCGGCGGCCCAGTCCCAGGCATCCTGCCAGGTTTTCATCGTCCCCTCCGCCGCGATAGCCGCCCCAGAGCGCAATCGCTTCGATCAATCGGCGCTCCGAGATTTCAGTGAAGCATGATCTTTTCGGAAAACCGGTTTCCGCCCCCGGATCAAGTCCGAGGGCGGCATTTTCCGATCATGCTTTAATGCGGCATCCGCAGCACGGGCTTGATGGTCGTCCCGGCTTCCGAATCACGCGCCGCGACATTGATATCGGCGAGATCGTAGAATTTGACCATCTTCTGCAGCGGAAATTTGCCGGCCATGGTGTAATCGACCAGCCGCGGAATGAATTCGCCCGGCACGCTGTCGCCCTGCACCACGCCGCGCACCACGCGGCCCTGTTGCAGATAGGGCATTTCGAACGACGCTTCGGTGCCGCGGCGCGCACTGCCGAGGAGGATGCAAGTGCCGGCCGGCAGCAAGGCGTCGATCGCCTCGCGCAAAACCTCCGGCACCGCCGACGCCTCGATCGTGCAACGCACGCCGCCGCCGCCGATTTTCCGAATTTCACCGACGACGTCGGCGGTCGCTTTGTGATCGATGGTATGGGTGGCGCCGAGCTCGCGCGCCAGCGCCAGGCGATGCGCGTGCACATCGACCGCGACGATCGGATCGCAGCCCGCGATCTTCGCCGCCATCAGCGCCGAGAGCCCGACCGCGCCGACGCCGAAAATAGCGATACCCTCCCCCGGATCCGGCCGCAGGACGTTGAGCACGGCGCCGGCGCCGGTCTGGCCCGAGCAGGCGAGCGGACCGAGCAGTTCGAGCGGCGCATCTTTCCTCACCTTCACCGTCCAGCGCGCTTGCGTCAGCGCGAAGGTGCCGAACGAGGACTGCTGGAAATAAGCGCTATAGACCGGCGCGCCGTCGTTCGAGAGGAGCGTCGAGCCGTCAGCGCGGGTGCCGCCCATCTTCAGATTGCGGCCGTCGAGACAATAGTTCATGCGCTGCCGGCGGCAATTAGCGCACTCGCCGCACCACGGGTATGACATCACCACATGGTCGCCCGGCGCGAAGTCGCGCACTGCGCCGCCGACGGCGTGCACCACGCCTGCGCCTTCATGACCGAACACCGCTGGAAATTTGGTCACCGGAAAGTACTGATCGCGGCCGTGCAGGTCGGTCTGGCACATGCCGCTCGCTATGACGCGCACGATCAGCTCATCGGCGCGCGGTTCGGTGAGCTCCAGCGTGTCGACGACGAAAGGGGCGGATTTCTCGCTGACGACGGCGGCGGTGATACGCATTGTTTATCGAGCTCCGACCGTATTCTGGAAAATGACGCGGCGGTTCGTCAATGCACCTGCATGTGCGCCAAGACCGCGGCAGTCGGCCAGCAATCGAGTTTGAGGCTGTTCTTCTTCTGATAGGCGCCCAGCGCCGAGCGCGTCAGCATGCCGGCCTTGCCGTCGATCTTGTCGTGATAGTAGCCGCGCACGGTGAGGATCTGCTGCATGCGGTCGAGATCGGCGGTCGGCAATTGCGCGACCTTGGCCCAGGGCGTCTGGAACGGCCGCGGATCGGTCATGCGGTCGGCGAGATGGCCGACAAACAGCACGTAGAGATCGGAGAAATTGTACTGCTTGATGACGAAATAATTCGCGGTGGCAAGGAACGACGGCCCGTAGAGGCCGGCCGGCTGCAGGAGCGACGCCGGCGCAGCGCGCTCCGCCGCCGGAATGATGCGGCCGTAGGCCGGCACAAAGCCGCGCTTGAGCCACTCGGCTAGGGGTAGAGTGTAATCTGGCACGCCGATGGTGCAGTCGACATTGGCCGGCGGATGCACCTCGTAGGCCCAGTGCAGACCGGGCTGCCAGCCCTTGCCGACAAGCTGTTTTGCCGCGGACGCGAGCGCGTCAGGCACCGAGTGCCAGATGTCGGCCGTGCCGGTGTGCCCGAAAGCCACAGCGTATTTCAGATAGTCCGACGGCAGAAACTGCGTCAGCCCCATGGCGCCGGCCCAGGAGCTTTTCATGTCGGCGCGCTTGACGTCGCCGCGCTGCAGGATTTGCAGCGCCAGCAGGAACTCCTGGCCGAACTTCTCCTTGCGCTGGCCGACATAGGCTTGCGTCGCCAGCACCCGGATCGCATCGCGGGTATCGGCGACGCGGCCGTAATCGGTCTCGCGGCCGAAGATCGCGAGCAGGATCGTCGGTGGCACGCCGAACTGCCGTTCGATGGCGTCGAGCGGATCGCGGTATTGCTGGTAGAGCTTGCGGCCCTGCGCGGCGAGCCGCTCGATCACAGGCTCTTTGAGATAATCCGCCGGCGTTTCGACGAATTCCGCCTGGCCCGGCGGCGGCTTTTGCGGCCGGCCGGGGAGAACGATGTCGGGCAGCGAGAGATCGGGTTCGAGCCCGCGCGTCGCATTATCGAAGGTGGCGCGCGAGACGCCGAGCGAAGCGGCTTGCGGCCACAGCGATTGGAGGAAGGCCGTGAAGGCCGGATCGGCAAAGGCGGGCTGGCCGCCCAGCGCGCCGCTCAGCAAGACAACGCCGACCAGAGCGCCGCGGAATTTCATCGCACCGCCAGGATGAACAGCCGCGGGAAACGCAGCAGCACTTTGCCGTCATGGCGCGGCTTATAGGCTTCGACGCATTTGGCGGTATAGGCGGCGAGGAATTTCTCGTGGTCGGCGGCGTTAAGCGGCGAGAGGAACGGCTGCAGCGAGGAGCCCTTGAACCATTCGGTGATCGCTGCCGGCGACGCCATCACGTGGTAGTAGACGGTGTGCCAGATGTCGAGGTGGCTGCAGACCGGCTTGAGCAGATCGTAAAACTCCTCGGCCGAGGGAAGATGCTCGCGCGGCGCCGCCTTGACTTCGGGGTAATCCTTCCACGGACCAGCCTCGCCGACCTCTTTCTGAAAGCGCAGCGCCGGCTCGCGGGTATTGTCCGGCATCTGAATCGCCAGCACGCCGCCCGGCTGCATCGCACCGAGGAGCCGCCGCATGATCGCCGGATGGTCCGGCAGCCATTGCATCACCGCATTGCCGAAGATGAGATCGGTCGCCGGATCGGGCGTCCAGGTGGCGATATCGCCCTCGATGAATGTGCACTTGGGCAGCCGCTCGCGGGCTTTGCGCAACATGTCGGGCGAGGAATCGAGCCCGACGACTTCGCTGTCGGGGAAACGCGCGACGATCAGCTCGGTGGAATTGCCCGGGCCGCAGCCGAGATCGACGGCAAGCCGCGGCCGCTGCAGCGGCACTTGCGCCAAGAGATCGCGCGGCGGCCGGGTGCGTTCATCCTCGAACTTGAGATATTGGCGGGCGCTCCAGTCTTCCATCATTGCCGTCCGGCGTTCGCGACTTTTATCGGTGATTCGATTATGGTGCGGGGGTTTAGCAGGAAGCTCGGCCGATGTCTTTGCGAACTACGGCAGTCGCTGCCCTGGCGGCGTTGGCTTTCGCCGGCTCAGCAGCCGCGCAAAACGCCCCGAGCAACCAGATCCCCTGCTCCGCGATCGACAGCATCGGCACGGCGGAGATGGCGAACGACGGCACCATCACGCTGCATTTACAGTCGCTGTGGCCGGATCCGATCGCCGAGGGTGAGCTAGTCTATGCGCCGGACGATCCGCAATACGACGAGATCAAGCAGCACATCGGCGACATCCACCCAGGCGACAAGAAGCCGGTGAAGCCGTGGTGCTGACGGCCGATTACCGATTTATCAGCGTCGGCGATATTGATTGCGCTGCGGCGGACGCGGGCCGGTGCTGGCGCGCTCATCCTTGTGGCGGAAAATCATCCGGCCTTTTTCCAGGTCGTAAGGCGACACCTCGACCGTCACCCGGTCGCCGGCGAGCGTCTTGATCCGGTTCTTTTTCATCCGTCCCGCGGTGTAGGCGACCAGCACATGGCCGTTGTCGAGTTGCACGCGAAAGCGCGCGTCGGGGAGGATTTCGGTCACCAGGCCTTCGAATTCCAGGAGCTCCTCTTTGGCCATGTCATGAACCCCTCGATTGATCGGTAAAGCGCGGCGCGCCGCGACGGCGATCCGCCGCGGCGTCCCGGCGCAAGAAGGCGACGGCGCCGATGTCGCTGTTTTGCTTTTGATCGGCGTGCGGCCGCCCGTTTCGCGGCTGGGCATTATGGTGCTGGCCGTTATGCGGCTCGATGCGATTTTGCTGTGACCGATGCGATTGCCCGTGCTGCGATTGCCCATGACGCGATTGTTCATAGCGCGATGGCTTGCCGGCGCCGTTGCCGTGAGGCCGGCGTCCCTCGCGGTTATGTTGGTGACCATTGTGCCGGCGAGGCTCGGCCTTGGCGGGCGGCGCTTCCGCGCGCTGCGGATGCGCCCGCCGATCGCTCATCGGCAGCGACATGCGGATGAGCCTTTCGATGTCGCGCAAGAACGCCATCTCCTCGGTGTCGCACAGCGAGATGGCGATGCCTTCGGCGCCGGCGCGGGCGGTGCGGCCGATGCGATGCACGTAAGTCTCCGGCACGTTCGGCAGATCGAAATTCACCACATGGCTGATGCCGTCAACGTCGATGCCGCGCGCGGCGATATCGGTGGCGACGAGCGTGCGCACCTTGCCGCTGCGGAACGCCGCGAGCACGCGCTCGCGCTGGCCTTGCGACTTGTTGCCGTGGATGGCTTCGGCGGCAATACCGGCGCCATTGAGCCGCCGCACCACTTTGTCGGCACCGTGCTTGGTGCGGGTGAAGACGAGCGCCCGATCGATGGTTTCCTGCCGCAGCAAGTCGACCAGAATCGCCGGCTTGGCGGCGCGGTCGACGCGGATGATGCGCTGGTCGATGCGCTCGGCGGTCGAGGCAGTCGGCGTCACCGCGACCTTGACCGGATCGCGCAGCATATGCGCGGCGAGATCGGCAATGGCGCCGGGCATGGTGGCGGAAAACATCAGCGTCTGCCGGTTGGCCGGCAGCTTGGCGACGATTTTGCGGATGTCGGCGATAAAACCCATGTCGAGCATGCGGTCGGCCTCGTCGAGCACGAAACACTCGACGCCGTTAAGCCGCAGCGCATTGCCTTGAACGAGATCGAGGAGCCGGCCGGGCGTGGCGACGAGAACATCGACGCCGTGCATCAGGCTGCGGACCTGGGCGCCCATCGAGACGCCGCCGATGGCCAGCGCCGACCGCAGCCGCAAATGCCGGCCATAGGCGCGGAAGCTGTCGAGAATCTGGCCCGACAATTCGCGGGTCGGGCTCAGCACCAACACGCGGCAGATTTTATGCTCGAGCGCGCGGGGAGCGGCGGCGAGGCGATGCAGGATCGGCAGCGCGAAGGCCGCGGTTTTGCCGGTTCCGGTCTGCGCGATGCCGACGACGTCACGGCCCGCCATCACGGTCGGAATGGTCTGCGCCTGGATCGGCGTCGGGGTTGCGTATTTTTCTTCGGTCAGCGCCCGGGCGATGGCGTCGTTAAGCTTGAAGTCGTGAAATTCGGTCAAAGATTGAACTTTCATTGTGCACATGATTACGGCCGCCGTGGCATAGGCCACGGCCCGTTGTGCGGGAGTTAATGAGACATCCCGCGCGATCTGGGCTGTCGATGAGATGAAAAAGAGCGAGCCAGAAGCCAATTAACGGGGTTTATTCCGTCGGGATCCCGTACACGCGGCTCGCAGCAGGCCTCTAAGGCCGCGAATCTCATATGCACTATTGCTGTGTCGGATTCAAGGCGACGGCGTTAACGCTTGCCGCGGCGGGGTTTCTTTTCTTCTTGAGGCGGCACCGCGGCCGCCGCGTCGGCGGCCTCCTTGGCCAACCGTAATGCCTTCAACCGCGCCATTTGCTCGCGGATGGCCCGGCCGTTGGCCTGATATTCCAGCATCGCCTTGGCGCCTTCCTTGGCGCGCTCTTCCTTCTTGAAATTCGCTTCGGCGCGGGACTTGGTCTCGGTCGCCCGGGCTTCGCTCGCTCGCGTTGCCAATGTCTTCTCCTTTTGCGCGGAAAGCGCGCAATCCAACCGCCGGCAATGATTGTGAAATAGCCCTTGGCGGCCCTGGTTACCCTATATAGGAACCAAGGTGGCAAAATGCCACCTCGGCCTTCATGGATAGGGCCGCTTATTCTCGGGATTTGGTCGCATTCGGGACCGCACATGTTATACGGCGCATCGTTACGGGGTGTGGCGCTGGTTCTGGCGTTCGTTGGCGGCCTTGCCGCGCCCTCCGCCGCGCAATCCGATGAGGGCCCGCCGATCCCCTGTGAGGCGCTTGACACGGTCGGCACGGCGAAAATGTCCGCAGACGGCGTGCTGACGCTTCACTTAAGAGCGCTGCGGTTCGATTCCATTCCCGCGCGCGACCTCGCCTATCAACCGGGCGACCCGCACTATGAGGACGTTAAGCGGCATCTCGGCGGCATCGCCCCCGGCCAAACCAAGAGAGTGCCGCCGCTATGCGGGACGGACTCCGAGCCGTAGCGCGCCGCGGGTCTCGCTGCGGAAGTGAGATTAGCGCGTGAACTTCTTGTATTTGATTCGGTGCGGGATGACGGTATCCGTGCCCAGCCGCCGCATCTTGTCCTTTTCGTAGTCCTGGAAATTGCCCTCGAACCACTCGACATGGCTGTCGCCCTCGAAGGCCAGCATGTGGGTGGCGATGCGGTCGAGGAACCAGCGGTCGTGGCTGATGATCACGGCGCAGCCGGCGAAATCCTCCAGCGCCTCTTCCAGCGCGCGGAGCGTATCGACGTCGAGATCGTTGGTCGGCTCGTCGAGCAGCAGCACATTGGCGCCGGATTTGAGCATCTTGGCGAGATGCACGCGGTTGCGTTCGCCGCCGGAGAGCGAGCCGACTTTCTTCTGCTGGTCGGCGCCCTTGAAGTTGAACGCCGAGCAATAAGCGCGCGAGTTCACCTCGCGCTTGCCGAGTTGGAGCATGTCGGCGCCGCCGGAGATTTCTTCCCATACCGATTTTTTGCCGTCGAGCGAGTCGCGCGACTGGTCGACATAGCCGAGATGCACCGACTCGCCGATCTTGATGCTGCCGCCGTCGGGCTTTTCTTGGCCGGTGATCATGCGGAACAGCGTGGTCTTGCCGGCGCCGTTCGGTCCGATGATGCCGACGATGCCGCCGGCCGGCAGCTTGAAGGTCAGATCGTCGATCAGGAGATTATTGCCGTAGCCTTTGCGCAGATGATCGAAGTCGATGACGTTCTGGCCGAGCCGTTCGGCGACCGGGATGACGATCTGCGCTACTTGCGTCTGCTTCTCGCCGGCCTTCTTGAGCAAATCCTCGTAACGCTCGTAGCGTGCTTTGGATTTGGCCTGGCGGGCGCGCGGCGAAGCGGAAATCCATTCCTGCTCGCGGGCGAGCGTGCGCTGGCGGGCTTCCTCCTCGCGGCCTTCCTGCTCGAGCCGCTTCTGCTTCTGCACGAGCCATGACGAGTAATTGCCCTCGTAGGGGATGCCATGGCCGCGATCGAGCTCGAGAATCCAGCCGGTAACATTGTCGAGGAAGTAGCGGTCGTGGGTGACGATGAGGATGGCGCCCGGATAATTGCGCAAATAGCTTTCCAGCCAGGCCACCGACTCGGCGTCGAGGTGATTGGTCGGCTCGTCGAGCAACAGCAGGTCGGGCTGTTCGAGCAGGAGCCGGCACAACGCGACGCGGCGGCGCTCGCCGCCGGAGAGCTTGGCGACGTCGGCCTCGTCGAACGGGCAGCGCAGCGCGTCCATGGCCTGATCGACCTTGGAGTCGAGATCCCACAGCCCCTTGGCTTCGATCTCGTCCTGCAGCTTGGTCATCTCGTCGGCGGTCTCGTCGGAATAATTGACGGCAAGCTCGTTGTAACGGTCGAGGATCGCCTTCTGCGGCGCTAGACCCTCCATGACATTCTCGCGGACCGTCTTCTGCGGATCGAGCGCCGGTTCCTGCGCCAAGTAACCGACGCGGGCGCCGGCCGCAGCCCAGGCCTCGCCGGTATATTCGGTGTCGAGCCCGGCCATGATGCGCAGCAGCGTCGACTTGCCGGCGCCGTTGACGCCGAGAACGCCAATCTTGGCATCGGGATAAAACGACAGATTGACGTCCTCCAAGACCTTGCGGTTTCCCGGATAAGTCTTGGACAGACCTTGCATATGATAGACGAATTGACGGGCCATTCGATTTGCGGACCTAAGGGCCCCGCCCTCTTTCTTGACGCAATGTGTGTGGAAGTTGCCGCTGATGTAGCGATTGCCTAGCTAAAGGGCAAGCGGAAGTGCGCGACTGACATAGCCAATTTGCGTGTTCATCGATCCCGATCTCATTCCGTTTGAGCCGCCGCCGCAACCGCTCGGGCTGCGCGGCCTGCCGCTGATCTGGCGCAACTACATCGAGACGATCCCGCGGCTCGCCTACGAGAAGCAAGGCGTCATCTGCATCAAGCGGCGCTGGTCTGAGGTGATCCTGCTCTGCGAGCCGCAGCTGATCGGCGAGTTGCTCGTCGACAAGGCCGAAGATTTCGAACGCGACATCGCGACCCGGCGCTCCTTCGCACCGGTGATCGGCGACAGCTCGCTGTTTCTCGCCGAGGGCGCCGATTGGCGCTGGCAGCGCCGCGCCGTCGCGCCGGTCTTCCGGCACGACACGCTTCTATCCTTCGTTCCGGTCTTCGCCGCGATGGCCGAGCGGCAGATCGAGCGGTGGCGAAGCCTCCGCGCGGATGAGCCGACGGATGTCGCCGCGGCCATGACCCGGACTACCTTCGACATCATCGTCGAGACCGTGCTGGGCGGATCGGCAACGCTCGACGCCGACCGCTATGGCCGGGCGCTCACCGTCAGTTTCGAAACGCTGCCCTGGCACCTCATCTACGCGATGTTTTCGCTGCCGGCATGGCTACCGTTTCCGCATCGCCGCCGCGCCATGCAGGCTCGTGATTTCCTGCATGCCGACATCGGCCGCATCGTCGCCGCGCGGCGCGCCCAAGTGTGCGGCAACGGCGCTTCACCGCGCGCGGACCTTCTCGATCTGCTTCTAGCCGCGCGCGATCCGGACAGCGGCCGAATCATGAGCGACGCCGAAGTGACGATGAACCTCCTCACCTTCATCATCGCCGGGCATGAAACGACGGCGGTGGCGCTGACCTGGATGCTGTGGCTTTTGGCCAAAGACCAGGCCACGCAGCAGCGCGTCGCCGACGAGGTCGCGGCCGTCGCCGGGGGCAAAGCGATCGGACCGGACGACGTCGAACGGCTGAACTTCACCCGCCAGGCGATCCAGGAAGCGATGCGGCTCTACCCGCCGGCCGCCGCGCTGTCGCGTCACCCCAAAACGGAACTCGCGTTTGCCGGCATGACGCTAAACCGCAGAACGCGGGTCCATGTGCCGATCTACGCGCTCCACCGCAACGCGCAGATTTGGGACGCGCCGAATGCCTTCGATCCCGATCGCTTCGCGCCGGATAAGGTCAAAGCGCGGCCGCGCTATGCCTATCTGCCGTTCGGCGGCGGCCCGCGCATCTGCATCGGCGCAGGTTTCGCCATGACCGAAGCCGCCGCGGTGCTGGGGACGCTGGTCCGGGCGTTTCGATTTCGCCCCGTAAGCGGCCACAAGCCGAAGCCGCTGGCCCGCGTGACATTGCGGCCCGACGGCGGCATGCCGCTCCACATCGCGCCGCGGTAATAGACCACCACCCCACGGGAACTTCGTTCCAATTTTATTTACCGCGCTAAAGCTTCGCTAAGCCTGATCACATTTATGGCCAGGCTCCGCCGAAATCACAACAAATTTTAATGATTTTTCGCGACAATAGATGTCAAACACACGTTTGAAATTGGAACCTGTGTTTGACAGCGTCGTTGGCGTCCTAGGACGCAAACGGCATCCCCAAGAACAGCCCCGTGAAGGGCGAAGGGAGCGTATCATGTGGCGCGGCATCTCGAAGACGCTTCGCGAGCTGTTGGAAATCCCCGGCTACAGCGCCGGCACGTACCGGCGCGACAAGTACTATATGCGCGGCCCCGGCCCGAAATGGCACGCCAAATACGGCAGCCTGATCGATCAGGCCTCGCGGCCGGACGCACCGCCGCGGCCCGTGGCCAGCGACCTCGCCGAGCACCGCGCCTGAGTCATTCCGGGGCGCGCGAAGCGCGAGCCCGCAATCCATAATCGCGACGATTCAGGACAGACTCGGCGCGCTAACTTAAACGCCCGTGGCTATGGATTGCGGGCTCCTCGCTTGCGCTCGGCGCCGGAATGACAAGCCTTCTTCTTTTCTCCGCCATCATGCTCTAGAACCGCTCGGCAAGTGCACGGGGTGCACGGGGTGGGAAACATGGCGGTTCGCTGCGCAATCCTCGACGATTACCAGAACGTAGTGCTCAAAGTCGCCGACTGGTCCAAGGTCAAGAGCGACGTCGAGATCAAGGTTTTCAACGAGCATCTCGGCGGCCCCGACCAGGTCATCAAGGCGCTGCAAGGCTTCCAGATCGTCGTCGCCATGCGCGAGCGCACGCCCTTTCCCAAGGCCGTGATCGACGCCCTGCCCGACCTGAATCTTCTCATCACCACCGGGATGCGCAATGCATCGATCGATACCGAGGCGGCCAAGGCCCGCGGCGTCACGGTCTGCGGCACCGGCTCGTTCGGCAGCCCGACCTCCGGCATCGCCATCGGCCTGATGCTCGAACTGACCCGCCACATCGGCTACGAGAACGCGCGATTGCATGCCGGCGACAAGTGGCAGGTCACCATCGGCCCCGATCTCGAAGGCATGACGCTGGGCGTGCTCGGGCTGGGCAAGCTCGGCACCCGCACCGCGCAAATCGCCAAGGCCTTCGGCATGAAGGTCATCGCCTGGAGCCAGAACCTGACGGCGGAGAAATGCGAGGCCGCCGGCGTCGGCTATGTCGGCAAGGACGAGCTGTTCCGCCAAGCCGATTTCATCACCATCCACGTCGTGCTCTCGGCGCGTTCGCGGGGGCTCGTCGGCGCCCGCGAGATCGCGCTGATGAAACCGTCGGCGTTCCTGATCAACACTTCGCGCGGCCCGATCATCGACGAGGCGGCGCTGATCGCCGCGCTGCGCGATAGAAAAATCGGCGGCGCCGGGCTCGACGTGTTCGACGTCGAGCCGCTGCCGCTCGATCATCCGTTCCGCAAGATGGACAACGTCGTCATCACCCCGCATCTCGGCTACGTGTCGGAGCAGAATTACCGCGGCTATTTCTCGGGCGTGGTCGAGGACATTCGCGGCTTCCTCGACGGCAAGCCGGTGCGGGTGATGGCGTGAAGTCTTCTTCCTGAGCGCCAAGATCGCGCGACGTAGTGCGCAAGGCCGGATCGAATCAATCGATGACGCCAATGAGCAACTGAACCCGGCCATCACCCCAGGTCGGGAGCAACATGCGCGAATAGCCCCGAGCACGATGCGCGGCAGACCCGCCGGCATAGCAAGTCGGCGCTTTGGCCTCGACCGTGGCGCTTGCCTGGGAGAAAAAAAAGTCCAGCGGGCTATGCAGCTCTAATTCGTCGGCGAATTTGCCGGCCATGTCGGCATGCAGCTGCCCGATCAAGGACTCGCTCAGCGAATTGAACCGGAACCGTTCCGGCTTGGCAAACACATCCACCAGAAGAAGATTACTCGTCAGCCGAGACAGCTCGGACGGATTCACGTCGTCGGCAAAGGGCATGGTGTTCTCGGCCCGTCTTAGTTTCCTCCACCACTCGAGCACGTCCTTCAGCGGTTTCGGCAATTTCCGCGGCAGTGGGAAGGGCTGAATTGATGGGGGCATGGATACGGTTCTCGAGGTGTTCGGCGTCGGGCTTGGCTGTGATGCCAACTATAGATCGGCCCGGCGGACGTGCCTATCAGCATCAATCCGCCGAGCATTTTGTCGTGTTATGCCGCGGCGCCAGCCCGAGCCGCCGTGTGTCTTTCATCGGCTTCGGCATTGACTGCGGCCATGGCCTCCGTCACATCCGGGTAGACGTCGTCGGCGATCGTCACCAATCCGAAATTGGAATTCTCGCCGTCGAAGCGTCCCTCGATCGGCTGGTCGGCGTGCTCAAACCAGTGATAGCCGACGAGCGACGGCCGGCACGCGGCGGCCGCCACATAGCGCCGGAGGCATGACGCGCGATCGGCCTGGGTGGCGACGATCGGCCCGGCACCGTTGGTGTTGGGTAATCCCGAATCCATCGAGCGGAACGAGAATTCGCCAATGAGGCAAGGCTTGCCCGCCGCGGCATAGCCATCGATCGCGACCGCGGGATCGCGCTCGTAGCAATTGAACGAGATGACATCGACGTGGCGCGCGGCCGCATCGACGACGCCCGGCGCAGGAGGATAGGCGAAGCGGCAACCGAGCAGAAGGTGATGCGGATCGGCGGCTCTGATTGCCGCGCCGGTCACCGCGAAATAACGTTCGGCCACCAGCGCTGCAAATGCGTCGCAATCAGCGGCGAATGCAGCGCGACGAGAGTCCGCGCGATTGGGGGCGGCCTCGCCGGCAGTGCTGCGCTCATAGGACGGCTTGCGCCGGTAAGGCGGCTCGACGCGGCCCAGCCCCGCCAAGGCATGCCACGATGCGGCGGGCGCACGCCATATCGCGATGAACTGTTCAAAATCAGGATAGCGGCTGCGCAGCCACTCGAACGCAGCGAAGCGTCCCGGGCTTGGGTGCGGCAATGACAGGAAAATCGTCAACAATTCGTCGCTCCCGCGCCAATCCGGGCCCCAGGACAGCTCGTTATCGACAAACCAGCCGAGAATACCTTCATCTTTCGATGCTGGACCGCAAAGCGTCCCGGCCCGCTCGCGGCTGTGGCGCGCGAAATCTTCACTGAACACATCCGGAAAGCTCTGCGCCGAGCGATGTCGCAGCGTACCGTTGCGGTCTCCGGCAAACGACATGCCGAGATCGAGAATAGGCGTGCGCGCCAGCGCAACGGCGCTCGCCTTTGCGACCGCCTCGTTCGACCAGGCGCCGAGCGTATTAAAGCCCCAACCCGCGAGCCGGCCGGCAACGCATGCCCGCCAAGCGTCCTGATTACGAAACTTCCGGGCGCACGCCTCGGCATAAGGGATGCGCCGGCCGTCTTGGGTCCGATCCTGATCCAGCCGGACGGTGTTGACGCCCTTGGAGAGAAAGCGCCCACCGTCCGGGTCAATCAGCCAGAAAATTCCATGGCGCTCGCCGATGCCAAAATAGCCTCGCTTCGAGAAGCTCGAATCGGCAAGTCCACCCCATCGGGTTCTCAGCGGCGGCGATACCATGACAAGTGCAAACCATGATGACTTCACAACACGCTAAAGCCGTTCGAAAGCCGATGTATTTGATATGCGTCAATATCATGCCGGCCGGACACATGCGAAAAGCATAATCCTGAGAATGGGAGGTCTCGTGCCTTCGCGCGATGCGGGTGAATCGACAAGGCCGGGACTTGCCTGCCGGACGGAGGCTTCGATCGTTGAGTCTCTGCCGACCGGTTTCGTTTGGGGCGTCTCGACCTCCAGCTTTCAAATCGAAGGCGCGGCCCATGAGGGCGGACGCGGCGCCAGCGTTTGGGACACCTATTGCGAAGAGGGCAGAGTAGCCAACCGGGAGACCGCCGAGGTCGCCTGCGACCACTATCACCGGTATTTGGAAGACGTCGGTCTCATACGGCAGCTCGGTGTGCAGGCGTACCGCTTCTCGATTGCCTGGCCGCGCATCGTGCCGCTCGGGCGCGGTGCACCGAACGAGGCAGGGCTTGATTTCTACGACCGGCTGATCGACGCCATACTCGCTGCCGATATCGAACCCTGGCTCTGCCTTTATCATTGGGACCTGCCGCAGGCGCTCGACGATCTCGGCGGCTGGACAAATCGCGACTGCGCCGGGTGGTTTGCCGATTACGCGGCGCTGGTGGCCGCGCGCTATGGCAGCCGGGTCAAACGCTTCGCTACCTTCAACGAGCCGTCCATTTTTACGTTATTCGGGCTTGGCTTTGGCGGCAAACGCGCTACGGCCGACAGCGTTACCCTGCACGCAGCCATTCATCACATCAACCTCGCTCACGGGGCCGCGGTCCGCGCTTTGCGCGCGCATGTGACGGGGGCGTCCATCGGCGCCATCCACAATTATCAGCCGTGCTTGCCGTTATCGCCGGCAGACCTGGACGCGACCGCAGTCTGTGACGCCTACTGGAATAGAGCCTATCCTGATCCGCAATGCCTGGGCTGTTATCCCGAAGGCATGAGGACGGCGATTGAGCCGCATTTGCAAGCGCAGGATCTCTCCAACATCGCCGCCCCGCTGGATTGGTTTGGGATCAACCACTATAGCCCCGTGTTCGTGAAAACCGACCCGACGGCCATGCTTGGTTTCACTTCCGGCCAAGCTCCGCCCGGGGTGCCGCTCACGCCCAATGGCTGGCCGATCATGCCGGCTTGTTTTCGTGATGCCTTGGAGCGGGCCGCCAATCGCTATCGGCTGCCGATCTATGTGATGGAAAACGGCTTCGGCGGATTCGATGAGCTCGATGAGAATGCCCAAGTGACCGACGTCAAGCGGATCGATTATCTGCGCGCTTATATCGCTGCAATGAACGCAGCGGCGCACGCGGCCGCCGATGTTCGCGGCTATTTTGTCTGGTCACTTCTCGATAATTTTGAATGGGACGCCGGCTACGGCGTTCGCTTTGGGCTCGCCTATGTTGATTATCCCACCCAACGGCGAATCCCGAAAGCATCCTTCCATTGGTATCGCAATCTCATCAATCTGGCACGGAAAAGATCGGCGTAGCGAGCGGGGCTTGGATTGACAACACATGGCGGATTTAGCGGTGTCATCTTGGCGGATGTCGACGCTACAAATGTGCGTTTCGCGGTGCCCCGGAACGGCGCGCTCGGACCGCTCGAACACATGACTGCAGGGGCTCGCTTCCCAATTCCACGGCCCGGTTTGCCATGGCAAAGATTGTCACATTGACCCCCAATCCTTCGGTCGATGTCTCGACGTCGATCGAAAACGTCGTGCCGACGCTCAAGCTGCGCTG
>Ga0335081_10001554_pt1 | contig 36564 bp, 35 predicted proteins | sample Lox_Sample_35_FD_206713 | JGI IMG/M metagenome (GOLD analysis project Ga0335081, IMG submission 206713) | Soil microbial communities from Loxahatchee National Wildlife Refuge, Florida, United States - Lox_Sample_3.5 | ecosystem: Environmental > Terrestrial > Soil > Wetlands | place: USA...
GGTGCCGGTGGTGGCGTTCGCCAATATCGCGGTACCGGACCAAATTCTGACGATCCCGATCATTGCCGCGTTCGCGGTCTCGGTGATCCACTTCGTCACGCTCTACCGGCAGCGCGTGCGCATCCCGGCAAGCCAGATGCTCGGCGCGGTCTGCGCCGCCATGGCGGTGCAATGGACCGTAGCGCGAGCGGTGGCGCTCGGCGTCGTCAACGAGAGCGTGCCGTTCCTGCGCACCGCTAAGGGGGGTATCGCGCGGAAAGGTCCGGATTTCGCGGCATTCTGGGAGGCGGTGATCGCAGCGCTCCTGCTGATCGGCGCGCTGACCCTGGTCGTGACCAACGCCAAGCAGGTGCACGAGATCAACATCTTCGCCTTCGTGCTGGTGGTGCAGAGCCTGCCCTTCATCGCCGCCGCCGCGCTCGCGGCCATCGAAGGCACGCGCTTCAACGCGTTCGCCTATTGGCGCGGCATCGAGGTGAAAGTCGCAGCGCTCCTGCCGCAGCGCCAGGCCATGCAACAGGTCATTCCTGAGCCGCCGAAGCTGCCGGCCGAGAACCGCATCGAGGCGGCGCAGTAATTTTCGTCCTCCTCGCTTCGTGGCGAGGAAGATTCACCCCGCCAGCGCCGTCTCGGCGAGCCGCACCCAATACGAGGTGCCGGAGAGGATCGCCTCGTCGTTAAAATCGTAGGCCGGGTGATGCAGGTTGGCGCTGTCGCCGTTGCCGATCCAGATGAAGGCGCCGGGCCGTTCGTTGAGCATGAACGAAAAGTCCTCGGCCGCCATTCGCGGCGCAAATCCGGTGTCGACCCGGTCACGCCCTGCGACCTCGCGCGCCACGTTGGCGGCGAACTCGGTCTCGCGCTCGTGGTTCACCAGCACCGGATAGCCGTTGGCGTAGGTGATCTTGGCGGTGGCGCCGTAAAGCCTGGCCGTGCCCTCGACGATGGCGTTGATGCGTTCTTGCAGCGTCTTGCGCACCTCGGGACTGAAGGCGCGGGCGGTGCCGCGGAGCTTGGCGTGCTGCGGGATGACATTGTCGGTAAAGCCCGCCTGGAACATACAGACCGACACCACGGCGGCCTCCAGCGGATCGACGTTGCGCGCCACCACCGACTGGAGCTGGGTGATGATCTGGGCGCCGACCAGAATGGTGTCGATGGCGTGATGGGGCCGCGCCGCGTGGCCGCCTTTCCCTTCGAGCTCGATGGTGATGTGGTCGGCCGAGGCCATGATCGGACCCGGGCGGATGGCGAATTCGCCGACCGGCAACCCGGGACAATTGTGCATGCCGTAGACTTCCTGGATGCCGAAACGGGTGATCAGGCCGTCCTTGACCATGGCTTCGCCGCCGGCGCCGCCCTCCTCGGCCGGCTGGAAGATCACGACCGCGGTGCCGGCGAAGTTGCGCGTCTCGGCGAGATATTTCGCGGCGCCGAGCAGCATGGCGGTATGGCCGTCATGGCCGCAGGCATGCATCTTGCCTTGCTCGGTCGATTGGTACGGCAGTCCGGTCTCCTCCTCGAGCGGCAGCGCGTCCATATCGGCGCGCAGCCCCACCACCCTGCCGCCGCCCTTGCGGCCACGGATGAGGCCGACCACCCCGGTCCGGCCGATGCCCGGTACGACCTCGTCGCAGCCGAAGCTCTTGAGCTTCTCCACCACCGCGGCCGCGGTGCGGTGCACGTCGTATTGCAGCTCCGGGTGGGCATGCATGTCCCGGCGCCAGGCGGTGATCTCGGCGTGCAGGTCGGCGATGCGGTTGACGATCGGCATGGGGGTAATCCTCGGTAAAAGCGGCTCACCCGGCGACCCCGGTGGTCGTGGCCGGGCAGTCTAGCAAAGCCGCCGGAAAAATGCGCCCAGGGCTTGGTAAGCCGACTGGAAAAACCGCGCCGGGTCCAGTATCTGAGCCGTCTTGGGAGCGCGTAGCTCAGTCGGTAGAGCACGTGACTTTTAATCACGGGGTCCTGGGTTCGAGTCCCAGCGCGCTCACCAAAGCTTCGTCGATTAAGCCGCAATCGCCCGGCCGCTTCCGCGGCCGCCCCTGCCTAGAACGGGCAAACCCAGTATTGCGTGCAATAGACCGTGTTGACGGCTTGGCCGCGGTCGCTTGCGGCGGCGCGCTCCAGCGCGTCATCGGAAACATCGACGATCAGGATTTGCGTATCGGCTTGGGCTTCGCAACAGTCGTTTGCGCCACCGCACATAGCGCGCCTCCTTTCACAGTGATGATCTCGTCGCACCGTAAAGTGGCCCAGTACCGGCCGATCGTGCTGTGACCCTTGGCACAAGCGAATGCCGCGCGCCGGTTTGAACCGCAATATTGTGATCCTGAACACGTCGCCGCGGCCAATCCGCCGGGCCGCTCGATCTTGATTCAAACTTACGGCTTTTCGCCGCTCGAGTTGAACGAAACTTCACGAGTGACGCTTAATCCCGGCTCAAGTTTGAGCGCTCCATTGTGCTGCCACCCTGGAGTAAACCGTCTTAGCGCCGGGGGGATTACAAAGGGGCTTTGGCCTGAACGGCCGAGCCCCTTTGTTAATTTCCGGGGCGCGTCCGGTCTCGCTTGGATTCGTCGACCCGTGTGAGCGCCCGTTGCGCCCTCAAGGCCTTCCTGCCTAGTGTCCAAGGCTCAATGCGATCAAAGCCTTATCGGGCCATATTAAGCCACCGGGTCAGATCATGACCGACCACGACGGCGATCACGGCAGCCAGCGACGCTCGCTGATCGCACTCGGCATCGTGGTGGTGTTGTTCGTGGTCGGCTGGTTCATTGCCCATGAGCTTTATGTCGGCGGCAAGCTCGAAGACTGCCTGATGTCCGGCCGGACCAATTGCGTGCCGATCGACACGCGGACGCGCTAGGCGGCACCGCGACCGCCCGGAACACGCGCGCCTGAGGCGTTTGCGCTGAGCACGGTTTCCACAGCCACGAGAGCTTCACGAAGGCGTCGCGGCGACGCCATACGGGTCGCTCACCATGCGACCGGTTGGTTGCGGTGAGGTTGGCGTGATCGAGCGTCGAGGAGGATCGACGATGATCGTACCATCCGCGTTTCCAAAGCCATCGTCTCCGGTCGTTGCGACCGAGAATCTGCGCCGGCCGAAATGCCCGCACTGCGGCAGCGTATTGCTTATCGCCGAGGATTCCCGGTTCGACGCGGCAGGCCGCATCGACCACGCCTGGTCGTGTGACGATTGCGGTACCGCGTTCGTCACCACGATCAGGCTGCGGCGGCGCTAGACATCACCCGCGGGGGCCGGCGGTGTCCTGCCGCGCTGCCTCCTGGCGCGTATCGCAAGATGGCGCGGAACCGATGCGGCGCCGCCTCGTTGCAAGTGCGTGGCCAAGACCCCGGGAACAGGCAATAATCGCCGCCGTAGCGGTGTTTGTGTCGGTACCGCGGAAATTGTCCACAAGGAGGGAACACTCATGCGTCAAACATTTGATCGTCGAAGCGTTTTGGGCCTCGCCGTCGGCGGCGCCGCCGGCGCCGTACTGGCGTCATCGGTTCAGCCGGGCCATGCGGCCGGCACCGCCTATAAAGCCAGCCTGGACGGCGCCAGCGAAGTGCCGCCCACCACCAGCACCGCCAAGGGCGCCGCGACCGTGACCTACGATGCCGCAACCAAGACCGTGACCTGGGAGGGCGAGTTCTCTGGCCTTTCGGGGCCGGCCACCGCGGCGCACATCCATGGCCCCGCCGAAGCCGGCAAGAACGCCGGCGTCATGGTGCCGTTGTCGCAGCAAGGCACGCCCTTCACCAGCCCGTTCAAGGGTTCGGCGACGCTCACCGACGAAAAGGCGGCGGCATTTGCCGCGGCGCTGTCATCGGGCCAAGCCTATGTCAACGTCCACACCGAAGCCAACAAGGGCGGCGAAATCCGCGGCCAGTTGAAAGGCTAGTTTCTCATCCGCGCTGGTCTGTTGCGTCGGTACCAGTCGCGTTTCATGCGCACCCGCCGGTTCCGCATCTCGCGGACCGGCGGCTTTTTGCTGCTCAAGCCAGCTAGCCGGGGACATAGCTCGCCCGAGATGAAAGCACCGGTCACCGCGGCGTTCCGGGACAATATTGTGCGTGCCGGCCTGAACTATCACCTGACGCCGGAGCGAAGGCCCTCCCGCAAAGCACCTCACCCCGAAGGGCGATTGCCCTTGAGCCGCCACCCATCGACGGTCTGCGCGCGATAGTCGCCGAAGCGCCCGGCCGCGATGGCTGAGCGGGCGCCGGCGAGCAGGTCTTGGTAGTAGTAAAGATTGACGATCGAGAGGAGCGTGCCGCCGAGCGCCTCGCCGGCGCGGAACAGATGATGCAGATAGGCGCGGGAAAAATCGCGCGCCGCTGGGCAGCCGCTCTCGGCATCGAGCGGCCGCGGATCGTCGGCGTGGTGGGCGTTCTTGATGTTGATCGCGCCGAAGCGGGTGAAGGCGAGCCCATGCCGGCCGTTGCGGGTCGGCAGCACGCAATCGAACATGTCGATGCCGCGGGCAACGGCTTCCAGAAGATCCGCCGGCGTTCCGACCCCCATCAGGTAGCGCGGCTGGTCGGCGGGCAGCATCGGCGCGCTCTCGCCGACGATATTGAGCATCACTTCTTGCGTCTCGCCGACGGCGAGGCCACCAAGCGCATAGCCGTGAAAGCCGATGTCGCGCAGCGCCCGCGCGCTCCGCTCGCGGAGTTTCAAGTCGTCGCCGCCCTGCACGATGCCGAACAGCGCCCGACCCGCCGGCAAATTTTTGAAGGCGCGCTTGCAGCGCTCTGCCCAGCGCAGCGACAGTTCCATGGCGCGGGCGATCTCCGCAGGCTCGGCCGGCAGTCGCACGCATTCGTCGAGCTGCATGGCGATGTCGGAGCCAAGGAGCCCCTGCATTTCGACGGCGCGCTCGGGCGTAAGCTCCACCATGGCGCCGTCGAGGTGGGAGCGGAAGGTCACGCCCGCCTCCGTCACCTTGCGCAGCGCCGACAGCGACATGACCTGAAAGCCACCGGAATCGGTGATGATCGGCAGCGGCCAACCTATGAAGGTGTGCAGCCCGCCGAGCGCTGCGACCCGCTCGGCCGAGGGCCGCAGCATCAGGTGATAGGTGTTGGCGAGCATGATGTCGGCGCCCGAGGCGCGCACGTCGTCGTGATGCACGCCCTTGATCGCGCCCTGGGTGCCGACCGGCATGAAGGCGGGCGTGCGTACCGCGCCGTGAGGCGTTGCGATCTCGCCGGTGCGCGCGCCGCCGTCGGTCGCGATCAGGCGAAAGGAGAAAGGCTCGGCCATCCGGGGTTACTTACAGGAGCCGCGTTTGCAAGTCTTGTCGCCGTGCCCGGGTGTTATTCGATCACTTGGTCGGTAACGGCGAGCGATTCGGCTGCTGCGCCCGCGCCGCAAGCGGCCGATCCGGCAATTGCCATGATGAAGTCGCGACGGCGCATTGCCGCCGCCAACGGTTCCGAATTGCAACGAACCCCACCAAACGCCATTGCAGCACGGGCTCTGCGCCGAATGAAACTGGGGTCGGCGGCAGCCAAATGTCCATGACACGTGATGGCCGTCACACTTTATCTGTTTTTGTCCCGAATGGCCGGTCGGGAATGAACCGCCGCCATGACCGATCCATACTAACGTCGGCCAGCGTGCGGCTGGCGCACAACAAAGGAACGCGATCATGAATCTTACGACCGGCCGTCTCGAACGCAGCGACGACGAAATCCTGACCTACGACATCTCCGACGAAAGTTTGGAGATTGCGGGCTCGGGCCAGGAGAACGCCGCGGGCTACACACTGGCCTACTGCACGGGCCTGAGCGCGTGCCCGGCTTGATCGGTCGTTGACTAACGGCGGGGGCCTCCGGCGCGATGACGGAGGCCTCCGCGCCGTTTCATTTGACCACCGCTCCCGGTGGCGGCCACCTTATTCCATGGCGATGCGGATGCCCTTGGCGCCGTTCAAGAGCCGCTTGAGATGAAATCCCGCCAGCTGGTCGTCGGGCTGGCTGCCGACAAGCGACGCAAAGGCCGCCAGGGCGGCCGGGTCGCCGCTCTTGAGCTTGGCAAAGGCCTCGAGGTAGGCCTTGGTCGCGGGCGCCTCATATTGCGCCTCGGTCAGCGGCTCGTAGGCGCGCAGTGCTTCGCTCTTGCCGCGCAACGCGAGATCGCCGATCGGTCGGCCGTAAAAGCCCTCGGCCTTGTCGGCGAGGGTAGCGCTGACGCAGATCCGCGTGCCGAGCTGCTTGTTGGCCGCTTCCAGCCGCGCCGCGACATTGATGGTGTCGCCGTAAGCCGTGTAGTCGAAGAAACGGCCGCCGCCGAAATTGCCGACGATCGCCGGCCCGGCATGAACGCCGATTCGCGTCAGGCCGAGCGCAATGCCGTTCTTGGTGCAGCGCTCGCAAAATCCTTGGGCATAGGCGTCGAGCGCCAGCGCGCAGACCACGGCGCGGGAGGCATGATCCGGCTGCTCGCTCGGCGCGCCGAACAAGACGTGCAAGGCGTCGCCGATGATCTTCGCCACGGTGCCGTCGTGGGTGAAGACGATGTCGGTCATGCCGGCAAGGTATTCGTTGAGGAGAGTGCCGAGCACGTTCGGCTCCAGCGTCTCGACCAGTGCCGTGAAATTTGCGATGTCGGTGAATAGCGTCGCGATCTCGCGGCGCTGACCTTCGAGCTCGGCCACCGCCGTATCGCTGCCGAGCCGCTGCGCGAGATTCGGCGAGAAATAGCGCGACAATGACGCGTGCGCCCGCTCCGCCTCGGCCTGGCGCCGCCGCGCCTCGCGCAGCAGCTTGATATGCCGCAGCGTCTTGTCGATGGTGGCTTCGAGATCGCCGAAATCGATCGGCTTGGTGACGAAATCGAACGCGCCGCGGTTCATCGCGGTGCGGATATTGGCCATGTCGCCATAGGCCGAGACGACGATCGTCGACACGCCCTCCTCGCTCTCGTGCAACTTCTGCAGCAGCGACAGGCCGTCCATCCGCGGCATGTTGATGTCGGTGACCACGAGATCGACGTCGTCACGCACATCGAGCACGGCAAGTGCTTCGACGCCGTCGTGCGCGAACAGGAAGCTCATGGCGCCGTCGCGGATTTGACGGCGAAACTTCTGCAGGACGAGCGCCTCCAGATCCGGCTCATCATCGACGACCAGAATGCAGGCGGTCATAAGGCTCCTTCGATCCTGACGTCGATCTCGCTGCGCAGCGCGGCAAAGTCGATCGGCTTGGTGAGCAGCGCCTCGGCGCCGCGCTCCAGCGCCTTGCGCTTGGTCTCCGGGTCGCCGTAGGCGGTGATCATGATCACCGGCACGTCCGGCCGCAACGCCTTGGCCTTGGGTAGAAGCTCGAGCCCGCTCATTTCCGGCATGTTGATGTCGGACAGGATCAGGATCAGCGTGGCGTCGGCCGCGTCGCTGATGCGCTGCAACGCCGCCGCCGCCGATTGGGCAAACTCCATGACAAACCGGCCGGCACGAAGGTCGCGCCGGAATTGCTGGCGAAACAGCGCTTCAACGTCGGCTTCGTCGTCGACCACGAGAATGAGCAGGCTCAACGCAGATCTCCCTGTTGCGGCGAAGGCTTGGCCGCGGTCCGCGGCAGTACGATGCGGAATTCGGTGAAGGCGCCGGGCTCGGTATCCACCTCGATCGAACCGGAATGTTGCTTGACGATGATGTCGTGACTGAGCGAGAGGCCAAGGCCGGTGCCCTCGCCGGCCGGCTTGGTGGTGAAGAATGGATTGAACATCCTCTCCTTCACCTCGGGCGGGATGCCGGTGCCGTTGTCGCGGATGCTGATCTCGACGCTGTCACCCAAATTCCTGGTCGCGGCCGCGAGCGTCGGCTCGAATTTCTCGCCGTTGCCGGCCTGGCGCTTGGTTGCCGCATAGAAGCCGTTGCCGATCAGGTTGAGCAGCACGCGGGTGATCTCCTGCGGAAACACCTCGATCTCGCCGGCCGCCGGATCGAAGGATCGCTCAAGCGTGATATTGAAGCCTTCCTTCTCGGCGCGCGCACCGTGATAGGCGAGATTGAGGCTCTCCTCGACCAGCGCATTGACGTCGGTCGACCGCCGTTCGCCGGACCCCTGGCGCGAATGCAGCAGCATGTTCTTGACGATGGAGTCGGCGCGTTTGCCGTGCTGCACGATCTTGCGCATATTGTCGCGCAGGGTATCGGACAATTCGGCGATGTCGGCGCGGGTCTTTTCGTCGGCCGCGACCCGCTGCAGCGCTTCCTGCAACTCGTCGATCAGCTCAACGGAAACGCCGGAGAAATTGTTGACGAAATTGAGCGGATTCTTGATCTCGTGGGCAATGCCGGCGGTGAGCTGGCCGAGCGAAGCGAGCTTCTCGGTCTGCACCAGGCGGTCCTGCGCGGTGCGCAGGTCTTCCAGCGATTTCGCGAGCTCCTGGGTGCGCTGCTGCTCGGCCTCGAACAACCGGACGTTCTCGATGGCGATGGCGGCCTGGTCGGCAAAGGTCGAAACCAGCTCGATCTGCTTGTCGGTGAACGGCCGCACCCCGCCGCTTCGCGTCAACGTGAACACGCCGACCGAGACGCCGTCGCGCAGCATCGGCACGCCGAGCAAGGTGCGGAAGCCGCCGAGCTTTTGCGCGTCGCTCCAGGTGTAATCCGGATCGGCGAGCGCATCGGGAATGTGGATGATCTTGCCTTCGGCGAGCGCCCGCCCGGTGCCGGTTTCCCGTCCGGGCGCGACCGGCACGTCCTTGACGAAATCGAGGAAGGCCGGCGAAAAGCCGTGCGACACCGTGCGGAAGAAAGTATTGCCCTTGCGCTGGGTGATGGTGCCCTGGTCGGCATCGCACAGCCGCGCGGCAGACTGCAGCAGCGCGTCGAGCACGGTGTGCAAATCGAAGGCCGAACGGCTGATCACCTTGAGCACGTCGGCGGTCGCGGTCTGCTGCTGCAGCGACTCGCGCAGTTCGCTGAGCAGCCGTGTGTTCTCGATGGCGATGACGGCCTGGGCGGCGAAATTGCCGACGAGCTCGACCTGCTTCTCGGTGAACGGCCGCACCTCGCGGCGGTAGATGGTCATGGCGCCGATCGCGATATCCTCTTTGAGCATCGGCACCGAGATGATGGTGCGGATGCCGGCGACGTCCACGGCCGCCACGGCCAGCGCGTCGCCGTCGAGGTACGAGCGGTCTTCCTTGAGATCGACGAGCTGTACCGGCTTCTTGCTGCTCATCGCGCGCGCCGAAGGCACGGACGGCTTTGGATGGAAGACCGTGCCGACGCCCCAGGTCTTCAGGTAATCTGCGGGCAGGTTGCCGTAGAGCGCGGCGGCGCGCATTCGATCGTCGCCTTCGTGCAGCCACAGCGTGCCGTAGCTCGCTTCGCACAGGCGCGTAGCGTTCGCCAGCATGGCGTCGAACACCGGCTGCAGGTCGCCCGGCGATGCGCTGATGATGCGCAGCACGTCGGCCGTCGCGGTCTGTTGCTCCAGCGATTCACGCAGCTCGCTGAGGAGCCGCGTATTCTCGATGGCGATGACGGCCTGATCGGCGAAGGTCGTCAACAGCTCGATCTGCCTTTCGGTAAAGGGGTGTACTTCCTGGCGATAGATGCCGATAGCGCCGATCAGCTCATCCTCCTTGAGCATGGGAATGAGCGCGAAACTGCGCGCGCCAGCGACCTCGGCGAGCTGACGCGCCGTCGAAGTGGCCGGCGCATCGACCAGCACGGCCGGCAAATCATCGACATGAATCGGCTTCTTCTCGCTGGCCAACCTGGTGAGCGGAGTGTTGGGGCCAGGCGCCAAAATCGGGTTGCGCGTGCGCAATTCGACGTAAGCCGCAGGCGCGTTGTGCATCGCTACGTCGCGAAAGATGTCGCCGTCACGCAGCACGAGGTTGCCGAATTTTGCGCCGCAGAGGCGCGTTGCGTTCTCCAGCAGCGCCTCGAATACCGGCTGCAGATCGCCGGGCGACGCGCTGATGACGCGCAAGACGTCGGCGGTCGCGGTCTGCTGCTCCAGCGACTCCGTCAGATCGTCGGTGCGCTGCCGCAGCTCATTGAGCAACCGCGCGTTCTCGATGGCGATCACCGCCTGGGCGGCGAAGTTCTGCACCAGCGCGATCTGCTTGTCGGTGAACGACCGGACTTCCTGGCGGTAGATGACAATGGCGCCGACCAGGTCGCGGTCCTTGAGCATGGGCACGACCAGGTGGGTGCGGGCACCCGCGGTCTCGACCAGTGAAACGATGCGCCTGTTGCCGGGGTAACTTTGATCCTGCCGCAGATCCGGGATGTGAATGACTTGCTTGGTCTGGATCAGGCGATCGAGTGGCGAACCCGACTGCTCGCGCACCCGCGCCATCGGGTCGCGTCGGAACCAATCGGCATATTCGGACTCGCCGTGCACCGCCACCGCGCGGAAATCGTTGCCGTCGAACAGCATCAGATTGCCGACCGTCGCCTCGCAGATGCGGGTCGCGTTTTCCAGCATCGCGTTGAACACCGGCTCCAGCGCGCCCGGCGAGCTGGAGATCACTTTCAAGACCTCCGACGTCGCGGTCTGCTGCTCCAGAGACTCCGTCAAATCGTCAGTGCGTCTTTGCAGCTCATCGAACAATCGGACGTTTTCGATTGCGATCACCGCCTGGTCGGCGAATGTCGCAACCAAATCGATTTCCTGTTGGGTGAACGGCTCCACCCGCGATCGGCCCAGGAACATCGTTCCGATCGGAATTCCCTCTCGCAGCAAGGGCACGCCAAGCGCGGTGCGGAAACTGCCAAGCTTTTGTGCATCGTGGTGAGCGAATTCCGGGTCAGCCAGAACGTCATGGATGTGAACCACATGACGATCGAGCGCGGAGCGGCCGTTCACTGAGCCTCGATCCACCTTGAGCGGATGAGCTTGCATGTATTCCAGATAGCCCTCTTCGAATCCGTAAACAGCAACATGCTGGAAAGACTCGCCCTGCACACGCGAGATATTTGCCCTATCGGCGGTGCAGAGGCGCGCGGCCGATTCGATCAACGTCTGGAATACCGCTTGCAAGTCGAAGGTCGAGCGACTGATGACTTTCAGCACCTCGCTCGTTGCAGTCTGCTGTTCCAGCGACTCGCGCAATTCGCTGAGCAGCCGCGTGTTCTCGATGGCGATCACAGCCTGAGCGGCGAAGTTCTGCACCAGCTCGATTTGCTTGTCGGTGAATAGCCGCACTTCGCGGCGGTAGATGACGATGCTGCCCACCATCTCGCCGTCCTTGAGCATCGGCACCCCGAGCACGGTGCGCGCGCCGGCAAGTTCGATGGTCGCTTCACGCAACTTGTCACCGTGCGTGGGCACCGCGGCAATATCGGCGACTTGATAGGTCTGCTTGGTCTCCAGCATCCGCCCGAGCCCGAGACGGGGGTCGATGCGAAACGGCGCTTCGCGCCGCATGAAATCCACGTAGGCCGCCGGCGCGCCATGGGTCGCACCGACCTCGAATGTATCCGCGCTGCGCAGCAGCAGATTGCCGAACTCGGCGCCGCAGATGCGGGTGGCGTTCTGCAGCATTGCCTCGAACACCGGCATCAGGTCGCCGGTCGAGCTGGAAATGACGCGCAACACGTCCGAGGTCGCGGTCTGCTGCTCCAGGGATTCGCGCAGTTCGCTCAGCAGCCGCGCGTTATCGATTGCGATGACCGCCTGTGCGGCAAAATTCTGCACCAGCTCGGTCTGTTTATCACCGAAGGGACGAACCTCGTCGCGCCACAAGGTGATGGCGCCGACGAACTCGTCTTCTTTGAGCAGCGGTACCGACAGTTGAGTTCGCACTTTGCCGAGATCGACGGCGACCATGATGGCTTGATCGCTCTTCTCCACGTACGGTCTTTGCGCAGCAAGATCGGCGGTGTGAACCAACGATTTGGTCGCCAGCATGCGCCCTACCGGGTTGTTCGCAGTGGCGTGCAGCGGCGTTGCCTTCAGGAATTCGACAAAGGCGGGAGCGGCGTTGTGTGAGGTCACTAGCCGCAAGCGGGCGTTTTCCCAGCGATAGATGTTTCCAGCCTTGGCCTCGCAGATTCGTACCGCGTTCTGCAGCATGGTGCGGAACACCGGTTCCAGATCGCCGGGAGAGGCACTGATCACGCGTAACACTTCCGCAGTCGCGGTCTGTTGCTCCAGGGACTCGGAAAGTTCGCACGTGCGCTGCTGCTCAGCCTCGAACAGCCGCGCGTTCTCAATGGCGATCACCGCCTGGTCGGCAAAGGTAGTGACCAGCTCAATTTGCTTATCGGTGAAGGGCTGCACGACCCCGCGCGTCAGGATGATGACGCCGATCGAAACGCCTTCGCGCAGCAACGGAACGCCGAGGACCGAACGATAGCCGCCGCCGACGGTCATGTTCAGCGTGTATTCGGAATCAAGCTGGGCGTCGACGACGTGGATCGTCCGGCGTTCTAGTGCGACGCGGCCCGTGACCGAGCCTCGATCTGGGAGGATGGGATTGTTCCTGAGGTATTCTACTCGCTCGGGCAGGCCATCCTTTGCGGCAGCCAGGTGATACCACCCATCGTCGAGCCGCATGATGTATGTCCGCTCGGCGTGGCAGAGCCGCTGCGCCGTCTCGGCAATCGTTTCGAGTACCGGCTGGATATTCGAGGGCGAACGCGAAATGACGTTGAGAACGTCGCTGGCTGCGGTCTGATATTCGAGCGTCTCTTGCAGCTCATGGGTGCGCGCCTGCACCTCGTCGAACAGCCGCACATTCTCGATGGCGATCACGGCCTGGTCGGCGAAGATGGTGACGAGCTCGATCTGCTTTTCGGTGAACGGACGCGGCTGCAGGCGGTTCAGGATGATGATGCCGATTACTTTGCCGCCGCGCAGCAGCGGCACCCCCAGCATGGCGCGAAAGCCTGCGGTTTTCTGACCCTCGCTGAACTTGTAGTCCGGATCGGCCAAGGCATCCGGGATGTGGACAGCGTGGCCTTCGGCCCAGACACGGCCGGCAAGACTGCCACGGCCCGCCTTGACGGGGGTTGCTGCCACGAGATCAACGAACGCCTGCGGAAACCGATAGTTGGACGAGAATATGAAATGGTCGCCCTGGGGTCGCACGACGCAGGCCATGTCGGCCTCGCACAATCCCGCCGCTGACTCGGTAAGCGTGTCGAGCACGAGCCGCAGATCGAAGGTGGAGCGGCTGATGGTCTTGAGCACGTCGGCCGTCGCAGTCTGCTGCTGCAGCGACTCGCGCAGTTCGTGCAGCAGCCGCGCGTTCTCGACGGCGATCACCGCCTGGGCGGCGAAATTCTCCACGAGCTCGATCTGCTTCGTGCCGAACGGTCGCTGCTGCCGACGGTAAATCACGATAATGCCGACAAGCTCATCGTCCTTGAGCATCGGGACCGCCACGAGGGTGCGGGCGCCGACGATCCTGGTAAATGCCGCGCGAAACGGATCGTCGGCCGCCGGATCGTCGCTCTTGACGTCGGCAACATGGATGGTTTGCTTGGCTCGCCGCACGCGGCCAACCGCGGTCATCGGACCGGGGCGCAGGTCCGGGTGCCGCCGGCGAAACTCGATCCATGCCGGCGGCGACCCCCGGATGGCAACGATGCGCGGCACATCCGCGTCCTCGTAGAGCCACATTTCGCCCATCTGCGCCTCGCAAAGCCGCATCGCATTTTCCAGCATGGCGTCGAACACGGGTGTCAGTTCGCCAGGCGATGAACTGATGGTCTTGAGTACGTCCGCCGTCGCGGTCTGCTGCTCCAAGGATTCGTACAGCTCGCGCGCGCGTTGCTGCTCGGCCTCGAATAGCCGTACATTTTCGATGGCGATCACCGCCTGAGCGGAGAAAGTCTGCAACAGTGCGATTTGCTTCTTGGAAAACGGCACCAACTCGTTGCGGCGCATGGTCAGGCTGCCGATGGCCTCGCCTTTGCGCAGCAAGGGAAGACCCAGCACGGTACGCTGTTTCAGCCGCCGCGAGATCTTGCTGCCCAAGGGAAATTCGGCGGCTTCCGCGGCGAGATCGTGGACATGGACCGGTCGGCGATCGACGACGGAGCGTCCGGAAACCCAGTCGCGGTTGATCGGACCGTGGGTAAAATCGATTTTGATCGGGCCGTGATGGGCGGCGATACGAAGCCGGTCGCCGTCGCGCAGGAGGATGACGGCGTCATAGGAGTTACAAAGCTTCACCGCCGCGCGCACGATCGTGTCGAGCACCGGCTGCACATCGTTGGGTGAACGGCTGATAACGTTCAGGATCTCGCTGGTCGCTGCCTGCTGCTCCAGCGCCTCATCGCGCTCGCGGCGCAGCTGCGCGGCGGCATCGGGGCCTCCGGCCACGGCGCGGCGGACGCGCGGTGCGCCCTTCGCGCCCCCTTTGGCGCGGCGCTTCGGCCCGGTCGGCTTGCGTCGCTTCGATTTCATTTCTGTGCCGGCTCGCGTGACTAATCCCGCGAACCGCTGGATACTCCCGAGCCAGGGCAAGACGATTGATTCAAAAGCACTTTAGTCCCACGTCATCGCCCTTCGGACGCAGGGGTCCTGTATCATAGCGAGCGCGGCCGGTGCGCCGGAAGGGGTTTCCGCATCGCGATCCCCGGGTCCGGAAGTTGAGGTAAGATCGGCCGGCGCGCCCCGATCGCGCGGGCGGGATGCCGGCGCGCACCCGCGAAGCCTTGGGGAGGACCTCATGACGACCGCCGACGACAGCATCGAGTTGACGCGGGTCGGCCCCGGCACCGTGATGGGCGGCCTGATGCGCGAATACTGGATCCCGGCGCTGATGTCGTCGGAAGTCGCGCGCGGCGGCGTGCCGGTTCGCCTGATGCTGCTCGGCGAGAAGCTGATCGCGTTTCGCGACGACGCCGGCCGGGTCGGCGTGATGGATCATCGCTGCCCGCACCGCTGCGCCTCGCTGTTTCTCGGCCGCAACGAGGACGGCGGCATCCGCTGCATCTATCACGGCTGGAAGTTCGACGTCAGCGGCCGCTGCCTCGACATGCCGAACGTGCCGCCATCGCAGGATTCCAAGCACAAGGTCCGTGCGAAGGCCTACCCCGCCGTCGAGCGCGCCGGCGTGGTATGGGTCTATATGGGGCAGCGGGCCAAAAAAGCGCCGCCCCTGCCGGCGCTCGAGATTCTCGACGTGCCCGACGACGATGTCGGCGTCACGCTCGTTCAGCGCGACTGCAATTATCTGCAGGCGCTCGAGGGCGACATCGACACCTCGCATTTCGGCTTCCTGCATGCCGGCCATGTCGACGCCGATACCCTCCTTGACGACGATCCGATCCTGCACACGGTCGCGATCCGCACACCGGACTATCACATCGCCGATGCGGCCTGGGGCACGACCTATGCGGGCTATCGCACCGCAGGCCCCGGCCGCACCTCCTGGCGCTTTGGCAACTTCCTGTTTCCGTTCTGGACGCAGGTGCCGAACGGCGAGTTCGGCCAGCACGTTCAGGTCCGCGGCTGGGTGCCGCTCGACGACACCCACACCATGTACTGGGTGATCTGGTGGAAGCGCGGCCTCTCGGCCATGAACCAGCAGGCGCCGTCGTTCAAGGACGGTACGCCGATCGGCGGCATGGGCCGCCGCAACGAGTTCCTGCCCAATACGTCGGACTGGCTCGGGCGCTGGCGGCTCGCCGCCAATGCGAGCAACGATTGGGGCGTGGACCGCGCCGCGCAACGCGACAACTCGATCTACAGCGGCATCGAAAGCATCCACCTGCAGGACCAGGCCGTTACCGAAAGCATGGGCGCGATCCTGGATCACAGCTTCGAACATCTGGCCCCGTCGGATCTGATGATCACGCGGACACGGCGCCGCCTGCTCATGGCGGCGCGCGCGCTGCGCGACAACGGCGTGGCGCCGCCCGGCGCCGAGGACGTCGAGGTGTTCCGCAACGCCCGCGGCGGCTATTTCGTCGGCACCGACAAGCACGGCTGGCAGGACGCCTATGCGGCCGAGCTTGCGGCCGCGGCGCGACCGCCCGCGGTCGCGTTGCGCGTCGGCGCCTAGCCCGCTTCCGGCCTCACGCGTCGCCTTTACTTGGCGGCGATCGGTACGCTACACCCACGCCGCAAACCTCCCGCGAGCACGCCGCGCATGGCCAAAATATCGACCTCCATCATCGCTCTGAACCAAGCCGAAAAAATCGGCGACGCCATTGCGACCGCGTTGTGGACCGACGAGATCGTCGTCGCCGATTCCAACTCGACCGACGCCACCGCGTCGATCGCCGAGGGGCTCGGCGCGCGTGTGGTGCAGATTCCGTTCACGACCTTCAGCGAGCTGCGCAACCGCGCGGCCGACGCCTGCTCCGGCGACTGGATTTTGAGTCTCGATACCGACGAACGCTGCACCCGCGCGCTGCGCGACGAGATCCTCGCCTTGATCGCCGGCAACCCGGAATACGACGCCTATTACATTCCGCGGCGCAATTATTTCATGGGCCGCTGGATCAAGGGCTCGGGCTGGTATCCGAACTATCGTCCGCCGCAGCTCTATCGCAAGGGCGTGATGCGCTACACCCGCATCATCCACGAGGCTCCCGAGATGCAGGGCGCCAACAAGGAGATTGGATTTTTGAAGAATGCCTTGTGGCAGTTTCCGTTCCGCAATTTCGCGGAAATGCAGCACAAGGCCGACCGCTACTCGACCGTCGGCGCCCGCATGCTCGTCGGCAAGCGCGTGACCATGGGCACAGCGCTCGGCCACGGGCTCTGGGCTTTCATCAAGCACTATTTTTTCAAAGTCGGCTTCATCGACGGCTGGGCCGGCTTCGTCATCGCCTTCGCCAACTTCGAAGGCACGTTCTACCGCTACGCCAAGCGCTACGAAGAGACGCAAAGCTGGGGGCCGCCGTTGCACGAGACGATCCGGCGCGACGACACCGCATCTTGATGGAGTATGATCTTTTCGGAAAACCGGTATCCACTTTTCCGGATCAGGCTCTCGGGCAACGGGCGCGCCTCACGCGCCTCTGTAAGACTTTTCCTCGACCAACTCGGATTTGAACGTCGTGTTGATCTGGTATTTGACGCGCGCGCGGCGATCGTTCATCTGATAAACGCTGCGCGCGAGCGCGATGAAGCGCGGTCCGAAATCGCCTCGCGCTTCGGCGTCGCGAATGGCATCCTCGATGTCCCATAGCGCGACGTTGATCGATTTCAGCTCGCTCGCGAAGGGCCCCAGCGCCGCGACATCGAGGCCGATGCCGCTCTTGGCTTCGAGCAGCACTTTCAGCTCGGCCATCACGTTGCGCCGCTTGGCGGGATCGGCGATCCGCTCGGCTTTGATCTCGAGGATCGTGATCTTGTCGATCAGTTCGCCGATCGAGACCGGAACGCGCAGCTGCGACGACGATTGTGCGGGCATCGATCAAAAGCTCACGACGGCGGAATGAGACGGCGCGTTTTTGATAGCAGAGCCGGCCTGCGGGCGGCAATGTCGGCACAAAGGTCTGGACTCGGCCGAATTCATTCGCCGACCGCGGCGGAGGCCATCGGCGTCCTGGCCAGCGCCTCGTCGACCGCAACCATGACCTGAGCCGGCGTCAGTTCGTCGAGGCAGCGGCTATAGCTTGCGATGTGGCGTTCGCAGCCCTCGAACGTGCACGGCAGGCAGGGCAGCGGATTTTGCACGACCCAAACATTGCCGCGACGCTGCACCGTGCCGCGCGCCGCCCACGGCCGATCGAGGCCGCCAACCGGCCAGGGTCCCCACAGTCGCGGGTCCATCGGGCCGAACAAAACGATTGTCGGGCATCCGGTCGCGGCGGCGAGATGACTGACCGAGGTGTCGGGGCCGACGTAGACGCGCGCGCCTTGCAGCAACGACACGGTCTGCGGCCAGCGCGCTTCGCGCACGGAAGCGACGCCCTGCCAGACGTCCTCCAAATAGGCGCGCTCCTCGGGATCGGGCCCGCTGATGGCCACCACGTCGAGGCCGCGCTCCCGAAGTTTCGCCGCGAGCGCGCGCCAGCCGTCTCTTATCCACTGCTTGTAGCGGAACATCGGCGCGGCATGGATCACGGCGTAGTCGTCGGCCGGAGAGGCCGGCTCCGATGCGGCGGCCGGGCAGACGACTTCCGGCACGCGGGCGATGCCGAGCGCATCGGCGAGCAGCAGCACCTGCTCGACCCGATGAATGTTGGCGACGGCTGGCGCGGTGACATGCAGCGCCCACCGCTTCCAGGCGCTGCTGATCTTGCCGTCGTCGCTGACGATACCGGCATGGCTGCGCCCAGCGATCAGCGCGAACGCGGTCGGCCGATCGCCGCTCTGCGTCGAGACGGCGAGGTCGTAGTGCTTGCGCAGTCGCGCCATCAGCATCAGCGATTCCCAAAAGCTCGGCCGCGGCGTCATCGGGATGATGCGATCGATGTCGGGATTGCCTTTGAGGATGCCGACCGTGTTGCTGAACACCAGCGCGTCGATGGTGGCGTCGGGCCATGCGCGGCGCAGGCTGCGGATCAGCGGGGTGGTCAGCAGCGCATCGCCGATCCGGCGCAGCGTCACGACCAGAATTTTTGGGTCTTGCCCGAGGCTCGCCGGCACCATCGCGTCGCCCACGCTAGCCGGCCGGCGCAGCCCGCGGCAGCCGTCGTGCGGTGCCGGGCGTTTCGACGCCGTGCGCTCGCAGATCGGCTTCCACCATCAAACGCACCAGCGACAGAAATGGCGTCTTGGATCGCCAGCCCAGCCGCCGTTCTGCCTTCTCGGCGTTGCCGACCAGGAGGTCGACTTCGGCGGGACGATGCAGCTGCTGGTCGACAACCACATGGTCGCGGTAATCGAGCCCAGCCGCCGCGAACGCGGCTTCGGCAAATTCGCGCACCGAGTGGGTCTCGCCGGTGCAGATCACGTAGTCGTCGGGCTGGTCCTGGCCGACCATCAGCCACATCGCCTCGACATATTCCGGCGCAAAGCCCCAATCGCGGCGCGCCTCCAGATTGCCGAGCCGCAACCCCTTCTGCTTGCCGGCGGCGATGGCGGCAACGCCGGCCGTGATCTTGCGCGTCACGAACTCGTAGCCGCGGCGCGGCGATTCGTGATTGAACAGGATGCCCGACGACGCGTGCAGGCCGTAAGCCTCGCGATAGTTCCGCGTCAGCTCGAAACCGGCGACTTTGCTGATGCCGTAGGCGGAGCGCGGATGAAAGCGTGTGCGCTCGGTCTGCGGCACTTCGTCGACCTTGCCGAACATTTCGCTCGAGCCGGCAAAGTAGAACCGGCACGCGGGCGCCAGCTCGCGCACGGCGCTGAGCAGATTATGCGTGCCGTTGATGTTGGTGTTCATCGTCGAGAACTCGTCCTCAAACGAGTAGCTGACGAAACTCTGCGATGCGAGATGATAACACTCGTCCGGCATCACCTTGCCGACGATGCGCGACAGACTCGACAGGCTTTCGACGGATGCGGCGTGCAATGTCAGTCGATCTTGAAAGCCGTGCAGGCGATGCAACCGCTGCGCCGGGTCCTCCAAGGCGACGCGGCGAACGAGCCCGTGAACCTCGTAACCTTTCGCCAGCAGAAGCTCGGCCAGATACGAGCCGTCCTGGCCGGTGATGCCGGTGATCAATGCTTTGCGGCGATTCATGCACTCACTACTCGATGTCGCGATTGGTGCCTGCGGTGGCGGCGCGCACTTTATCAGCTAAGCTGGACCGATTGAAAGGAGCGGCACTCAAGCGCCCGCCCGGAACAGCAGGCAGGCGTCGCCGTACGAGTAGAAGCGATAGCCGGCCGCGATGGCGTGCGCATAGGCGCGCCGCATCAGGTCGAAGCCGCAGAAGGCGGACACCAGCATGAACAGCGTCGAGCGCGGCAGGTGGAAATTGGTCACCATGGCGTCGACCACCTTGAACCGATAGCCCGGCGTGATGAAGAGCGCGGTGTCGCCGGAGAATGCGGAAAGCATGCCGTCGACCGCGGCCGCGCTTTCGAGAAGCCGCAACGCGGTCGAGCCGACGGCAACGATACGGCCGCCGCTCTTACGCGCCGCGTTCAGTGCCGCGGCCGTGTCAGCGCTCACGACACCCCACTCCGCGTGCATCTTATGATCCGTGGGGTCGTCGGTTTTGACCGGCAGGAACGTGCCCGGGCCGACATGCAGCGTCACGCGATGCAGCGCGACGCCGCGGGCTTGCAGCGCCTGCACCAGCCTTTCCGTAAAATGCAGACCCGCAGTGGGCGCGGCGACCGAGCCTTCTTCGTGAGCAAACATGGTCTGGTAGTCGGAGCGGTCGCGCTCGTCGACGGCGCGGCGGCTGCCGATATAGGGCGGCAACGGCATGTCGCCCCGCTCCTCCAGCGCCGCATCGAGGGCTGGCCCGTGGAACGCGAACGCAAAGGTCACCTCCCCGCCCTCGCCTTTCGCTTCCACCGTGGCGTCGAGTTGCTCGAGGAAGCAGACCCGACCCTCGCTGCCGAAACGCACCACGTCGCCCGGCGCAAGCCGCTTGGCCGGCCGCACCAGCGCCTGCCAGCGGGAGCCATCGAGCCGCCGGATCAAGGTCGCCGCGATCGCCGGCTCGCCGCCGGCGCGGCCGATGCGGCGCCCGCGCAGGTTCGCGGCGATGACCTTGGTGTCGTTGACGACGAGGGCATCGCCCTGCCGCAGCAGCGCCGGCAGGTCGCCAACGCCGCGATCCTCGAATTCGGCCGCTGCGTGCGGCCGCACTACCAGAAGCCGCGCCGTGTCGCGCGGCACCGCGGGCCGCAGCGCGATGCGGTCTTCGGGCAGTTCAAAGTCGAATTCGTCGGTGCGCATGAAACCAGGGCGTTGCCGGCCGCCAAAACCTTGGCCTAAAACGGCATATCGCAACCTTTCAGCCGGCAATCAATGTGACCCCGAGCGCGGTCATCCAGCCGAAACCCGGGATCGGCGACGTCATCTGGCACCTGCCGTTCATCCGCGCCATTGCGGCGGCGGCACCGGGCGGGCGGGTGACGTTTTTGGCGCCGCCGTCGAGCGGCGCCAAGGATCTCTTGGTCGCCGAGCCGAGCGTCGCCGAGGTGATCTATTTCGAGCATTCCGGCTCGGAGCTGCGGCGCGGCCTCAATCTCATGCGGCTCGTCGGGCTGCTCAAAGGCGGCGCCTTCACCCAGATCTGGATCCTCGACCGCACCACGCGGCCGGCCTTGGCGGCGGTGCTCGCCGGCATTCCCGAACGCATCGGCCTTGGCTTCGGACTGCAGCGCTATCTCATCACCAATCCCGGCCTCGACGTGAGCCATTTCCACGACCTGCCGATCGATTGCCTGGTCGCGCTGATGGCGGCGATGCGCGTGGCGCTGCCGACAACCGAGCCGAACCTGCCGGTTCCAGCGGCGACGCTGGCGGCGGTCGCCGAGCGCTACCAGCAATGGCCGCGGCCCTGGCTCGTGCTCGGTATCGGCAGCTCCCATCGGGACAAGGATTGGCCCGACGCTTCTTGGGCGGAGCTGATTGGGAACTTACGCAGCCGCCGTGCCGGCACGCTGTTTCTAATCGGCGGCGCCCAGCACGCCGGGCGTGCCCGACGACTGATCGCGAGCGGCGACGGCGCCGGCTCACCGGCGGTCGATGCGTGCGATCTCGGCTTGATCGAAGCGGTGGCGCTGTTGCGCCACGCCGACCTCTTCGTCGGAACCGATTCCGGGCCGATGAACCTCGCCGCCGCGGCCGAGACCGATGCGTTCACACTGTTCGGCGGCACGCCGGTGCAAAACTATTCGAAATTCATTCACCCGATCGTGCCGGATGGCGGCCCGGTCCGCGGCGGCATGGCGCGGATTTCTCCGGCGGTCGTGCTGGCGCAGGTCACGCCCTTCCTGTCGCGCCCGAAGGATCGGCGCTGAACACCGGTTATTGCTGCGATTTTTCTGTGTCGACGGTGCGGTTGTCGACGAACCTGATGGCGATCGGTCGCCCCGCCACCGCATTCCCCATGCCGTCGGTGAAATGCAGCGGCGTGCAGCGCTTGAGCGCGGCGTCGACGGCGTCGCGGTAAGCGTCGCGCACGGCGGCCGGCGCGTCGTGGCTCGCGTAGGTGACGCGCGGCGGCGCCACGATCGCACCGTCGCGCTTGAAGGCGAAGCGGATGGTGTATTCCATGCCGTGGCGCGCCGAATCCTTCGGCGGCGGCACCCAGCAGCCGCGCAGCGCGGCGTACATGGCGCTGATGGAATTGAGCGCCGGCGGTTCGGCTTTCCCGGCTCGCGCCCCTTCACCGCCCCCTTCGCCGGCAGCCTTGTCACCTGGAATTTTGGCGGCGTCGCCGTTCTCGGCGCTTTTGGCCAAATCGTTGTCGTCGGTCGACACCACGGTCAGGCGCAAATCCTGGCCGATCGGCCCTTCGTAATAGGGCATGCAGGGCCGGCGCTGAAACACACTGCAAAACGTCGGATGGCAGGGCCGGCCGCTGAGCACGCTGCACTGCGACTGCGGCGTCTGCGCCCAGACGACATCGACGGCGCAAGCCGCGGCGGTACCGATGACCGCGATAGTCACCAAATTCGCGCTGCGGAGCAGACCCCTGTTGCGTTTCATTGGGTCAGGCTCCTCGCTTACTCCGCGTCGGCCGCCACTTTCATGCTGACGATGCGGTCGGGATTTGACGGCGGCTCGCCGCGTTTGAGCTTGTCGACCACGTCCATGCCTTCGACCACTTCGCCGATCACGGTGTATTGCCGGTTCAGGAAATGGCCTTCATCGAACATGATGAAGAACTGGCTGTTGGCGGAATCGTTGCTGTGGCCCTTGCGCGCCATGCCGACAATGCCGCGGTCGAACGGCACGGGTGAGAACTCGGCCTTGAGGTCCGGATGCGGCGAGCCGCCGGTGCCGTTGCCGTGTTGGCCGTCGCCGGTCTGCGCCATGAAGCCCTCGATGACGCGATGGAACGGCACGTCGTCATAAAAGCCCTCGCGCGCCAGCATTTTCAGACGCTCGGCGTGCTTGGGCGCAACGTCGGTGCGCAGCTTGATGACGATCACGCCCGGCGTCGTTTCGAGAACGAGGGTGTTTTCCGGATCGTCGACTTTGGCTTTGGCCATGTGATGAGATTCCCTTAAGGACGCTACTTCTGGATGCTCGCCTTCTTGATGTAGTCGAGCTTGCCGAATTGACCAGTCAGATAGGCGTTGCCCTCGCGCTGGATCTTGTCCTGGGCGGGGCCCTGGCCCGACGGCGCGCCCTCGCCATAGCCGCTGTAGAGTTTGTCGACCACGTCCATGCCCGAGGTCACAGTGCCGAATGGCGCAAAGCCCTGGCCGTCGAGCCGGCTGTTGTCGCCGTAATTGATGAACACTTGCGTGGTGCGGGTGTCGGGGCCGGCGGTGGCGAAGGTGATGGCGCCGCGGGCGTTGCTCTTCTTCACCGGATCGTCCTTGATCCGCGCCTCGCGCCAGACCGCGGAGAGCTTCGGGTCGCCGTTGATGCCGAACTGCACCATGAAGCCGGAGACGACGCGGAAGAAACGCGCGTTGTCGTAGAAGCCGTTCTTGACGAGGTTATAGAAGCGGTCGGCGCCGTTCGGCGCCCAGTCGCGATGCACCTCAACCACGAAGGCCCCCTTTGAGGTGTCGAACTGCACCTTGTAGGTCGCCGGCGCCGGCTCATTCAGCGCCGCCGGATTGGCGAGATTTTGGGCCCACGCCGGTGCGGCAAAGCCGAGCGCGAGCAGGAAACCAATAACGCGGATCATGGCGTCTCCCGGATCAGGTAGGTTTTTCAGGCTTTGGCGAATTTGCGCTTCAACCGCGCCGCCACGGGGGCCGGCACGAAGGCCGAAACGTCACCGCCCATGCCGGCAATCTGGCGCACCAAGGTGGCGGTGATCGGGCGGACCGCGGGCGCGGCCGGCAGGAACACGGTCTGCACCTGCGGCGCCATGGCGGCGTTCATGCCGGCCATCTGCATTTCGTAGTCGAGGTCGGTCCCGTCGCGGATGCCGCGGATCAGGATGGTGGCGCCCTCGCGCCGCGCCGCAGTGACGACGAGATCGGCAAAGGTGGTGCAGGACAGCGCGCAGCCCGCCGCCTTCGCCACCGGGCCGCAGATCTCCTCCAGCATGGCGATGCGGTCGTCGGCCGAAAACAGCGGCGTCTTGCCGGGATGGATGCCGACCGCCAGCACTAGGCGGTCGGCGAGCCGCACGGCGGCGCTGACCACGTCGAGATGACCGTTGGTGATGGGATCGAACGATCCGGCAAACAGCGCGGTGCGGGCCATTGCAGCGGGCATGGTCGCGGTCTAGCCCGCGGTTTTGCCGACCGCAAGGTCGCAAGCCTTCGCAGCCGGGTTCGGCCACATCCAGACCGATCGGAATTAACCATTCCACTCAAACGGTTACACAGAACGGCCAATTTGTGTTGCTGGTCAAGGAAACCGCGGCGCGGTTTGCCGACACTTATGTAAGAACAAACAGCGATTCCGGCATGCCGCGCGGGCGTTTGGACAAGGCGGCGGGGATCGCGACAAGGGGACCCTTTTGATGCGCAATACGTTCTATGCGGTCGTCGCTGCCGCCTTCATCGCCGCTGGCCTGACCCTAGCGCCGAGCCTGTCCTGGCAGGTCGAAGCCGGCGCATCGCCGCCGCCCGGTGTCAAAGCCGACCGAGCCGATTTCCGGCCGCTCGCCGACGAGTGCTCGGAAAAGGCTTGGCCCTATATGGAAGCCTCGTGCCTGCGCGATGCGCGCAACCCGTACGGCCAGGCGCGCGAAGTTCGGTTCGTTCCGCTCGACAATGCCCAGCGCCTGGCCGGCAAGGCCGTTCTGGCGAAGCGCTAGAGAGTCGACATCGGACCTTTGAGTTTGCCGTGGTACTTCGGCGGGCCTCAAAACCCGCCGACTTTTTTTCAGCGCCTGCTCACTGCGGCGCGAGATTGAGCGCCTTGACGATCGGCGTCCATTTCTTGATGTCGGCCGTCATCAGATCGGTCAGATCCTGCGGCGTGCCGCCCTTGGGCACATTGCCGAGCCGCGCCAGCGCCTGCCGGGTCGCTTCCGTCTTGAGGCTCGCATTGATCGCGGCGTTGAGCTTCTGCACGATCGCCGCATCGGTGCCGGCCGGCGCGAACAACCCGGTCCAGCTTGCCGCAAGCACACCGGGATAACCCGCCTCGCCGATGGTCGGCACGTCGGGCAGTTCCGGAATGCGCTTTGCGCTGAGCACGGCCAGCGCGCGCAACTGGCCCGAGGCTATGTGCGGCAGCAGCGGGCTCGATGCCTCGAAGGTCAGCTGCAGATTGCCGGCAATCACGTCCTGGATGGATAGCGCGCCGCCGCGATACGGCACATGCACCATGGCGACACCGGCCACCGATTTGAAAAGCTCCGCGGTCAGATGCGGGACCGAGCCGGTGCCGGCCGAGCCGTAGCTCAGCTTGTTCGGGTTGGCCTTGGCGTAAGCAACGAGATCGGCCACCGAGGCAAACGGCAGTGCCGGGTTGACGACCAGGATCACCGAGCCCTCGGCATAGGGAGCGATCGGCGCGAAGCTCTTCAGCGGATCGTAGCTGGCATCTTTATAGATCAAGGGCGACAGCACCTGGCCGGTAGCGCTGCTCATCAGCAGCGTATAGCCGTCGGGATCGCTGTGGGCGGCGTCGCGGGAGCCGAGCGTATTGCCGGCGCCGCTTCGGTTCTCGACAAAGAACCGGTTGCCCAACGCCGCGCCGAGATCGTTCGCCAGCACGCGGGTGAGGAGATCGACCGTGCCGGCGGCGACCGTCGGCACGATGATCTTGACCGGACGGCTCGGATAATCGTCGGCGCTCGCCACACCGGCGGTCAGCGCGGCGGTCAACAGCGCCGTCGCAAACACACGCATCATGGCGTTTCCCTTGGTTCTTCTGAAATGCAACGACCGCTTTAGCGGATGGCTGGCCGTTTGGCCACGCACCGGTTGTCGCGACGGCTTCGCCGCCTTTCGCGTGGCCCTAGCGGCTTTAAGTCAATCGCGGTACATCCTTGTCCGGACCCGCCCGACGGGGACTTGGGCACTGAAAATCAAGGACTATCCCGGTGATCTGGCTGATCGACAATTATGACAGCTTCACCTTCAACCTGGTGCACTATCTCGGTGAACTGGGCGCCGAGGTCGAGGTGCGCCGCAACGACAAGGTGACGAGCGCAGCCGTCATTGCCGCCGATCCCGACGCTATCGTGCTGTCGCCCGGCCCGTGCACGCCCAGGGAGGCTGGCATCTGCCTCGAGCTCATCGCGCAGGCGGCAAACAAAATCCCGATCCTCGGCGTCTGCCTCGGCCATCAGGCGATCGGCGACGCCTTCGGCGGCAAGGTGGTGCGGGCGCCGACGCAGGTGCACGGCAAATTGTCGGAGATCCGCCATAACGGCGGCGGCATCTTTCGCGGCATCAACGCGCCGTTCAAGGCGACGCGCTATCATTCGCTGGTGGTCGAGCGCGCGAGCTTGCCGCGCGAGCTCGACGTGACCGCCGACACCGACGACGGCGTCATCATGGGGCTCGCGCACACGAGCCTGCCCGTGCACGGCGTGCAATTTCACCCCGAAAGCATCGCCTCCGAGCACGGCCATCTGATGCTGAAGAACTTTCTCGACATCGCGGCAGCCTGGAATGCGGCGACGGGGCGCCGCGCGGACGGCGTGCCGAGCGTGCAGCCAAGCCTGCCGCAGCGGGCGCGCGCGCAGGCGCGAGTCAATTGAGGGCGTCACCGTGACGGGAAATTTCAAGGGGCTGATCGGCAAAGTCGCGACCGGCGCCGTGCTGACGCGCGACGAAGCGGCGACCGCGTTCGAGCAGATGATGTCCGGCGAAGCGACGCCGTCGCAGATGGGCGCGCTCTTGATGGGATTGCGCGTGCGCGGCGAAACCGTCGAGGAAATCACCGGCGCCGTCACCGCCATGCGCGGCAAGATGCTGCGCGTGAACGCGCCGCCCGACGCCGTCGACGTGGTCGGCACCGGCGGCGACGCTTCGGGCTCGTTCAACATTTCGACCTGCGCCGCGCTCATTGTCGCCGGCGCCGGCGTGCCGGTCGCCAAGCACGGCAACCGCGCGCTGTCGTCGCGCTCCGGCGCCGCCGACGTGCTCGCGGCGCTCGGCGTCAACATCGATCTGGCGCCGGACAAGATCGCGCTTTGCATCCGCGAAGCCGGCATCGGCTTCATGTTCGCGCCGGCGCACCATCCGGCCATGAAGAACGTTGCTTCGACCCGGGTCGAGCTCGGCACCCGCACCATCTTCAACCTGCTCGGGCCCTTATCCAATCCGGCCGGCGTCAAGCGGCAGATGATCGGCGTGTTCTCGCGGCAGTGGACCGAGCCGCTGGCGCAAGTGCTGAAAAACCTCGGCGCCGAGAGCGTGTGGATCGTGCATGGCTCCGACGGCCTCGACGAGATCACGACCGCCGGTCCGACCAGCGTGACGGAACTTGCGAACGGCACCGTGCGCTCGTTCGAGATCAATCCGGAAGACGTCGGCGTCGCCAAGGTCAAGCCGGAGGCGTTACGCGGCGGCGATGCCGCCACCAATGCCCGCGCCGTGCAAGACGTGCTCGAAGGCAAGAAGACGCCGTTCCGCGACGTGGCGCTGCTCAATGCCGCGGCCGCCCTCGTGGTCGCCGGCAAAGCGAAAGACATCAAGGCCGGCTTCGACCTTGCCGCCCATTCGGTCGATTCCGGCGAAGCCGAAGGCCGCCTCGACCGGCTCGTCGTGGTGTCGAACGATGGCTGACATTTTGCAGACGATCGAAGCCTATAAGCGCGAGGAGATCGCGGCCGCCAAGCGCGCCCGTCCGCTCGCCGTCGTCGAAAGCGAGGCCAAAGCCGCGGGCGCGCCGCGCGGTTTTCTGCGCGCGATCGAACGGCGCGTGCAGGCCGGCGATTATGCGCTCATTGCCGAGATCAAGAAGGCAAGCCCGTCGAAGGGCTTGATCCGCGACGATTTCGATCCGCCGGCGCTCGCCAAAGCCTATGAGGTCGGCGGCGCAGCGTGCCTCTCCGTGCTGACCGATGCGCCGTCGTTCCAAGGCAGCCTCGATCATTTGCGGGCGGCGCGCGCCGCCGTGGCGCTACCCGTGTTGCGCAAGGATTTCATGTACGAGCCGTACCAAATGACGGAAGCCAGAGCCTACGGCGCCGATTGCATCCTCATCATCATGGCGGCGGTCGACGATGCCTGCGCGGCGGAGCTCGAGGCCGCGGCCTCTTCGCTCGGCATGGACGCGCTGATCGAGGTGCACGACGAGGCGGAGCTTGCGCGCGCGCTGCGACTCAAATCCCGCCTGCTCGGCATCAACAATCGCAACCTGAAAACCTTCGAGACCACGCTTGCCACCTGCGAGCAATTGGCGCGGCGCGTGCCGGCCGATCGCATCATCGTCGGCGAGAGCGGCATCTTCACGCCCGACGATCTCGCCCGCCTCGGCAAGGCTGGAATCTCGACCTTCCTGGTCGGCGAAAGCCTGATGCGGCAGGGCGACGTTGCCGCGGCAACGCGCGCGCTCCTTGCCCACAAATCCGCGCTTGCCGCGGCGAGGTGACCGCCGTGGCGCGGCGCGCGGGAAAACTAACGCATTTGGGCGCCCGCGGCGAAGCCCACATGGTCGACGTGTCGGCGAAGCCCGCGACCGAGCGCGTCGCGGTTGCCGAGGGCCGCGTGCTGATGCAGCCGAAGACGCTCGACGTCGTGCGCAAAGGCAATGCCAAGAAGGGTGATGTGCTCGGCGCCGCGCGGCTTGCCGGCATCATGGCGGCGAAGCGCACCCATGAGCTGATCCCCTTGTGCCATCAGCTAGCTTTGTCGCAAGTCGAGGTCGACGTGACCCCCGACGCCAAGCTGCCGGGCGTCGCCGTCACGGCGCGGGTGAAAGTGTCGGGGCCGACCGGCGTCGAGATGGAAGCGTTGACCGCGGTGTCGGTCGCGTGCCTGACCATCTACGATATGGTCAAAGCCGTGGAGCGCAGCATGCGCATCGACGGCATCCGGCTGGTCGAGAAAAGCGGCGGCCGCAGCGGCCGTTTTCGCGCACGGAAATAACATGACGGAAGCGACATGGCGGCGCTGATCTCCGTTGCCGAGGCGCTCGATCACGTACTGGCGCACGCCGGCGCGCTGCCGGCCGACGAGGTGCCGCTCGACGAGGCGTGCGGTCGGGTGCTTGCCTACGATCTGAAGGCCCGCCGCACCCAACCACCGGCCGATGTCTCGGCCATGGACGGCTATGCGGTGCGCGCCGGCGACGTCGCAGCAGCCCCCGCGCGTCTCAAAATCATCGGCGAAGTCGCCGCCGGCCGGCCGTTCAATGTGGCGGTCGGCCAAGGCGAAGCGGCGCGCATTTTCACCGGCGGCTTCGTGCCGGCGGGCGCCGACACGGTCATCGTGCAAGAAGTCACTAAGCACGACGGCGCCTTCGTCGAGATCCAGAAGACCGCCACCAAGGGCCGCAACGTGCGCCGCCAAGGCCTCGATTTTCGCAAAGGCGACGTGTTGCTCGCCAAAGGTCATCGCCTGACCGCGCGCGACCTCGCGCTCGCCGCCGGAATGAACCATCCGGTCGTGCCGGTGCATCGCCAGCCGAAAGTGGCGCTGTTTGCGACCGGCGACGAGCTAGTAGCGCCGGGGCTCGAGCCCGGCCCCGGCCAGATTGTCTATTCCAACGGCTTTGCGCTCGCGGCGCTGACCCGCGCCGAAGGCGCCGCCGTCTCCAATCTCGGCGTGGTCAGCGACAATCTGGGCGAGACCATCCAGGCGGTGCGGCAGGCCCGCGAGCTCGGAGCCGATATTCTTGTCACGACCGGCGGCGCCTCGGTCGGCGAGCACGACCTGGTGCAGAAGGCGTTCACCGCCGAAGGCATGGCACTGTCGTTCTGGAAAGTAGCGATGCGGCCCGGCCGACCGCTGATGCACGGCCGGCTCGGCGGCATGCAGGTACTCGGGCTGCCGGGCAATCCGGTGTCATCCTATGTGTGCGCCGTTCTGTTCCTGGTGCCGCTGATCCGCAAGCTTTCCGGCCGCACCGATCTCGTGGCGCCGGCCGAAGACGCGGTGCTCGGCTGCGACCTGCCCGAGAACGACGAGCGCGCTGACTACTTGCGCGCCACGCTCGCCGACGGCCCTCGCGGACCGGTAGCAACGCCCTTCCCCACGCAGGACTCCTCGATGATGGCGCCGCTGGCGCAATCTGGCTGTCTCGTCATCCGCGCGCCGCACGCAGCCGCAGCCAAAGCCGGCGAGCGCTGCACCATCGTACGGCTCGTCTACTAGGCAAGATCATCCGCAAAAAGAAAAAGCCCGGAGCTTTCGCCCCGGGCTTTTCCGTCCCCACTTCCCCCGAACGTTTATTGCCAGTTGAAGCGCCAGACGAGCTCGCTGAGCACTTGCTGCTCGTAATACTGCTGATGGGTGCCAACGCCGGGCGGAGTCGCGGAACCGGGCACTGGCGTGAAGGGAAGATCCGCCTTGCCGAAGCTCGAGAACCGATATTCGTTGCGCCAGAACAGGCCTGTGATCGGCAGCCAGCTGAAGCTGAGCGCATATTCGGTGCCGCCGCCGAGGAACCAGCCGTTGAAGGTGTGTGCCGGCGTGGTGGCGACCACGGGGCCTGTGCCGTTGGTCTGAAGGTTCACGCCATTGAAGTGCGTCTGCGTGAAACCGCCGTTCGTATAGGCGAGCAGATTCGGCGTGATCACGACACCGACCCGACCGCCGGTCGCCCAAGCGTAGTTCTGCTTCTGGTCGCCTTGCAGGGTGGTGACCGAATCCTCAATCGAACCGTGGACGTTCATGAAGTCGTAGTCGGCGAAAGCGCCGAACAGCACGTTGCCGAAAATGCCGCCGATGGGGACTTCGACGTCGCAACCGCCACCGGCCAGGCCCATCCAGCCACGGCCGCCGTTGGTGCCGCGTGCGTTGAGCGGCACGAGACCCGGGAAGGTCTCGGTAACATGATCCTGATTCCAAACGCTGTAGCCAAAGCCGGCATTGATGTAGCAGCCCGTCCAATTGTAGACCGGCGCGACCACGGCTGGCGCCTTGTAGGGCACCGGCGCCGGCGCCGGCAGGTCGGCGGCAAACGCCGCGCCCGATAGCAAAGCCGCACCGGTCAGCGCGGCGGCTAACAATGCTTTCATCCCATCCCCCGTCTAAGTTACCGAAATACCGTTTGAATCTCGCCGTGGATGATAAGCGAGGGGCGCTCTGAAGTCTGTGACTTGGCTGCACCACTCGGCGAAATTCGACTTCGCAGTCGATTTTAGTGGGCGCGATTCGTTGGCTTGGCTCGCTTTTTCGGTCAGATTGACTGGTTTTGCCGGTGCGGCGTTGCGAAGCGACACTGAGCGCGACAGACCTCGCGCTACTCGCGTGACGACCCGATTGCGCCAGGCGAATTCAATTTCGATTTGATCTGAAAGAGTTAGCGCAGGTCGGCGCAAACCATCCGGTAGGGCTGGGAGCGTTAACTTCGAGCGTTAAGCGACGGTTTGCCGTGCTACTCGATTTCTTCACTTCAAATTAAATGGTTGCGGAACACATATGGAACGGATAGTGTCCGTTCATGCTTTGTTTCGGCTGAGTCCAGGTGCGGTCCACCTGCCGCCGACAAATAAAGGAAGCGCCGATGCTCACGCGCAAGCAAGCCGAGCTGTTGCGATTTATCCATGAGCGATTGAAGGAAGCCGGTGTTCCGCCCTCCTTCGACGAGATGAAGGATGCGCTCGACCTGCGCTCGAAATCGGGCATCCATCGCCTGATCACGGCGCTCGAGGAGCGAGGCTTCATCCGGCGGCTGCCCAACCGGGCGCGTGCCATCGAGGTGATCAAGCTGCCCGAGTCGGTGGCGCACGGCATCGCTGCGAGCCGCAGCCGCGGCTTCACGCCGAGCGTCATCGAAGGCAATCTCGGCCGCGTCCGCGCGACATCCGAGGATGACGGCGGCCGGCCCGTCGCCGTGCCGGTGATGGGCCGCATCGCCGCCGGCACGCCGATCGAGGCCATCCAGACCCGCAGCCACACCATCAACATGCCGCCGGAGATGCTGTCGACCGGCGAGCACTTTGCGCTGGAAGTGCGCGGCGATTCCATGATCGAAGCCGGCATCCTCGACGGCGATATCGCGCTGCTCAAGCGCAGCGACGCCGCCGACACCGGCGACATCGTCGTCGCCTTGATCGACGACGAGGAAGCCACGCTGAAGCGCTTCCGCCGCCGCGGCGCTTCGATCGCGCTCGAGCCGGCCAACACCGCCTACGAGGTGCGCATCCTGCCGCCCAACCGCGTGCGCATCCAAGGCAAGCTCGTCGGACTGTTCCGGCGGTACTGAGTGCCGTCACTGATCCGCTTCGATGTCTTCCGGTTTTGGCGTGGCATCGCGCGGCATTGCGCGTGACGCCGGCGGGACTGACATCGCAGTAGCGGCGTCCCCAGCACGGAGCCGCCGCGGCGCCCAGGGGCGGTCGTAGTTGGCCGGTCGCGCCGCTTCGATGGCGAAGCCAGAGCCAGAGCGATAAAGCGCGAGCGCGCCCCGCTCGCGCCACAGCGCGCGGCCGATCGCCGGCGCGGCGCAGCCGGACGGCGCCTCGCGCGGCGTCAGAACAAGCGCGGCGCGGCGGCAATCTTCCTCGAAGGCGTCCGCACCGGCGTCATAGGCAATCAGGCTGCCGTCGCCGAGCCGGCCGATGCAGCCGGACGGATCGCACGTAATCCCCTGCCCGAGCGCGCGATCGTGGTAGTCGCGGCCGTCGCCATCGGCCGCGAGCCATTCCTTGACGGCGAAAGTGTCGCCGCCCGAATGATGGATGGCGAGCCGGCCGTCGGCGCCGCGCACCCCGAAGATGCGTCCGTCGGCGGCGAGCAGAACATCCGGCCGCGGCGTCGCCGCCACCCAGAGGATGGCGAGCGCTACGAGGGCCACGCCGCTTATGCGCAGCGGCGTCTTGAGCAAGCCGATGACCAGGAGACCGGCCGTTGCCAAGAGCAGCGGCCCGGTGCCGAAGCTTGCGACATGGCCGACCGCGCCCGGGAAACTCGCCACCCACTGCGACACCGCATTCATCCAGTCGATGCCGTAACCCATTTGCCGCCAGAACGGCGCGTCGAAGCCGAACGGAATGGCGACGAGGCCGAGAAGCCCCATCGGCATCACCCAGGTCGACACCACCGGCATGGCGAGCAGATTGGCTATCACACCGTACGGCGCCATCCGATGGAAGTGGTAGGCGGCATAGGGCGTGGTGGCGAGGCCTGCGACCAGCGAGGCGACGATCAGGCCCGCGATCTCGTTGACGCCCCACAGCGCGGTGCGGGCGCCGAGCGAGGTGTCGGTGCCGGCGGCTTTGACGCGCGGCGCGCCGCGCTCGTAGGCGGCGATCAGCGCCAGCGTCGCCGCAAACGACATCTGAAAGCTCGGATGCACCACCGATTGCGGGGCGAACAGCAGCACGAGCAGCGCGGCCGCGGTGAGCGTGCGCATGGTCAGCGCCGGCCGGTCCAGCATGACCCCGACAAGCACGATCGCGATCATGATGAACGAGCGTTGGGTCGCGACTTCCGCGCCGGACAGAACCAGATAGAACGCAGTTGCCATCAGCGCGCCGAACGCCGCCCACTTCTTGATCGGCGTCCGGTCGGCAAGCCCCGGGATCAGCGCCAACAACGCGCGCAGGATGAAGAACACGACGCCGGCGACCACCGCCATGTGATAGCCGGAGATCAAGTCCCCCGCAGAAAGAGCCTATTTATGCCCGTTATACATGGCTTGCTTCCAGGAAATCGGCCGTGGAAGCGTTATGGAAGCCTTCCGAAATCTGGCGTCGGGCGCTACCGTCGCTGAGGTTGCGGCTTATCGTTGCCGGGGCGATCTCGGCGGCGCTATCCTCAATCTTATGCGCTGGGAAACTTACGTCGCTGCCTACCTGATAGCCTGCGTCGGGGGATTTTGTGTCATCGGCACTTACCTTTATTGCGTGCGCAAAACGATCCGCAGGAGATCCAAGAAGATCGAAATGGAATCCAGCTCTTTCGAGCTGGTCGACTTCCTCGTCGGGGGCACGGAACGCGCAGTCGCACTGACGCTGGTCTTATGGGCTCCGCCCTATGTGCCGACGTTTATTGGTGGATGGGTGCTGCTCAAGTTTGCGCTGGGTTGGCAGCGAACGGAGCACTCCGAAGAAGGCGACACGGGAAGTTTGTTGGCGCTTACCGCCAACGTCTTTTCATTTGCAATCGCTATCGGTGTGGGTGTGTACCTTAACCACGAAGCCCTCAACGTTTGGGCGGCTACGCCACATTAGCAAATGCCCCGCCGTTTCCCGCCGCGTCAGACTAGAGCCCTTCATTTTCCGAGCACCGCGAGGTCGCAATGACAAAATGGGTTGAGAGTCAGAAGGAATTCCCCGGCGTGACCACAAAGGCGGTTCATGCTGATTTCATGGCTTGGTATCGAGGAAACGTCCGCGATGTGCGCAATGTCACACCAAAGGGCGTTAAGCGTGTAACGGACAATGGGGCCGGAAAATTTATGATGCTCGTCAAATATGAAATCAAATCGGCATCTTAAATCGAGTACAACTCTCAACCGGCTGCTCATGCGTCGACACCAAATCTCATTCCAACACAAAAGCTCAGAAACCGACCTCTGCACCGTCCGCTCCCAAAAACAAAAGCGGCAAATAAGTCTCCGTTCCGGCGCGGCACATCGCGGCCAACAGCGTCAAGCTGCCGGAGCTATTGCGGAAGCTGTAAAAAGCGGCTGGATCAGTATTTTGCGATCAGTGCCGCTTAGTTGAATATGTAGTTGAAGCCCACTCGCACCGTGTTGACGTTGGCAGCGCCCCATGAGGCGCGGAACGAGCTGGGGGCAAAGTTGGGTAGCGGGACCTGAGTCACCACGTTGAAACTGTCACCACCCAGCCGCACGTAAAGGTACTCAGCCTTGAACGTGACATTCCGAGTTACCAGCCATTCGGTGCCCGCGCCGGCCGTCCAACCCGAGGCCGTGCGCGAGGACGTGCCGACGAAGCAAGTCGCCGCCGAAGTGCCAAACACGGGGGGTGCGACGCAGCTGGAGCCAAAGCCGTTCCTGCCGAGCAGCGTTCCGCTGGGATCGGCTCCGCCAAATCCGACGTTGACGTGCTCGTTGATCTGACCGTAGGCGAGGCCGCCGGTGCCATAGAGGAGCCAGTTGCTGGTGGGGAGGAAGCCGAGGCGCGCGCGCACAGTGCCGAACCAGCGGAGCTGTTGGTCCGTGCTCGTGGTCGCTATCAGCGATGGCTGATTCACCACGACGGAAGCGCTTGCGCTTTCGCGAATCGAGGACCCTTGGATGTCAGCCTCTAGACCGAACACCAGTCGATTGACCTGCCAATTGTATCCAGCCTGCAAGCCGCCGATTCCGCCCTGTAGCCGACCGGTCGGTGATGCCAGTGGCTGGCCTCCAAAAGCACCGAAGCCGTTAGCAGTCAGAAGCGCCGTGGCGTATGGGTCATTAGCAATGAAAGCCGGCTGCGAATTGTTACCCCAGCCATACCCGGCGTTCGCCCCAAAATAGAAGCCGGTCCAGCTTGGCGGCGGCGGAGGCAGCGGTGGCGCCTTCACGGGCATGTCGGCCGCCACTGCGGGCGTTCCGATCAATGCGATAGCAGCGATAGCGATTGCCAGCCTCTTCATGGCCAACTCCTCCGAAACAGGGCAGAAATCTACCATGCGACCCGCCCGGTAGCTGTTGCCGTTCCATCACAGTGGAGGGAAAAGTGAAGGGTGGCGTAGCGGCATGACATCGCGCAAACGCCCCGACTGGTCGCGCTCCCTACCCGGCCGCTGGTCATTCCCGGCGTGATGACGCTCAAGACACTGGCCGACGTGCGCAAGCTCCTTGACCATCTGCCGGCGGCTACACGAGACAAGGCGACGTGGCAATATGTCGGCGCTCGCCTCGATGAAGCCGCTCGCGGCGCCGACGTGCTCGATGTCGTCGTGCCGCTGCGCATGGTCCTGGGAATGGAAGGCGTCGTGTGCCGGACGAAATAGATGCGTTCGATGTCGGCTGCTTCCCGCTGAATACCTCCGCCAGAATAAATTCTCGTTGCAATTTTACGCAGGGCGACGGAATATTCATTTGCGCGCGGGCCCGTGGAAGGCGCTGCGCAGTGCATCCAAGGGTATCCTTGGGGTGAGCTAGCCGCCCAAATTGGTTAGATCACTGATCTCCGGCGCCGCGCGCATAACGAGAAACATTATATGAATGAGGATGATCTGCCGCTCTTTGAGGGCGAGCAAGAACCTATCAATGAACAGAAACCAAAACCCAGAAGGCGTAGTCGATCGGGTCGGGGGCGACCGTGGGTTAGGCGGGGAAAGAGGCCGCCAACACGTCGCAGTCGTCGAAGCACGCGACGTTGACAAGGAAGGCGCGGGGCGCGCTGCGGCCGGCCCCGCGCTTACTCTCCCCGCACCGCCCTGCCGCGCTCCACATTCCATTCGTCGGTGACGCTCAACCGCACGGGCTGGTGTCGCTATTTAGTCACGCTCAACGGCCTGTGGATAACGTGACAGGCAGATCGACATTGCGACCGACCCCGATACGCTTGCTCGGTGCGCGGTTAGTCAGTGTGTGAG
>Ga0335081_10001555_pt1 | contig 36561 bp, 27 predicted proteins | sample Lox_Sample_35_FD_206713 | JGI IMG/M metagenome (GOLD analysis project Ga0335081, IMG submission 206713) | Soil microbial communities from Loxahatchee National Wildlife Refuge, Florida, United States - Lox_Sample_3.5 | ecosystem: Environmental > Terrestrial > Soil > Wetlands | place: USA...
TGTCCAGCGTGCCAGGCGAATCGTCTATGGTATGCGACCATGCGTAGGCGGCATTGAACTGTATGCCGCTGGAGAGCCGGCGGTCCAGATCGATTTGCAGGCCGTTATAGCTTGAGGTCCCGTTGGTCATGTTGGTGTTGACGTTGCCCAGACCGGTGTAGGGGAAGGTACCGCTTGGGCTGTCGTACTCCTGCCGATTCAAGTTGAAGAGCGACATGAGATCGACGCCGTGCGTGCCCACATAGGCGACACTCAGAGAAGTGTTCTTGTCCAGTTCCCGCTGTACCTGCAGGTTATATTGCTCGGCATAAGAGTTGACATCAGTCTTGGGATAGGCAACGACGCTGATCCCGGTCGGATTGGCGAGGTTCACGTTGAGAGGGCCCTTGCCTGGCAAGCCATTCGGATCCACATTGGTAGGCGCCGGATTGGTCTGGCTTTGGGCTGGTTCATTCGGGCCTTCGCCGCCGAGATTGATGCGGAAGCCGTTCTCATACTGAAATTGAGATTGGCCCGAAAATGGCGCGTTCTGCGCCAGTTGGTTATCGATTCCGCCGCGATCCAGGAAGTAGAAGATGCCGTAGCCGCCGCGGATGACCGTCTTTCCATCATTCGTCAAGCTGTAAGCAAAACCGATGCGCGGAGCAAAGTTGTTGGTGTCGGTATCGATCAAGCTCTTGGGATAGCCATTGGTGTTGGGAAGGACCAACGCCCCGGTCGCAAGATCGAAGTTTGCTTGTAGATTGTTGGTTTCATACGGCCAGGTGTAAAGGTCGTAGCGCAATCCAAGATTTACGGTCAGCCGGCGGGTGACTCTCCAATCATCCTGCGCGAAGAACCCGGTCTCGTAGTTGCGCGTATGAGAGAAGCCGAGGGCAGGACCAACGAAATAGTTGTGTACGAATCCGGCCAGAAGATCGGAAACCTCGTAGCCCGTCGGGCTGCTGCCGCCGCCATCACCCCAGAGATTAAAAAATCCCTTCCCAGCGAATGGCCGGAACAGATTGACTTGCCGCAGAATCAGGTTCGCCCCGAACTTGAAGGTGTGGTTCCCCTTGATCCAGGACAAGCTGTCATTGATCTGCCAGGTCTGCTCAGGCACCAGGTATGGCCCGTAGTCGCCAGTGTACTCGATCTGATTGTTGTTGCCGCCGATCAGCGCGCCGCCGCCCAGTGCAGACGAGGTGTTAGCGTTGGGGATGCCCAGGTTGGCCGAAAGGGGAACATTTTCGAAGGGCGGAGTGTATCCCAGGCGGCTGCGAATCCATCCAAAGCGGAACTCATTCAACAGGGCCGGCGTGAAGGTGTGGGTTTCGCCCAAGGCGAACGACTTTGCATTCGTGAACTGATCGCCGGAACCAAAACCCGCCGGCAGCGTAGGTAGACGAGAAGTGGTTGTTTCGTTGTCTTTTGCGTAGCTGTACCTGCCGAAGAGAAGATCGGAATGGGTAATGTTCCAATCCACTCGAACATCAAAATCATCGAATTTCTGAATATTCTGCCTTTGGGTAAGGAAGTTCTTCTGAATGCAGGTACCCTGCGCGTTGGATTGGGCGCACAAGGCATCTGCGCCAGTCAGATTCGGTTCGGGAAAGGCTTTCAGATAGTTCTGGCCCGGGGCAAGAATCTCGCCCGCCGGGACAATATTTCCGGCTAATGGGGCACCACTCACGGGATCTTTTAATTGAACAGGTGTCGCTAGCGTGAGCAGCTCCGAGAAGTTACCATCCCTCATCTTGTCAGTGGGAACGGTGGCGGTTTCCAACCCGAGTGGGAGTGACTGCCGGAGTCCCTGATAATCCCCGAAGAAGAACAGTTTGTCCTTGAAGATGGGACCGCCGATGGTGCCGCCAAACTGGTTGCGTTTAAAAGGGGCCTTAGGCGTCTCCTTGCCGTTGGTAATCGGATTGAAGTACGCAGTGTTGGCGTCGAGCGCACTGTTGCGAAGGAATTCGAAGGCGCTGCCATGGAAGCCGTTAGTGCCGGACTTCGAAGTCGTATTGATCACGCCGCCGCCGGCGCGCCCAACCTCAGCGGGAGCGATACTGGTGTCAACCCGGAACTCCTGAAGTGCTTCGGCAGGAGTAAAGAAGATGATGGTGTTGACCAGTGATTCGTTATTGTCCACGCCATCGAGCATGAAGTTATTGTTCTGTGGCCGCAGGCCGTTCACAGAAAGGGAGCCACCGCCCGTGTTGTTATAGCGGAAGGTTTCGGCCTGGTTGCCGGAGCCGGTGGCCTGGCCATCGACCTTGCCGCGTGACACGCCTGGAACCAGCGTGGCCAATTGCGTGAAGTTGCGCCCATTCAGCGGCAGTTCGGTGATCTGCTTGCCCGTGACCACCTCGCTGATGTTGGAACTGACCGATTCGACCAGCGGCACATCCGAAGTGACTTCGATGGTTTCGGTGGTTTGGCCTACCTGAAGTTGAAAGTTCAACGCCGCAGCTTGTTGCGTTTGCAATGTGATCTGCTGGGTGACGGTCTTGAAGCCGGTTTGCTTCACTTCGACGCTGTATGGCCCCGGAGGCAACGCCGTCACCGAGTAATTTCCGTCGGCCCCACTGGTCGTGGTCACGGCTCGTTGCGTGCCATTATTGGTGATAGTGATCGTCGCTCCCGATACGACAGCTCCCGTGCTGTCCGCTACTGTTCCGGAAAGGCGCGCCGTATCCGTTTGAGCTGGAAGCAACGGCGCCAGAAAGGTCAGCACCGCGGTGGTGAGGAAAATGTTCTGGAAAATCCGCGTAAACGACACATCAGCCTTGGTTGTCATTTGTAACCTCTCTGTTTTGAGCTTAAGAATCGTGGGTGACTTAAAGTGCGTAATGAACGATTACCAAACTGCGATGCTGTTCGGCTGTGATACCCGTCACATCCGGTACAAGAATCATCCAACTGTGAAAATGAAACCGCCGAGAAAACCACCATCGGCGCACCGGAAGACCCGGTCCGGCCAGGCACCTCTGCTAAGAAGGATGACACTTTCCCCGGCGTGGTCATCTTGAGGTAGCCCTTGTCTGCAAACGCGGGAGTTTGCGCCTTATCCGCGGCCGCAACAAGTTTCACCCATGTTTGATACAGTTACACGAGGAACTCCTTCGGTTGCAGTCACATGTCAGGTCTGTTAACTTGATGTTACATTGCCAGCGTTGGGTGTCCCCACATGTCGGAACGGGACCAATTCCTAGAAGAGATTGAACGGCTAGCCCACAGCCATGCCCTTCACGGTTCCGAATCACTCTGCAAGCTGCTGCGCTACCTGGCAAAGCATCATCTGGATCATAATGGCGCGCCGCTGAAGGAATATCAGATCGCGACCGAAGTGTTCGGTCGCCGTCCTGACTTCGATCCACAACTCGATTCGACTACCCGAGTACAGGCTGGGCGGCTTCGCGCCAAACTGTCTGAGTATTATTCCTCGGAGGGGGTCGACGATCCCATCGTCGTGGAACTTCCTAAGGGGAGTTACGCCCTTCAGTTTCACCATCGCGCAGTCGGCCCGGGTAAGAACGGCTCCAACGGGAATCTCCACGTCCACACTGAACCCACCCAGGTCAGCCAGGGCTGGATGGTCGCCAGCATTGCGCTCGGCGGAGTGCTGGTGGTGGCATTGACAGTGATCTTCGCGGGCACGTTCCCCAGCAGGCTGGCCCAGACGTCAGCATCTGCAGATCCGGGAGCGGCACCTGCAGAGTTTCAGATTTTTTGGAAACCGTTTCTAGGCCAGTCGGATGGGCCTTGGCTGATTTTCAGCAACGCTGCATTCGTCGGCCGCCCGGAAACCGGGATGCGTTACTACAATTCTTCGCGCGACTCGGCCAGCCTGCTCCGGGACCACTACACGGGAGTGGGTGAAGTGTTAGCGGTCCACGGCCTGGATCAGATTTTTGACATGTTCCATCGCAAAATTCGGGTAAAGCGCGGCAGCCTGTTTTCGCTCGACGATGTCAACAACAATGACCTGATTTTCTTAGGTTCTCCGTCGGAAAACCTGACGCTAATGGAGATTCCCAGCACCCGCGAGTTTGTCTTTCGCCGTTTGCCGGGAGGAGAGCGGAAGGGCGATCTGGCCATTGTCAATGTGCATGCAGCGAAGAACGAGCAAGGTATGTTCCTGGCGAGTCCGTCAAATGAAATTCTGAGTGAAGACTATGCCATTATCGGACTTATTCCCGGACGAGACCGCGGACGCTGGGTGCTGATTCTGGCGGGCACGACTACCTTCGGCACCGAAGCCGCTGCCGAGTTCGTATGTGATCAGAATTCGCTCCGCGAGTTGCTGTCACGACTGACCTGGGCGAAGAGCGGGGAAGCACACCCGTTCGAAGCGCTGTTGCACGTGAAGGTCGCCAAGGGTGTTCCGGTCGAAATGCGCTTGCTTTCCGTGCGTGAGGGATCGCGATAGTCAGGGAAACAGCAATTATTCAGCCCATCACGGTGACTACGACGGTTCGTTGCCGTCCCCTGACATCGCACTCCAGGTGAAAAATCTGCTGCCACGTGCCGAGTATAAGTTTACCCTCTGCGATAGGCACAGTCAGGGAGGGTCCAAGTAGCGTGGCCTGTAAATGCGAGTGTCCGTTGCCATCGTGCCAGGCCTGCTCGTGGCCATAGGACCGGCTGGGTGGGATTAGCTTGTCCAGGATGGCGGGAAGGTCATGCTGCAGGCCGGCCTCGAACTCGATCGTTCCCAAGGCAGCTGTGCTGCCGACGTTAAAAATGTTGGCGGCGCCCGTTTGGATGCCCGACGAAGTCACGATCGCCGCAACCTGATCGGTGAGATCGTGCATGTCTCCGTGGCCTTTTGTCTTTATTGAGATTTGCTGCTGATAGCTCACGATATTCCCCGTCTATTTAGGCGATGATTCTGCTGCCACAAGTCTAGATCTGTGAGTGCCACTCATTTGCGCTTGCGCAAGATCGGGACAACTTGGGTCCACAGGGAAGATGCTCGTCGCTGGTTATTGCGTCGCTCCGCTTTGTGGTGCTGCTCCAGTTGCCACTGACGCGTCGTAGCGGTTCCGCGAGGTCAAATCGAGCTTCGACAAGCTGGCCGCGTCCCATCCGCCGCCGAGCGCCTTCACCAGCAGCACACTATCGATCATGCGGCGTCCAGAAATCTGAACAGCAATCCGCTCATTAGCGAGCGCCGTCGTTTGCGCAGTGATTACTTCGAGATACGTTGTAACGCCGCCAGTGTAGCGATTTCGCGAGAGATTCAATGACTGCTCGGCAGCCGCCACCGCCGCTGCCTGGGTTGCGGATTCCTGCTCCAGAAGCCGCAGCGCCGCCAGGTTGTCCTCAACTTCCTGATATGCGGTCAACACATTCTGCTGATAGTTTGCTGCTGCCTGATCGTAGGCGTAGCGCGCCTGGTCATACGCAGCGCGTCGCCGTCCGGCGTCGAAGATCGTGCCCACCGCCTGCAACCCGACCGACGCGAACGTATTGGGAGCATTCAGCCATGTAGTAATGTTCGTGCTTTCAAACCCTGCTGCGGCGGGAAAAGTAAATAATGGAAAATACGCCGCTTTGACCACACCGATGTTTGCCGAAGCCGCGGCCATTCGCCGCTCGGATGCCGCAATGTCCGGGCGCCGCTCCAGAACTTCCGATGGCAGTCCCGGCGGAATCACTGGCCGTATCGCACTCAATGGCGCAAACGGCAGCGCGAACGTCGAAGCCGGTATGCCCACCAATGTCGCGATGGCATGCTCATACTGGGTGCGCGCAGCCTTGACATCGATGTCCTGTGCCCGCGCAGTTTCCAATACAGTTTGCGCCTGCGCCACATCTACCTGCGAAACCACGCCACCGTTGTAACGATTCTGGGTCAACTGCAGTGACTTCTCGTAACTCGCAACCGTGGAATCGAGTAACTGCGCTTCCGCATCCAGTTCCTTCGCCTGAAAGTAATCAACGGCCAGCTCAGCGTGAAGGCTGAGGCTGGCGGATTGCAGATCCGCGAAGGACGCCTGCGCCTCCGCGCGCGACGCCTGAACCGTCCTACGAATTCGTCCCCACACGTCCGCTTCGTAAGACATGTCGACCGGGAGCACGAAGTCGTTTGTCGTGACTGGACCCGTCAGTTGCCCGAGAGGCCGACTGCCGGACAAACGTTCCCGCGTGGCCGAGGCCCCGGCTGTTACCGTCGGGTAGTAATACGAGCGGTTATAGCGAACTACTGTTCGCGCCTGCTCAAACTGCGCCAGCGCGGCCTTCAAGGTTTGGTTGGCGACATCGACTTTCTCTTCCAGAGTATCCAGCTGAGGGTCCTGGCAAATCTCCCACCATTTGCCGCGTAGCACCTGGTCTGACGGTTGGGCTTGCTTCCAGTTGGGCGGAGTTTCCTTGTATTCCGGTGGGGCGGGCGCTGCTGGTCGCGAGTAGCGCGGCCCGACCGCACACCCAATCCCCAGTACCAGGATTGCCGACAAAACGGCAGACGCCAACAACCGGTTCGCCATTACTTGGAAGATCCTCCCTGGCTGGGAGCTCCGGAACTTGCCGGCCCCTGCGTAGACGCGCCTGGCGAGGCGGTGGCATTACTCGTTTGCTGGATCCGAACTTCTTCCCCAGACACAATCGAGTCCGGAGGATTGGCAAGGATCGATTCGTCCCCATTCAACCCGGACACGACCTCAACCTCCGTGCCGTAATCATGGCCAATCGTGATCGGCTTCAATTCGACGTGTTTGCCGTCCGTGACCGCCGCTACCCGCAATCCCTCCGATCTGAACAGCAGTGCATTTACCGGAAGCGTAAAGGAAGAAGTCGGAGTTGGCAGTTTCAAATGGACCTGGGCGTACGCCCCGCTCAGCAGAGTCCCGGTCGGATTGCTGACGCTGATTTCGACCAGCAGGGTTCGCGTCGATTGATCGATAGCATTGGACGTGCGAACCAAAGTTCCGGGAAAGCGTCGTCCCGGAAATTCGGGCAACGTGAGATCCGCTGTCAACCCTGGTTTCGCGGCCTGGGAATAGGCTTCCGGAACATTCACGTAAACCCGCAAGCGGTCGGGTTGCGCGATATGAAAGAGTTCCGTTCTCGTTCCACCGCTACTGCCGGAATCGATCAGAGCTCCAATATCGGTGTTCCGCGCGGTAATCACGCCATCGAACGGCGCATAGATTTTCTCGAACGACTGCAGCTCTTGCAGGCGTTTTACATTGGCATCTGCCGCCTGCACCGTTGCTTTCTGCGCATTGTAGTTGCCTTGGGCATTGTCCGCGTCCTGTTTGGAAACCGAATCACTCTTCAGCAAGCCGGCATACCGGTTGTAGGTAATCTCAGCCAGATTGAGGTTGGCCTCTGCAGTTGCCAAATCTGCACGCGCCTGTTTCAGTTGCTGATCAAGCTCGGGAGTTTCGATTTCGGCCAGCAACTGCCCAGATTTCACTCGCGCCCCGATATCGACATACCATTTCTTGAGATAGCCATTAGTCCGGGCATAAATAGGAGCATCGATATAAGCTTGCACGTTGGCGGGTAAAACAACCTCGTTGGACGGGGCAGTGCGCTGCGGGTGGACAATCGCGACCGTGGGAATCGCCATCTCGCGGGTTTCGCGCACCAGTGTGTTGCGCGCCTGGATACGCGGCAAGATTCCCGAGATAACCACGCCCGCCACCACCAGAAACGCCAGCGCGGCGATCCACACACGACGCTTCGGTCTCGCTGGAACTAGAGCGGGAACTGACGCTTGCTGCGCCGCCTTTACCTCGTTCTGCTCTTCAACCCTCATAAAGAAAACCGCCCTTCCCCAAACTCCTGGCAACGTCTTCAACAAATCTAATGCTTGACGGTAACGTTGGTTCTTCTTGCAGTGTGCTTGTGAACCAGGCTGAAAAACACCGGCACGAAGAACAGCGTTGCCAAAGTAGCAAAAAGCAACCCGCCGATCACCGCTCGGCCCAGCGGCGCGTTCTGCTCGCCGCCTTCGCCCAGCCCCATCGCCATCGGCATCATGCCGATAATCATGGCCAGCGCTGTCATGATCACCGGTCGGAAGCGGGTGAATCCCGCGTTCAGAGCGGACGTTACCACGTCATGCCCCTCTGCCATCTGTTCTTTGGCAAAGCTCACCACCAGAATGCTGTTTGCTGTCGCCACGCCCATGCACATGATCGAACCGATGAGAGCCGGAACACTGATTGTCGTGTGCGTGACAAACAGGAACCACACAATGCCGGCCAGAGCCGCCGGCAACGCTGAGATGATGATAAAAGGATCGAGCCAGGACTGAAAGTTCACCACGATCAGCAAGTACACCAGCACAATGGAAAACACTAAGCCGCTCAGCAAGCCGGTGTAGGAGGAGCGCATGGTCTGGATCTGTCCCCGGATGTTGATCTGCGAACCGCGCGGCAAGTTCTTCTTCTCCTTCTCGACAATCTGCGTAATCTCGCCCGCCACGCCTCCCAGGTCGCGGCCTTGCACCGACCCATAAATATCGACCAGCGGTTGGATGTCATAGTGCGAAACCACGGCCATTCCTACGCCCCGGTTCAATGAAGCCAGGCTGGCCAGGATCTGCGGATGTGCGTTGCTCGGTCCGGTGACCGGAACGTTTTCCAGGTCCTGCAGGGTTTGTATCCGGTACTGCGGGGTCTGTGTGGCAATCGAATAGCTCACACCGGTCCTGGGATCAAGCCAGAATTCCGGAGTCGTCTGGAAGCTTCCACTGAGCGAGATCAGCAGGTTGTTTGAGACATCCCGTTGTGTGAACCCTTCCTGCTGCGCCTTTGTCCGATCCACATTAATGTTCAAGTAAGGCTGGTCGAACGGCTGCTGAATGTGAACGTCCACCGTTCCCGGCACCTGGCTGATTTCTGTCAGCAGACGGTTAGCGAACTCGCGGTTTCCCTGCAGATCGAAGCCGACGACCTGCACGTCAATCGGCGCCGGAAGCCCAAAATTCAGAATCTGGCTCACGATGTCGGCGGGCAAGAACGAGAACGTCACGCCCGGAAACTCTCGTGGCAGTTTCAGCCGCAAGTCGTGAATGTAATCTGCGGTCGGGTGGTGATGCTCTGCCAAGCTCACCAGGATGTCGTCGTCGGCCGGGCCAATCGGCGCAGAATTACTGTAGGAAAGATTAATTCCGCTGTACGGAAGGCCAATGTTGTCGATGACGCTGGCGATCTCATCTGGCGGAATCTCCTCGCGAATGGACTCCGAGACCAGGCCAGAGATGCGTGCTGTCTCCTCGATACGCGTGCCGGTGCGCGCTCTCAGGTGCAGCTTGAATTGCCCGGAATCCACCGCCGGGAAAAAGTCGCGGCCCAGCCACGGCGTAAGCAGAGCCAGCGATACTACGCAAATAGCAAAGAACGAAGTCAGGAAAAGGGTCCGCCGGTTCAAACAACCCTGCAGCCAGCCGTGGTAGCGCTCGCGAAGACGCTCAAATGCCTCTTCGAACCTTATCTGCATCCGCACCAGGAAATTTCGGCTCGGCTTGGGAGCATGACCGCATTCCTCTTCGTGCCCGCGCAGCAGATACTTGGCCATCGTCGGCACCAGGGTTCGCGAGAGCAAGTAAGAAGCCAACATGGCAAAGACGACAGCTTCTGCCAAGGGTACGAACAGATATTTCGCGACCCCAGCCAGGAAAAACATCGGCACAAACACAATGCAGATCGCCAGCGTTGAAACAAACGCCGGCACCGCGATCTGCTGTGCGCCGTCCAGAATCGCGTGCTCGACTTCTTTGCCCTGCGCCAGATTGCGGTTGATGTTCTCGATCTCGACCGTGGCGTCGTCGACCAGAATTCCGACAGCGAGAGCCAGACCGCCGAGCGTCATGATGTTGATCGTCTCGCCGAGCGCGCTCAGCACGATAATCGATGTCAGAATCGACAGCGGAATCGAAGTAGCGATAATCAGTGTGCTTCGCCAATTTCCCAGGAAGACTAGAATCATCAGCCCCGTAAGGCAGGCCGCGATGATCGCCTCGCGCAATACCCCGTTAATCGAAGCACGCACAAAGATGGACTGATCGGCGAGGGGCTGAATCTTCAGTTCGGGCGGTAAGCTGGCGGCAATCTGCGGCAGCATCGCCTTAACACCCGAAATCACGCTCAGGGTGGACGCGTTTCCGGCCTTGAGAATGGTCAGCAGAGAAGCGCGCCGGCCGTTCACGTGCACGATGTTCGTCTGAGGGGGAAATCCGTCGCGCACATTGGCAACGTCGTGAATATAGATCGTGTTGGTGCCAATCGTCTTGATCGGAATCTCATTCAAGTCCGCCACAGTTCGCGGAGCCCCGTTGACCGCGACCTGATATTCAAAGCCGCCGATCTTCGAAGTACCGGACGGCAGAATCAGGTTCTGCGCGCTCACCGCATTCACCACATCTAGCGGCGACAATCCCTTGGACTGCAGCGCATTCGTGTCCAGATCCACCTGTATCTGCCGCTGCTTGCCGCCATAAGGCCACGGGATCGCGCACCCAGGAACCGTAATCAGGCGGGTGCGGATGAAACTCGTGCCGTAGTCAAAGAGCTGCTGCTCCGAGAGCTTCTGCCCCGACAGCGCCAGCTGCAGGATCGGCACCGTCGATGCGCTGTAAGTGATCACCAGGGGCGGCGTCGTTCCCGGAGGCAACTGCCGTAGCTGGGTTTGCGAGATTGCCGTGACCTGCGCCAACGCGCGATCGATATCCGCATTCGGCTGAAAGAAGACTTTAACGACCGCCACACCCGTCAGCGACTGCGATTCGATGTGCTGAATGTTGTCGACCAGGGTGGTAAGGGCGCGCTCCGTCTGGAACACGATCCGGTCCGACATCTGCTGTGCATCCAGACCGGTGTAATTCCACACGATACTGACGACCGGAATGTCGATGTTGGGGAAAATGTCGGTCGGCGTGCGCAGAATGACAACCGGGGCGAGCAGCAGCAGTAGTATGGCAACGACTACGAAGGTATAAGGCCTGCGTAAGGCTAGACGGACAATCCACATAATGTTTTCGAAGCGCGCCCCAACGCGGTTTGCTTACTCGTGAATGAGTACGAAGCGTATTTATCAGACAGCCAACGCTGGGTCTATCCGAATCAGGACGGGAAATTGACCGCCAACCGCGCCGCCCTGCTGAACAAAGATATTGTATTGGATTGAGCAATTTAGCCGCGGATGCATAGTTTGAATGTAAAGATTTGTAGGGGGATTCAAGCTCATGTGGGGACAGGTCTCTGACGTGTCCATGCGGCCTGGAAAGGCCGCAGCCGGGGTTTCGAAAAATCCTGCGGTCCCACGGACCGCCCGACCGGGTCAAAGACCCGGTCCCACATCGATGAGCAAGTACCTAACAATGCTCGTGTGGGGACAGGTCCCCGACCTGTCCATGCGGCCTGGAAAGGCCGCAGAAGAGATTGGCCATGCAGCCATGCGCCCTCAGCTAATTGGGAAGGGCACGGCTTCAGACGTGCCGAAAGAGGCACTAATTCAACTAAGGCGCCGTTGAGGCGCAGGCCTTAATTCGGCTTCCTAGCTTTGCCATCCGCCAGGAACTGTATGAGGGCGGCGTCGGCGGCCAGGCGGAACTTCTCAGCCGCAATTCGCGGGCTCACGTTGACGTCCTCCGGAGTGGGCGCCGGCCGGATGCTTTGCCGCAGCTGTTCGCCTTCGGCGGATTCGTTGGTCATCACCTGGATGTAAAACCAAAGAAAGTGGCGCATCTGGTCGAGAGCGGCTTTGAGCACCTGCAGCGATTCCATCTCCGGCAACTGGCAGAGCGCTTCCATCAGTTCCGGGTCGCCCGGCGCCTGCATGGCGGCGCAGTTGAGTGCTTGCTGGATGCCCCGCAGGTCCTCAGTCACCCGCGCGATGCGGAGGTGCACGTCGTCCAGAATCTCGTCACTTTGCATGGGCGCGATTTTCCTCGATCTGAACATCTCATCGGCTCTTCAACCCAGCCAGATGTCCCATGACCATGCGCTTTGGTAATTCCAGCAATTACGTTGGTATAGAGGGAATGCGCCGCTATGAAAGGCAAGCCCGGAGCGGGGTCCAGCTAGGCGAGAAGCGCGGCGGAGGCCCGTATTTCCGGCACTTCCACGATGCGCAGTCCGCGGCAGGGATTTTCGACCGCATCCACCAGTGCCCACTTCATCTGCTCCAGAGTAACCAATCCCAACCGGCGTGCACCTTCGCGTGTAGACGGAAGTCGCTCGGCCAGCCAGTACATTGGTAATAGCGCGTAGGGCCAGCGATGCCCCGGCCCCAGTACGTACCAGGGCCGCAGGATGGTCACGTTCATGCCGCTTTGGCGCAGAAGCTCCTCGCACTCCGACCGCACCTCGATGTAGGCTTTCATCATGGGAGCCGGGTGGGCGACGCTCAGATACACAAAGTGCTGGATACCCGCTTCGGAAGCCGCTTTGATGGCTCCACTGGCGGAGACAAAATCGATCTTGCGAAACTCCTCCCCCTTCGACGGACTCGGATGGGCCACGCCAACCAACTGAACGAAGGTATCGGAAGGCTGAATTTGCCCGACGTACGAACTGCCGTCCAGAGCGTTGCCGATGACCGCCTCGCAGCCAGCCGGGAGCTTCTGCTCCGATCCGGCACGCGCCAGGCCCCTCACCTGATGCCCCCGGCGTAGCAATTCCGCGATCAGTGGACGTCCCAGATACCCGGTACTTCCGGTCACGAAGACACTGCGTTTGGTCGTTGGCATGATCAGTTCGTTTCCTTTTGAAGTACGTGCCCGCAGCACGGGCGGATTTGTGGCGAGCCAACGAGAGACGCTTCACCGGCATCTGAGTGATGTCCAGGAGTTGAAGCCATGCCACAGCGTTTCGGGTACGCTCTATTCTTCGTCGCCTTAATCTCCACCAATCTGCTATCGGCCCAGCCGACCGGTCCCTCCCCGGTCGCTTTCGTCTACGTATCGAGCAGCACCGGTAACAATAGTTATCAGATCAATGCCTTTGCGGCCGACGCCAGCGGAAGGCTGACCATGGTCGCGGGTTCACCCTTCGCCGGCAATACCCAGTCTGTGGCCGTGAATCAGCATTATCTTTTCGGCACCGATGGAGTTTACATCTACTCTTTTGCCATTGCGCCTGACGGGACTTTGACTCCCGCAGCCTCGGTCAATGCCCAGGGATTCAATGACGATGGATGCGGCGGCCCGGTTGGTTTGTTCCTCGACCGCGCCGGCACCACACTGTACGACCCCGACTATTACGCAAACATCTGCGCTAACAATACGTACCAGTTCTTCAACGTCAGCAACCCGAGCGGCGACCTCAGCTATCTCGGCATGAGCGATCCCAGCGCCTTATTTGACGTGTCACTGAGCTTCACTGGCAACAACCTCTATGCCTATGGAGCAACCTCATATCACATGGAACCGGACATTTTCGGTTTCCGCCGCAACGACGATGGATCGCTGACGCTTCTGCCGATCGATCCCCCGATGCCGAAGGCACCAAGCGGCCAGTTTTACGACCCATATTTGACCGCCGCCGATGGCGCGAACCATGTGGCGATCTCGGTGCAGCCTTATGACGCCAACACCTGGCAGCCATCCGGCCCCGCACAGTTCGCTACATTCACCGCGGACAATTCGGGTAACCTTTCCACTCAAAGCAACTATTCCAACATGCCGGCAACCGCTGTCGGATATGTTTCCGATCTGGCAATGTCGCTCTCCGGGCAGTTCCTGGCAGTCGCCGGTACCACTGGGTTGCAGGTATTCAAGTTCAACGGAGCGAGCCCGATCACCCCGTTTACCCAATTGCTGGCGCATGCCCCGATAACGCAATTGTCCTGGGACGCGAGTAACCACCTTTACGCCATCAGTTCAACGGGAAAGTTATTCGTGTTTACCGTCACCGCAGCAAGCGTAGGCGTGTATGAAGCACCTGGATCGCCCTATGCGGTCACCAGCCCTCAAGGCATCGCGGTCTTGTCAAAATAAATTACGGCAAGCAAGTAGCTCAGATTGAATTCTAATTTCACGCGGAGTCATCCCGAAGGCCCACGCCTCCACCAGTGGGTCGAGGGATCTCCCATTGAGACAGGCCATTGCGATAGGAGATCCCTCGCTCCGCCTGAAAAACGGCTTTGCTCGGGATGACGAGCCATTACCCTTGGCAATCTGCCGAGCGATCTTTCACGCTCGCGCTTGCAGAGTCGCGGGGTCAGCCTCCGCAAACTCACCCTCCCACCTCGCAATGACCACTGTCGCCAGGCAGTTGCCGATCACGTTCACGGCGGTTCGTCCCATGTCCATGAGTTGATCGATGCCCAGGAGAATGAAAATCGGCTCGGTGGGCAGGCCCACGGTCGACGCCGTCGCCAAAAGCACCACAATCGATGCCCGAGAGACGCCCGCCACACCCTTGCTGGTGAGCATCAGGACCAACAGAATGTAGAGTTGCTGGCCGAATCCTATGTGTAGCCCGCCCGCCTGGGCGACGAAAACCGATGCCAGCGACAGGTAAAGCGCCGAGCCGATCAGGTTGAAGCTGTAGCCCGTGGGCATCACAAAAGCCACGATCGGACGGGGAACGCCGAACTGCTCCATGCGTTCCATAGCTAGCGGAAGCGCTGCCTCCGAACTGGCGGTGCCAAACGCAATCGTGGTCGGCTCCGCCACTGCCTGCATGAAACGAACCAACGGCACTTTGGCGATGAGCGCGCTCGGCAGCAGCACTAGCAGTATGACCGCAATCAGAGCGATATAGAGAGTCAGCAGCAGGGTCGCCAGGTTCACGAAAATGCTGACTCCGGTCGAGCCCACCGTGTACGCGATTGCGCCCATCACTCCCAGGGGCGCAAACAGCATGACAATGTTGGTGAACTTGAACATTACCTCGGTCAGGCTCTCGACGAAAGCCAACATCGGCCGCCGCTTCTCTTCCTGCTTGACCATTCCCAGCGCGATGCCGAACAGAATGCTGAAGATCACCACCTGCAAGATCTGATTTTCGGCGACTGACTTCGCGATGTTTTCAGGGAAAGCATGCAGGACAGTTTCGCTCGGTGTCATCTTTTCAGCCGTAACCTGCTCGGGAGCGGCTGGAAGCTGTGCCCCCACACCTGCCTTGCTGATATTGATCGCGGCCAGTCCGATGAGCAGCGCCAGCGTGGTTGCGATCTCGAAAAATATGAGCGCCTTCACGCCCATGCGCCCGACTTTCTTCAGATCAGAGTGTCCGGCAATGCCGCTCACCAGTGTGGCGAATATCAAAGGAGCAATGATGACCTTGATCAGCCGCAGGAAAATCTGTGCCAGTAGGCGCAAATTGACGGCAAAAGCAGGGAAGTCGTGGCCAATCTCCGCACCCAACAACATGCCGACGAAGATCCACTTGGTCAGTGTTGGTCGAAACGAGGCGTAGAGAACAAACGCAGCGAGCGCCAACCAACGCAGAAAGGCTAGTCCGTTAACAGCCAGGAAGCTGCTGAAAAGCGCCGCGTGCCACATGCCGAGATACATTAGCAGAAGTCTCGGGTGCTTGTTGCCAGGTGCCTCGGGATGCTAGCCTACGGCGTTCTATGCGTTTGCACCGATCCGCTCTCATTCTTCTACTGGCAACTGTCGCGATCGCCCAGACTTCCGGGCCGCCGGCGCAGATCACGGAAAAAGATGTCGCCGTTCCCATGCGCGACGGGGTTGTGTTGCGCGCCGACGTGCTGCGCCCCGCAACCGGCGATCGATTTCCTACCCTGGTGTACCGCACACCCTACGGAAAAGAATTTGCCCTCAACGACTACACGACCTTTAAGCACGCAGTAGAACGGGGATACGCGGTCGTCGTCGAGGATGTGCGCGGGCGCTATGCGTCCTCCGGAGAGTTTCGTCCTTACGAAAACGAGGGTCGCGACGGTTACGACACCATCGAATGGGCGGCGCGGCAACTGTGGTCCAACGGCGACGTCGGCACCTTCGGCCTATCTTATCCCGGAGCTGTCCAATGGCTGGCGGCGGTCGAGAACCCACCTCACTTGAAAGCCATGGTTCCAGCCATGACGTTCTCCACGCCACAGAACTTCTTCTACGCTGGCGGAACCTGGGACATGTCATGGATCGAATGGATTTGGGACAATATCGCTCCCGACATTCGCGCGAAGAAAAATCTGCCTGGCCCCAAAACCGTTGCCGATGCGGAGGCAGCCTGGCCATCAGCCGCACCGAAGATGCTGTCTTTTCTGCCGCTAAACCAACTCGAGGAACTGCGCACCGTCGCACCTTATTACTATGACTGGCTCAGCCATCCGCCCGAAGATTTCTGGTGGGACTGGGCGGAGCTCCGCAATAAGTACGGACGGGTGCATGCCGCCGTTCTCAACCTCTCGGGCTGGTACGACGACAACTATGGCCCGGAAGGAGCGACGACGAATTTCACCGGATTGCTGAAATCGCGTGTTGGAACAGGTGCTCGCACACATTTGCTGCTCGGGCCCTGGGTGCACGGGGTGGCATCTACGGCGAAGACCAAGTCAGGGGAACGCGAATTCGGCCCGGAAGCCATAATCGATTATGACGAGGTGGTCTTGCGCTGGATGGACCACTATCTGCGAGGAATTGCCAACGGAGAACAAAATGAAAAGCCAGTACGCTATTTCGTAATGGGCGAAAACCGCTGGCGAGACAGCGACGCATGGCCTCCTGCAGCGACTGTTACTCCTTACTACCTGCACGTGCGCGGAGAGACGCACCAAGGCGAAGTGTCTGAGACTGCCCCTGGCTCGCACGGAATAAGCACTTCATTCGTATCCGATCCCGCTACTCCCGTCGTCAACAAATTTAACGCGTCTGGGGCGCACGATTATCGTGACCTCGTCAGCCGTGACGACGTCCTGATATTCGACTCGCTGCCGCTGGCAAATGACCTCGAAATCACTGGGCCGATCCATGCGAGCATTTTTCTATCATGCAACTGCCGCGACTTAGATCTCTGGGTTCGACTCCTCGATGTTGCGCCTGACGGCAACGCGTTCAATCTGATGGGTCCGGGTCTCGACGTACAGCGTGCTAGTTATCGCGATCTCAAAGCCGGGCGGCAGTTGCTGACGCCTGGAAAGGTCTATGAAATACAGTTGAACAACCTGATCACCAGCAACGTTTTCCTGAAGGGACATCGCATCCGGGTGCAGATCTCAGGCACGTTCTTTCCGAATTTTTCGCGCAACCTGCAGACAGGAAAATCGGAAACAGTTTCTGCCACAATGCAGAAGGCCAAGATCACGATCTATGCCGACTCGAAGCACCCGTCGCGAATCATGCTTCCTGTAGTGAAGCGACAGCTGAAAACCGCCCAGGCGGATACGAGGTGAGTGTTGGATCTACGAAAACTATCTGGCTGCATGGTCATGCTTTTGATAGCCGTTGCTGCATCTTCGCAGCAGCTCGAGCCTGTGCTCAAGCAGTTGGACGAGCCGCATCCTTATTACTACCGCGAGATGTACTTCCCGCAGCTGACTACCGGCCCGAGTGCCGCTGCCTGGTTGCCCGACTCGAAGACCCTCGTGTATTCGATGGCCGGGTGGTTGTGGAAACAGGAGCTGGGTTCGGACACCGCCGAGCAACTCACCTCCGGCCCTGGTTACGACTACCAGCCGGATTGCTCGGCTGACGGCCGCTGGGTTGTGTTTGCCACCTATAACAAGGATGCGATCGAACTCTGGTCTTTGGATCTGCAAACCCGCAAAACCCACCAACTCACCCGCGCCGGAGCCATCAACCTCGAGCCGAGATTTTCGCCAGATGGAAAACGGCTGGCCTTCGTTTCCACCGCCTACCATGGACACTTTCACATCTTTGTCGCCGACTTCGAGAACGGCGACATCAAGAACGTCCAGCGTCTTACCGGCGAAACGCGCAGCGAGCTGCCGCGTTTCTACTACAGCCAGTTCGATCTCGAGATCAACCCAACCTGGTCGCCGGACGGCAGTGAGATACTCTTCGTCTCCAATCGCGGCCACGTATACGGTACAGGCGGTTTTTGGCGGATGAACGCAGTTCCTGGCGCCGAAGCGCGTGAGATTCACTACGAAGAAACATCCTGGAAGGCACGCCCGGAATTCTCTCCCGACGGGAAGAGAATTGTGTATGCCTCATACCTCGGCGGCCAATGGCACCAGCTCTGGCTCATGCCGTCCCAAGGCGGCGACGGGCTTCCCATTTCTTACGGCGATTTCGACAACACCAATCCTCGCTGGTCGCCGGACGGCCGCAAAATAGCCTTCATCTCAAATCGTGGCGGCAATACATCGCTGTGGATTCAGGATGCCATCGGCGGAGCACAGCGCGAAATCGCCGCGAGAGAAAGGCATTATCTGAAAGAGATGAGCACCCTGGAACTGACTGTTGTAGACCCGTCCGGAAATCCAACTCCGGCACGAGTTTTCATTACTGGCGCAGATGGGCGTGCGTACGCTCCCGACGATGCCTGGATGCACGCTGAGGACAACTTCGTTCGTGATGAGCGGCCCTTCGAGTCGCACTACTTCCACACTACCGGAGTGTCGCGAACCGCCCTTCCCGTACAGCAGGTAACAGTCGAGGTAATGAAAGGCTTGGAATACCAGGTAGAGAAAATGCAAGTCCAACTTCGAGAGCACCAGGTGACGACTTTGACCATCGGCCTCCGGCCTCTCGATCTGCCGAGCGATTCTCAATCTCACTGGGCAAGTGCTGACCTGCACGTTCACATGAATTACGGTGGCCTCTACCGTAACACTCCGCAGCATCTGGTCGAGCAGGAGAAAGCGGAGAACGTCTCCCTGATCGAAAATCTGATCGTCAACAAAGAAGTGCGCTTCCCCGACATCGCATACTTCAGCCCCAAACTCGATTCCGCATCGCAGCCCGACCATCTTTTATTTCACTCTCAGGAATTTCACACTAACTACTGGGGACACACAGCGCTGCTGCACCTGGCGAACAACCTGGAATTGCCCGGGTACACGGCTTACGGACGCACCGCGGCAGCCAGCCTATTTCCCACTAATGCCGCGATTGCCGATCTCGCGCACGCCCAGCAGGGGCTTGTGGGCTACGTTCATCCTTTTGATTTCGCTCCCGACCCGGTGAAAGACTCTACACTCACCCACGGCGAACCTGCGGATATGGCGCTGGAGTTGCCGGTCGACGTGGCGCTTGGGAAAGTCGATTACATCGAGGCAGCCGGATTCAGCGACCACCGCGCGACAGCGTCTGTGTGGTACCGCCTGCTGAACTGTGGATTCCATCTGCCGACTGGCGCCGGCTCGGACACCATGGCCAACTACGCGTCGTTGCATGGGCCTGTAGGGCTCGTTCGCGTCTATGCCCGGGTTCCGAAAGGCCCGCTCGAAGCCGAAACCTTTCTTGCTTCACTGAAGCAGGGTCATACCTTCGCCACTAATGCACCGCTCCTGGGATTTACCTTGGGCGGCAAAGACATTGGCGATGAACTGTCGCTGCCTGCGGGCGAAAATAAAGTCAAATTCAACGCCTGGATGCGCTCCATCGTTCCCGTCGATCATCTGGACATCATCTGTAATGGCGAGGTTATGCGCTCGCTGAAGCTGAATCCCACTCGCGACTCAGCCGACGTCCAAGACACGATTCCAGTTTCACGCAGCGGCTGGTGCCTGCTGCGGGCTCTCAGTGATCAGGCCGAGCATCCTGTACTGGACATCTATCCTTACGCGACTACTAGCCCGATTTATGTAAATGTCGCCGGTTCGCCACTAAAAGCCACCGCTGATGCGGCATACTTTGTTGCCTGGATCGAGCGGCTGGAGCAGGCCGCAGGGGGCAATCATGATTGGAATGACGACGCCGAAAAAGAAGAAGTCTTGAAGACGCTCGACGCAGCGAAATCGGTATATAAAAACCTGCAATGATTTGTCATCCCGAGCGAAGCGAGGGATCTGCATTAAGGCAAACTGCAGATTCCTCGTCGCTGTTGCTTGTCGGAATGACAAAGCCGCTGGACAAAGTCACGCCCCCGCCTGCTCCATCTCCAGCAATGCTTCTTTGCGCTTCACGCCCCAGCGATAACCGCCCATCTCGCCGCTCTCCCGCACCACACGATGGCAAGGAATCGCCACCGCCACCGGATTCGTCGCGCAAGCCCGCGCAACGGCGCGTGTCGCCGAGGGATTTCCGATTTCCTTGGCAACCGCCGCATACGACCGCGTCTCTCCGAAAGGAATCTTTTGCAGATACGCCCACACTCGACGTTGGAACGCTGTAGCCTGAATATCCAACGGCAACGCCGAACTCAATCTGCGTCCTCGCATCTGCTGCAGCAAGGTTTCTTTCCAGCTTTTGAGTGCCCCGTCGTCGCGGCGGCGGATGGCAAACGGAAATTCATGTTTGAGTCCGTGCTCGAGTTCTTCGTCAGAATCTGCGAACTGGATCGCGCAGATGCCCTTGTCCGTGGTCGCGATCAGCATGCGCCCCAGTGGCGAATCGGCAAACGTGTAACGGATCGGCGCTGCAATCGCTCCCCGCCGATACTTGTCCGGTGTCATGCCCAACTGCGAGGCCGTGCGTTCATACAAGCGGCTGCTGGAGCTGTAGCCCGCGTCGTACATGGCGCGTGTAACCGAGTGTCCCGCACGCAAATTGCTCTTCAACTGATTCATGCGGCATGAGTCGGCATACGCACGTGGTGAGATACCCAGCACTGCCTTGAACTTGCGCTGCAGGTGAAACGGGCTCTGATGAAACTCCTCGCCCAGTCGCGCCAGCGTGAGCGGCTCATCCAGGTGCTGCTCGATATAGCGGCACATGGTCCTCACTTCCGCCGCCGGTCCATGGGCCAGCGCTTTTGGGCGGCATCGCAGGCAGGCTCGGTAGCCCGCTTTCTCCGCCTCTTCTGGCCGGCGGAAAAACGATACGTTCTCCCGTCGCGGCCGCCGCGACGGGCATGACGGCCGGCAATAAACTCCGGTCGAAGATACGGCAAACACGAAACGCCCATCCTGCGCCGCGTCCCTCGCCTGCACCGCGTCCCACCATTGAGTTTCGGGTTTGGGTACTACTGCCATCGGCTCGCTCAGATTGAGTATCGCATTGGTTGTCATAGTGAATAAAGGTTAGGACGAGACCTCCATAGCGAACCATCCAGAACTTGCGGTCAAAGCAAAATTGATGAACTATGCTGATGAGCCACATGGGCCCGGAGATGCAAGAGCCGCCTGATTCCGAGATGCTCGCCAGCTATGTCGATGCAGCCATTGCGCTGGATTCACAACATCCAACCCGCGCATGGCAGCAGGCGCAGCCAATCTCTTTCTGCTCCGACTGGCAGGGCAGGAACCCTGATCCAGAGCGCGAAACTCAAGTCCGCGTTCTCTGGTCGGAGCACACCCTCTATCTGCGATTTAATTGCAAGTATCGCGAGCTGTTCGTCTTCGGCGATTCCGACCCGAATGGCCGCCGCGATCGACTATGGGGGCGTGATGTGGCCGAGGCTTTCCTACAGCCTGATCCTTCACGCGAAAGGTTCTACAAAGAGTTCGAAGTCAGTCCCAACGGCATGTGGATCGATCTCGACATCTTCCCTGGCGGTCTGTCAGACCTCAAGAGCGGCTTGCAACGATCTGTGACTCTCGACCAAAAGGCCCGCGCCTGGGCTGCGGAACTGGCTATTCCAATGACCTCATTGACCAGCCGCTTCGATCCGGTTGCCATCTGGCGAGTAAACTTCTATCGCGTCGAAGGTCCCAGAGAGCCGCGGGCCTATCTGGCTTGGCAGCCCACGCACACACCGGAGCCGAATTTCCATGTGCCCAGCGTTTTTGGGAAATTACGATTTGTCCGCTAGTCGGTGACGGGCTGGTTCAAGCTGTAAGTTTGAGGGACACCCGCCCGCTTGCGAAGTTCGCCAAGTAAGGCGTGGGCGGCATTTTCGTAGGTTCTGCCGGAGTCCGAGGTATCGGCCCACACCGCCTCGTACACGATCTGAGCCGCCTCTTTCACGTCTATGTGCAGCGCCGCCTCGAGCACATCGAAACGCCGCTGCAGTTCGTCATAGCAAGCCTGGCAGACCGCGGCCGGCTGCGATTCGCCACTATGGCTCTCATGTCTCGCGCAGTTTTTTGCACTGGCTTGCCGCTGCAGCTGCATCTGCGAGCTGAACATTTGCGCTTTGAACTCGCGCAGAAACTTTTCCCGTTCGCGCTCCAGCACCGCCAACGATGGCGTCTCTTCAGTTAATGGCGGAGGCGCGGGCGTGGCCGCCGGACTCGCTGTGATCCGCTCGGCATTCTTGCACACCGGACACACCTTCAGATTGGCCGCATAGTAGCTCTTGCACTTGCTGCATGGCAGGCCAAATCCGATCGGCCTCGCGGCCGGTCTCGGAACCGGAATATGACTGCCGCCCGGTTGGGCGCTAACGGGGGCGGGAGAAGCTGCGGCGGTAGGACTCATGAACCCTCTTAGACGAAAAGAATCAGCGTCTTCCAGGTCATTCTAGGATGGGCCCGGCGGCCTGCCGAGAGCACCGAAGAGCATGTACTGTAGCTGGGTAACCAGTTCCCGCGAAATACCGAGACGGGTCCAGCAATGGCTCAGATCGAATTTTCTACTGTCATGCGGAGTCATCCCGAAGGCCCACGCTTTCACCAGTGGGCCGAGGGATCTCCAAATTGACTGGGTCCATTGCGCTGGGAGATCCCCATTCGGCTCGCCTCCTCGCTGTGCTCCTCGGCGGCTCAGGGCAGGCTCTCGCTCCGCCAGAAAGACGGCTGTGTTCGGGATGACGCCACCAAGATCGGCATGCAACGGTCAAACGGAGCCGTTACCGGATACCTCCTCCAGTTGACGCCAGCACCCAGCTTAAGTAACGTAAGGATAAGCGTTGCCGTCGGAGGTCGTTATGTTTGAAGGTCTATTCCAACCCATGCACCTGCTGGTCATCTTCTTTATTGCCTTGCTGGTCTTCGGTCCCAAGAAACTCCCTGAACTAGGGAAGGGTATCGGCGAGGGTCTCCGCGCCCTGAAAGAAGGCATGAAGGACACGCACTCAGAACAGGCAAAGACCGCCAGCAGCGACGTCAAGACGCCAGAAGCAAAGAGCTAGTTTCGTTTCTCGCTGTCAGCCAGACATTTCACATCCGAATTCGAAAGCGTCCATGCTACCCCCGCATGACGAACCATCACTTGGGCAGCCCGTTTCTCTGGCAACTCATCTGAACTCAATCTTTTTTGCGAACGCTATCAAAATTCCCCCGGAGGCATTGTGATGCGCAAATTGTATGCTGGTGCCCTGCTCTCGCTGTTTGCCTGCTGTCCCTTTCTTTTCGCCGACCAGGTCGTTCTGAAAAACGGAGATCGCCTGACTGGGACCATTGAAAAATCAGATGGCAAAACAGTTGTTGTCAAGACGGACTTTGCCGGCGAGGTCACCATTCAATGGGCGGCGGTGCAGCAAATCATGTCCACTGCTCCGTTGCATGTGGAAGCTCAAGGCGGAAAGACCGCAGTCGGGCCAGTAAACACCACCGATGACACCCTTGAAGTCAAAAGCAGTAGTGGCAGCGTCAATGTGGCCAAGGCAGATGTGACTGCCTTGCGCAGCGATGCCGAGCAGGCTGCCTATGAGAAGTCACTGCATCCCTCGCTCCTGCAGGGCTGGAACGGAGGGGCCACGGTGGGTTTTGCTTTGACCCGCGGTAATAGCGAAACTAAGAATCTATCGCTCGCGTTTACCGGTGACCGCAAAACCGATCACGACGAAATCACAATGTACGCCAACACCGTTTATGCGACAAACGACGCGACCGGTGCCATCCCCAGCACCACCGCCAACGCAACTCAGGGCGGCATCCGTTACGCGCGCAACTTCACCAAGCGGCTGTTTGGTTTCGTGAGCGCGGATTTTCAGACCGACGATCTGCAAGCTTTGAACCTGCGCTCCATCTTCGGTGGCGGCCTCGGCTTCCACGTCATCAACACCGACCGCACGACGTTCGATCTGCTCGGAGGCCTGAACTACACCCGCGAAAATTATGTCGGGCTGGATCGCAACCTGGTCGCCCTCACCCTCGGTGAAGAATTGACCCACAAGCTTGGCGCCTCCACCATATTGACCGAGAAGGGCTACTACTTCCCAGACCTCAACGAAACCGGCGAGTATCGCGCCACTTTCAACGCCGGAACCATCACCAAAATCAGTAAATGGCTGGGCTGGCAAAATGCGTTCGGTGACATTTATGTGACCAATCCGCCTGTGGGCAAGAAAAGCAACGATATTCTCCTGACCACGGGGCTGAATTTTTCATTTACACACTGAGACGCGTCGGAAACCATTCGCATCTACTATTTGGTGTCCCATGTTCGCGAGCGGGTCCCGCGAGCTAACGTGGGAGGATGCACATCGCATCTATGGCACGAATCGAGGACGACTATGCATCAGAAAACCCGTGACCCGGAAGATCGAATCACCAACCAAGGCGATTCGCGCGAGATCAAAGACGAAATGCTGGACAAGACGGTCGCGGATACTTTTCCCGCGAGCGATCCGCCGTCCTCACTGCCCGATCCTGACGAAGACTCGTTTGCGGCGTAGGAAGGCTCAGCTGCCGCTATCGAAGCCCTACCGACATTAATTCAGCTTGATTTTGTCATCTCGAGCGGAGCGGAATTGCCGGTTTACGGGCAATTCTGAGGAGTCGAGGAACCTTTTCTTTCCGTACTGAATAGGAGCTTTCCCAGGCGGACCTTCCTTAGCGAAGATTCCCGCCAACAATCGTGGTTCCCACTTCGCCCGCCGGACTTAACACGACGATGTCCGCCTGGCATCCAGCTTCCAGGCGTCCCCTTGAAGACAGTCCGCTGACACTCGCGGGATTCATCGACGCCAGGCGAACCGCCTGACCCAATTCCCAGCCCGTGGCCTGCATCACATTTCGCACCGCGCGATCCATCGTCAGAACGCTACCAGCCAGCTTTCCATCAGCCGTGCACTTGCCATCTTTTACCTCGACCTCAAGCTCGCCCAACTTGTAACGCCCATCAGGCATGCCCGTGGCGGCGGTCGCGTCAGTGATCAGCACGGCTTTTTCCGGTCCCTTCGCCTTCAAGAACAAACTTATGATCGCGGGATCGAGGTGAATACCATCGGCAATAATGTCGGCCGTGAGCCGCGCGTCCGTCAGCACCGCTCCTACAATTCCCGGATCGCGGTGATTGAGAGGCCGCATCGCATTAAACGTATGGGTCGCATGGCGCGCTCCAGCGGCGATTGCGGCATGCGTCGCCGCCAGGTCGGCATCGGAATGGCCCAGACTGACGCACACACCGCGGCGTGTTGCTTCAGCAATCACTTCGCATGCGCCCTCGAGCTCTGGCGCAATCGTCATCATTCGAATGTGTCCACGCGCCGCCTGCCAGAGGCGATTGAACAACGCGACAGTTGGACGCTGTAGATTTTCCGGCGGGTGCACACCTCGCCGCGCATGGCTGAGGAACGGTCCCTCCAAGTGGATTGCGATTGGCTTGGATCGGTCGGCCGTCTGCGTACTGTCCGATTCAATCTCGTTCGCCAGCCGTTCCAGCGCGGCGAGGGTCGTATCCATCGGCGCGGTTACAGTTGTTGGAAAGTAACTGGTGACACCGTGCTTGGTCAGCAGGCGCTCAAAAGCAGCCTGACCAGCAGCGTCGGCTTGCATGACATCATGACCCGCGCCACCGTGCACGTGAATATCAACAAATCCCGGAGCCAGAGTAGCATCCCCGAGATCCCTCACCTCCGCGCCCGCGGGTATTGCAAGGCTAGTGCGAGATCCCACCCGCGCGATGTGTGGTCCGTCGAGCAAGACCACCGCATACTCGATGCGCTCCAGCGGAGTGCACAGCCACTTTGCAGTTAGAGCGGTCATTAATTAGGGGTACGCCTTCATGCTAAAGGATTCGCTATCGCCGCACCAGTCAACTTCGCAATCCCGAGGTTTATTGGTTACCTCTGGTGAAATCAATAAAACCAGGTCGTGATATTCTAATTGCACCAGCTGCGTCTCTGCCTTTCAGGCAATTTCCCGCAGTTCCAAAATCATGATCTCAGTCAGCAATGTGTCAATGCGCTTCGGCGCCAAAGTTCTGTTTGACGAAGTATCCACCAGCTTCACGCCGGGCAAACGCTACGGCCTGACCGGGCCCAATGGCGCCGGAAAATCCACGTTTATGGGCCTGTTGACCGGCGAGATCGAGCCGCAGAAAGGCACGGTTGTCCGGCCGAGAAAACTTGGTGTCCTCAATCAGGACCAGTTCGCCTTCGACCGCTATCGCGTGATCGACACCGTCATCATGGGTAACAAGCGCCTGTGGGCAGCACTGGAAGAACGTGAGGCGATTTACTCCAAGCCGGAGATGAGCGACGCGGACGGCATGAAACTCGGCGAACTGGAAGGCATCATCGGCGAGGAAGACGGCTACACCGCCGAGAGTGACGCTGCCATTTTGCTGCAAGGCCTCGATGTTCCCGACGAATTGCACGAGCGAAAGATGGGCGAGTTGCAGGGCGGACAAAAAGTTCGGGTGCTGCTGGCGCAGGCGCTTTTCGGACATCCGCCCGCGTTGCTGCTCGATGAGCCTACCAACCACCTGGATCTCGACTCCATCCACTGGCTGCAGGATTTTCTGAACAAGTATGACGGCGTGCTGATTGTGATCTCGCACGACCGGCATTTCTTGAACAGCGTTTGCACCCACATCGCCGACATCGATTACGAAACCATCATTACTTATACCGGCAGCTACGACGACATGGTGGTGGCGAAGACGCAAATCCGCTCGCAGGTCGAAGCCCAGAACGCACAAAAATCCAAAAAGATTGCGCAGTTGAATGAATTCATCGCGCGCTTCTCGGCGGGTACGCGGTCGAGCCAGGTGCAGTCGCGGCGCAAGGAAGTTGAGCGTTTGCAAGTGACGGAACTGGCGAAATCCAATATCCAACGGCCCTTTCTCAAGTTCGAGCAGAAGCGCCCCTCCGGGAAACATATTCTTGAGCTGGAAGGCGTGAGCAAGTCTTATGGCAAGACCCAGGTCATCAAGAGTTTCACTGCCAGCGTGCTGCGTGGGGAGAAGGTCGCGATCATGGGCCGCAACGGTGCGGGAAAGACCACGCTGGTGAATGCGCTGCTGGCGAACTCGCCGACAGTGCCGGAGGCTGAACTCCGCAAGACCAGCGGCTACGATGGCAAGTTCCTCAGCCACGGCAAAGTCATCTGGGGACACGAGGCCGCCGTAGGATACTTTGCCCAGGACCACAAAGCCCTGATCCATCCGGGAACGACGGTTTTTGAATGGCTGCATCAATGGGATCCGGCGGCAGCTCATGAAGAGATTCGCGGCCTGCTGGGGCAAATGTTATTTCCGCGTGACGATGCCGATAAGCGCACCGACGTGCTTTCCGGCGGCGAGGCGGCTCGTCTCCTGTTTTGCAAGCTAATGCTGCAAAAGCCCAATGTGCTGGTGCTGGATGAGCCCACCAACCACTTGGATCTGGAATCGATCAATGCGCTGAATATCGCGCTGCAGCGCTATCAGGGAACGGTCTTGCTGGTGACGCACGATCACGATCTGATTGATGAAGTGGCCAACAGAATCTGGCATTTTGAAGGCGATCATCACCTGACCGACTTCAAGGGCGCTTACGAGGAGTACCAGGCCGTACTCGCGTAAGATGTTGGTCGCTGTAGTAAACTGGAAGTCCATCCGGTCGTCGGGGAGTGGCTCAGCCTGGTAGAGCACCTGGTTCGGGACCAGGGGGTCGGAGGTTCAAATCCTCTCTCCCCGACCAATCCTTTCAAAGAGATATACGAGCGTTCTGGATTTGCATCACACCGCTGTGGGTGTTTTTGAGGCTGAGGGATCCTCTAAGCGCCAATAGATCGTTTTCTTGCTCCAGGTCTTTCAATTAATCCTTTTGACTCTCAGACCGCGGCACCTCTTTAGCTCGGCAAATCGAACCCATCGCCCGTTATCTCCGAGATCCCCCTTCAACCTTGGCCAGACAGAGATATGTTTGCAACGATAGAGATGACGATCTGGTCCTTTCTGGCCATTGCGGTTCGGAAATACAATCGTTATTATTTACGCCGACCTCACTTCGGGGGGAGTAAGTCACTCTCAATAAGGGAGGGCTGCGTACCCGCGCATGCTAAGCGAACGATCTTCACCGTTCACCTGTACACACCCCGCCGCACGGACACCGTGCATATCACCGCTCAAGTTGTTGCCTTCGATTCCATCCTCGAGACTCGGCGACAATACTCGTTTTTGGAGGATGTACGAATAGTTTTCAACTGAGTGTTCGAGGTATATACGATGATCGCTATTGTGCATTTGAGTGATATTCATCTTCAAGTAGGCTCCAACATCGTGGCAGCGCGCTATCGGCAGATAAAGGGTGCGGTTCAAAGCGAAGCACATGACATAACGGACTTGCTTCTGCTTGTCACGGGCGATCTGGCGTTTTCCGGAAAGCAGGCGGAATACATGGTTGCAACGGAATTGGTTGCCAACCTAGAGAGGGAATTGGCTAATGTGAGTGGTCCACATTTCGTCGGCACAGTCACAATTCCCGGCAATCACGATTGCGATTTCGACCTGGAGGGGCAGGTGCGGCCCGCTTTATTACCGACGATTACAGACCAGCTTGATACGTTGACTGCGACCAGCGACGTAGTTGAACAGATGTTGAAGGTGCAAAATGCGTTTTTCGATTTCGAAGCCGGTGTCTCATCGAATCGGCTTGTACCTGGCGGCCAGCTGTTTTGGACAAGAGAATTCAATGTTGCGTTCGGTAAACTTCTCGTCCGGTGCTTCAACTCTTCTTGGGTTTCACGAAAGAAAGAACAGGTTGGTCAAATAGCTTTTCCGACACACGTTGTTCCTGAGATTTCGCCCGATGCAGCGCTGGTTCTTAGCGTGTTCCACCATCCATACAATTGGTTCAACCCGGTTAATGGGCGCACCTTTAGGCGCCTGATAGAAACATCATCAGATATCGTGTTCACGGGACACGAACATGATGGTGAAGCGTACGATCGAGTTTCCGCCACTTCAAGTGTCACCTACATCGAGGGCTATGCCCTTCAGGCAACCGGCATCGACACCGGGTTCAACATAGCGAAGGTAGACCCTGCTGGCCAAACCTATCAGGTTCATCCGTTTCGGTGGGAGAAAGATATGTATGTACCGGGCTCGATTACGAGCGCAATGTTCACGCGTAATCAAGCTCTACTCGAACATCAATTTGTTAATAATCCACATTTTAAATTGGTGCTCGATGACATAGGTAGTCCGTTTAGCCATCCAGTCAAGCAACATCTTGTTCTATCGGACATTTTCTGTTACCCGGATCTCAAAGTTACGACACTATCCCCAAAAGGCTCTAAGTTAAGCGGCGAAACACTAGTAATGAGCGGTGATGTGCTTAAGTATGTTGCTGGCAGATCACGAATCAACATCGCAGGGGCACCTACATCAGGAAAAACCTCACTTGCCAAAGCGTTATATTCCGACCTGTTGCAAAAAGAACGACTCGTTCCAGTCATACTGCAAGCTGCCGACATCCGGGGTACTAATGATTCCCAGATTCGTATTGCGGTCGATAGAGCGTTCGAGTGTCAATATTCTAAGAGATCGCTCGAACGCTTCCATCAATTGGACCGTGACGCCAAAGTTGTTATAGTCGACGATTGGCATACTCTCAACTTTAATGCCAGCGGAAAGGCAATAATTGCCGACGGCTTGTCAAGAATGTTTGGGCATGTGATCGTGATGTCGGATGATGCATCGACGCTACACCAAGTAGCGGACGCGATTACATCAGGGGCATTGCCGACCTTTGAGTATTGTGAAATCAAACAATTTGGCTATCGCTTGCGGGAAGAGCTGGTTTATAAATGGGAAAGACTGGGTCGGGAGTTTGAGATCGACGAAGTTGAACTCGTGCACAGGATCTCTGAAAGTGAATACCTCCTGGACACCCTCATCGGGAAGGGCGTAGTTCCTGCACATCCGTTCTTTCTATTTTCAGTTCTGCAAGCTGATCAACTTTCTAGCCACCCCACAAATTATGGGTCGTACGGACACATTTATCACGCACTCCTTACCACCAGAATGGCGCGGGTTAATTCCAAGAACTTAGGGCAGAAGTTTACTTACTTATCGATGTTAGCGTTTTACATGTTCGACAAGAGTACGGATTCTATCGCCGAAGCTGACCTCAAGATCCTTCACGAACGCTATGAACGCGATTACGTATTTTCCATCGATCGTAGCGCGTTGGTAAAGGAACTTGAAGCTGGTCAGGTTCTTATCACGCGTGGCGACGCGATTAGATTCAGGTACAAATATGCGTATTACTACTTTCTTGCGCAATACTTTCATGATGGTATTAACAACGCAAAAGACGCATCGCTGTTGAGACAACAATTAATGGGGTTAGCGGACAACGCCCATAAAGATGAGAACGCGTACTGCCTGATTTTCTATCTTTACATGTCAAAAGATCGGTCGTTGATCGAGCACATTTTGCAGAAAGCCCAAAGCGCGTTCGCTTCCGAGGGCAAGTGCGATCTCGATAAAGACTTGGACTTTGTGAATCTGCTCTACGGTGCGCCACCGAAGATTGAGGCTCCTTCTGCGGATACACTCAAGAACAGAGAAGAATATCTAAAGAGACAAGATGAATTCGAAGAGGAAGGGATCGAAACCAGCGATGACGGCGTGGAGCGATCTCATGAGCCTGATCTTGCATTTCAAAGTATGAATATCATGGGCCAGGTGCTGAAGAACTTTCCCGGGGATCTGCGAGCGGATTTGAAATTGAAATTGACCAGGGAAAGCTACGATCTCGGTCTACGGACTACGAGGGCTTTTCTAAAATTGTTTTCAACCAATTTTGAAGAGTTTAGACGAGATATTTTTTTGTACCTCAAACGGGTGCAACCATACTCACGCAAGCCAGATGCTGAAGTACAACAAGCCTCAGACAAGACTGTGCGGTCATTGATGGAAATGCTTGTATTTGGAATGATCAAAAAGATTTCGGGAGCTGTGGGTTCGGATGATCTCAAGGATACCTACGAAGCCGTGCGAAGTGCAGCGGGCGAAGCAGACATACCTACCAGAATGATCGATCTTGCGATTCGACTAGATCATTTCGCGAACATCCCTGAATCTGATGTTCATGAGACACTATTCTCGTGTGACGGAAATGCCGGTCGATTTGACAACGGACGATTTGTCGCGAATAGCCGATGTGGACCTGTTTCAAGCCGTCGAGAGCTTTACCCGCGTCTCCGAGAATGTGACTGTCAGACCTCGGGAAAGCTTCGTACTCGATTTCAAGGCGGATTGGAACGACAAGGCATTGCATACAGTGGCGGCATTTGCCCACACGTTCGGCGGTCTCCTAATCGTTGGAGTCACCGAGAATACTGAAACCCAAGGTCAGCCTGATGCCATAGTGGGCGTTGATATGGCGGGAGAATTGAAGACGCGGATCGCGAGTTCAATCGCAACGAACATCTCGCCGCCGCCTACCTACCAGATCGGAGAATGCACGGTACCGCACGATCCGCACCGGAGAGTTGCCGTCATTCGAGTACCACAGAGCGACCGATTACACTACTGCACAAGGAAGGGTGGTCTTCCGATCTACGTCCGTAATGAGGATCAAACGATTCCGGCGGACGCCGCGCGATTGCGCTCGTTGATCGAGCGCACGGCGGCAGCGCCTCAGGCCGACCTGGAGATCGCGAGCCGGATGACATCGTTGACCAACAGCGTTGTTCTGCGTAGAACTGCGGAATTGGAGCGAGAATCGGGTATTCCCACAAGCCGACAAATTGTTCTCATACCTCGCGGCCACCCCCACATAGGTCTCGACTCCGCCGTTGAACAACAGTTCCGTGGGCTTATCAACCGGACCTTTTCATTTCGCCATCCCGAGACCGAGGCAGAACGGGAGGAACAGCGATGGGTTGATTGGTACGAATGGCGATGGTTTCGTCCTACGGATCGGCACGAAAGTGTCTGGCGAATCACATGTCATGGTGATTTGGTCTACCGAACTCAGGCTCGGGTTCGAGTCGCAAACAAAACAAATTTCTTCTGGAGCCTTGGCGATACCCTCGTTGATATATTGCTCATGCTTACAGTTGTCCGGTCATTCTGGAAAAGTTGGGGGTTTTTCGGAGAGGCACAACTCATCGTAAACCTCCATGTCAACGATCTACCTCTTTACCCCGATCTCGCGACCGAAGTGTGGACACAGTCCAACGTGGACCTGTTTCAGGCCCGGCAAGATTTCAATGCCTCGCTGCGGGATTCCATCGTGTCACTGAATCCTTCGTCCTCGGGAATGTCGGGCGGCGCTGTGGGAACTATCAATTCAGGTCTTCCCGTGGATGCGGCGGCGGATACAGTCGCCAACATCATGAATCAGTTGCTTCGATGCCTGCAGCACGGAGCGGACCTGAGCAGCTTACGACGGGCAGTTGAGATTTTCTTCCGAGCGTCGGCTGGAGCGGGCTGACAAGATCCTGCGTCGGACAAGTCTAGCGCGTATGTCAGGATTCGGTTGCTCCTCTTCTGCAATCAATGCGATGCGATGTGCAATGGCATCGAAGATCGCCATATTGGTTGCTAATTTTGAGCGAAAAGCAGCGGAACTTCGCAAGGCAAGAAGAGTTCACTGTGATGGAGGAAATCATTGACTATTGCTTTAGGACTTATCGCCGAGGGCGGAGTTGTGATTGCCGCGGATCCTCAGGAGACAGAAGGTGATCGCAAGACGGACGAACGAAAAGTCGGATCGCTGTGTGCTCCGGAACCAAATAGGTTGCAAGTGTTTCTCCTGGATCATTTCCCAATTTTTCTCTGAACAGATTTGAGATGGTTAGTTTGTCGTTAGGGTGAACTATGCGCTCACTTGGTTGCCGGGCGGCGTCCAACGCGCGTATCAGTTCTCGGGCGAGACGTAGCAACCGGACCGCACACCGCGAGCGCGAGGAGTAAGGACTTCGTCAAGGCATGAAGCTCCAAAATGTTACGGGACCGCTGCTCTCAGCGCCGAATAGGTTTTTGCGGATCACAGGTCTCAACGCGACTGAACTTAGCCTCCGAAGTGCACGTTGATGGGGCCGAGTACCACCGGACCTATAACCAGTTCGGCGTTTCCGAGATGCAGAATGACACTGCTTCTGCCCGCAGAATCGGATGCCGTTAACTCGATCGGCAACGTCGTTTGGCCGAAAGCCGAGGAGAAATCGCAGTGTAGATTCATCGAAGATTGCACCCCCACTTCCGGCCCTGCAGCTTCGAACGGGAGCGCCCCAGAAATCAAGACATGAATTGCCGGAACTGGAAAATCGCCACCGGTCCCGGCTGCCTGGGCGTCACCTTGACCTTGGAGAGTAGCGGTGAGCGTCTCCGGTATCAATGCCAATCTAGGTGCATTTCTTGGAGACCCGGTTGGGGACTGGCTGAACGCCACTGCTTGCAACGGAGCATAGTGCAGCCGGCCTTGAGCGGTTACATCGACGGTATCCTGAAACGATGGGTCTACGGGGTCTGGGCCTTCAAAGTGATAATTGAGGGTAACCGGAACAATAACTTGTTGCGCCAGTCGGCGTTGCTTGTACAAATTGGCGCACTGCGTGAGCGCTGCACTAATTGACTGATCCATAGCTTAGATCCTTACTCTTGAGAAAGTACGGAGTTATTCTGACCGTTTCGATTGGGGACCGCCGTCTGGCGTATCGTACGCCTCTGAGGTATGGGACACAACAAATTTCAAGTTAGGGTAGTGGTGCCGTTTGGCCTCCACAGATTCAAAAGGGTGGAAAAACGGGATTTACGCAAGGCCCATAATTCGCTCCATAGACTTTTTCTGTTCTCGTTTCGCTTTTCCCAGATCGGCTTTGTACTCGGCGGCCTCCTCGGGCGTCATACTGGCAAGGAGATGTTCATCCTGCTTCCTCTCTGTTTGTTCGGTTTGTATCCTTATTTTTTCATTCTGTTTCCTGCCTTGCAGCACAACGGCAGCGAAGTCTTTTTCTCCGGGTGGTATTACTAGTGGAACAGCGGGATATAGACCCACTTTGATTCTTAGGCCGCATGGAGGGAAGACTAGCGGATCGTGTATTATGTTTCCCTTTTCGTCGAGCGGGAACCTTCGTCCCGAAAGCCTGGAAGAAGAAAACCCCGGTTGAAGTCGTGCTCGATCAACTTAACAAAGCCAGAGAGGATGTCGGCGAGAAAGAAGAGGCCTACAAAGAGGCCAAGCGCCAGTATGAAAAACTCGAAGCGCTTGAGTGTCATCCAAAACCGCAGCATTGTAACATTAAGTGTGCTTCTATCGCTCTCACGATATACAGCAAAGAAATGGCTGCCCGGTACGACCGTTTCTGCACCGATTTAAAAGTTTGTCGACCATCACCAACAAACACTGACAACGACCTTCCTTCGGACTCCGAACTTCCGTTGTAAGCTCTCTTTGCTGGACGTATGATCGTGTGTAACCGGCTTAGAATGATAAGTGACCACATCTTGATTCATTGCATACGGAACCTGATCAACTTCCGGGCCGGGGCCTTGCTAGCGGCTGCCCACAGCGTAACACCCCTAACTTCTTCTAACACTGCCCCTCAACAAATCGAACCCGTGACCGCTCAACAAGACAGGGCCCTAGGAAGAAAAAAGCGGACGATTCGCACACCGTGAGTCGAAAAGAGACGCTGTGAGAAAATGGCGAGCGAGGACGAGACCAATGCCACCCAGGAAAGAAAAGCTATTCCAGCTCTTCAGCGTGCCAGGATGGCTGGCTTTGATTATCTCGCTCCTGCATTTTACCGAGGACATCCTGTTTCTGCGCGAGAACTTTCCAGCCTTCATCGCTTTCATACAGCGGTTAACACCTGCAAAGCCCGACATTTCGGTGCTTGTATTGTCCATCGTTTGGATTCTCGCGTTTTTCGTTCTCGGGCCAATCCTCGCCGAACGGATCGGGCCCAATAAAACACTCGTTGCCCTGTCTGTGCCGCTGATGCTCATTTGTCTGGGAATTGGAATCCACCGCGGCATGCAACAGATTGACGAAGAGAATAGGCAATATCATCAACGTGAGGCCGCCGGTGCACATCACTGAGCCATCCATCCGCACGAATCATGTGATCTTCGGTGATCGCTGCCTGAAGACGTTACTTTTTCTGAATTAGATTGTCGGCTTCCTGAAACTTATAAGCGTCTTCGGGTGCAATATCGCCCGATTACGATACCATTGTCCCATGGCGAATCTGCTCGTCCATTCGCAGCTGATTGATATTCAAGCCAAGCTGGAACGAGCCAATGAGAGCATACAGAATCTCGACTCCGAGATCATCGCATTTTTGAAGCCGCCCCAATGTGGATTTAGCAAGAACAAGATCGAAGCTGTCAATCAATTTACGGCCCATGCACGACGGGCAGTACCGGTACGATTTGCGGTGTTGATCGGAGAAATCTGCCAGCATTTGCGATCCTCTCTCGATTATCTCGTTTGGGCCTTGTCGGCCGAGGACTACAGACGGTCAAGTGAAAGTTCGATTGCCTTCCCAATCTGTGTTACTAAGCCGAGAACGAAAGAAGAAGTTAGGAACTACGCACGAAAAATAAAGGGCATTCAATCCCTCGACGCACTCAAGCTCGTTGAGCAACTTCAACCCTACAATGCTTCCATCCCTGAGGCTGATCCACTCGCCATCATTCACGAATTGAATCGGATAGACAAACATCGGGCACTGCTTTTGGTCACTGCTTTTTTTCATGCGCAGATCACTCTTCCACAGCCGCTTTGGACAGAAAAAGCTCTCGGCGTGTGGGAGGCTGAGTACGATGTGAGCCGTCTTGGAATAAGTAACCAAACACAAATTCAGTTCTCGCAATATATAGCGGTCGATGAAATCGGCGGATTGAAAAATGAGGCGATCATTTCACTTCTCACGCAATTGCTCGACGAGATCAGAAGAGTTGTTGGACTGTTTGGCGGGCACTGAGTGTGCGAACGCAATTTACGATTCGAGAACACGACTGCACGACTTGCCGCGGAACCGCAAGACATGGCACTTTGGCGGCATTTCGGAAAGCGGACAGACTCTTTAGTGTTCGTACATTTTTGATACGGGCATGTTAAGCTTACAAGTTTTTTCTTCCGACGAAGCTATTGCTTTGCGAATGGTCCTGCGAAATTACTCCGACAGCGTGGGACAATGTGTGCAAACGCGTAGACAATGAATGACTTGCCAGATCAATCGGAGCTCATCTCGCCGGTTTTCCCGCATCATCAGAAACAAACCCACAGCGACTGCGTTCTGTTCTGATTTTGTGAATAAATGAGCTCAAGTTGTGCCAAATCCCAGGATTGAAAGTAGACTCCGCTTCTTCCTTGGGCGGGTTGATTTGTGTGGGAGTTGGCATGCTTAACTGACCTGACCGGCAAAATTTGTACCAAGTGGAATGAGAGAGAATCCACTTGGAGGAAACGCGGGTCATGCCCATCCAGAGGTACAAGCCAGAGCAAATCGTGACGATGCTGCGGCAGATTG
>Ga0335081_10001556_pt1 | contig 36529 bp, 37 predicted proteins | sample Lox_Sample_35_FD_206713 | JGI IMG/M metagenome (GOLD analysis project Ga0335081, IMG submission 206713) | Soil microbial communities from Loxahatchee National Wildlife Refuge, Florida, United States - Lox_Sample_3.5 | ecosystem: Environmental > Terrestrial > Soil > Wetlands | place: USA...
TACTGCGTGCCGATGGGCACGACGGTCCGCGAGCTGATCGAGCTCGCCGGCGGCCTGCCCGAGGGCGTCGAGTTCGGCGCGATCCAGCCGGGCGGGGCGTCGTCGAACTTCCTCGGCCCCGACGGCCTCGATGTCCCGCTCGACTTCAAGCCGCTGGCCGAAGCCGGATCGATGCTCGGCTCCGGCGCGGTCGTCGTGATGGGCGCCCATCGCAACCTGCTGGCCGCCGCCACCAACGTCCTCGGCTTCTTCCGCAACGAGTCATGCGGCAAGTGCGTGCCTTGCCGGGTCGGCTCGCATAAGGCCCACCGCATCCTGACCGACGCGCTCGAGCGCGGCGCCGGCGCCGACGACATCGACGACCGCATCGATAAGCTCGAGGAGACGCTGCGTCTGACCTCGATCTGCGGGCTCGGCCAGGTGGCGCTCGGCCCCGTGATGAGCGTGCTCGGGCTGCAGCGGGGTGCGACCAGCGCTCGGCCGCATCCTCGGCCCACGCCAGAGGACCAGCCGCCCGGCACGACCGGTTGACGTGGCCGCCACCGGCCGCGAATTTTTCACCGTCAAAACGGTCTCCGAGGCCCTGACCGAATTCCGCCCCGGCCACGTTACCCCGGTCGAGACCGTGTCGCTGGACGACGCGTACGGACGGATCCCGAACACCGAGATCGTCGCCCGGGGTCCGCTGCCCGGGTTCGACCGTTCGAGCGTCGACGGCTACGCGGTCCGGGCTTCCGACACCTTTGGCGCATCGGAGTCGATCCCGGGATACCTCCGCGTGGTCGGTGCGGTCCGGATGGGAGCTTCTGCTGCGGACTCGGTCGGCGTCGGGACCGCGATCGCGATCCCGACCGGCGGGATGCTGCCCCCGGGCGCCGATGCCGTTGTGATGATCGAGCACACCGCCGATGCGACCGCAGACACGATCGAGGTCGTCCGCCCAGTGGCGCCGGGCGAGAACGTCGTCCGCTCGGACGAGGACGTCGGAGTCGGCGGCGCGCTCGCTGTCGGGGGGCGCCCGCTGCGCGCCCAGGATGTGGGGCTGCTCGCCGCGGCCGGAGTGGTCCAGGTCTCGGTCCACTCCCGCCCGCGGGTGACCATCCTCGCCACCGGCGACGAGGTCGATCCCCCGTCCACGCCCGCGCTCGCCCCCGGGCACGTACGCGACGCGTTGAGCATTTCCGTCGGCGCGCTCGTGCGGGAAGCGGGTGGCGAGCCGGCGCCGCCGGTCATCGTCGGGGACGACGACGGTGCTCTGCGCGACGCTTTGACCGCGGCGATCGCCACGAGCGACGTCGTCGTGATCTGCGCCGGGTCATCGGTCGGAATGCGCGACCAGACCGCCGACGCGGTGGCCACGCTCCCCCACACCGAGACGTGGTGCCATGGGCTCGCGATCAAACCCGGTAAGCCGACGCTGCTCGCCCACAGCCAGGGGATCCCCATCATCGGCCTGCCCGGCAACCCGCGGTCGGCGCTCGTGGTCTTCCGCCTGATCGGAATGCCGCTCGTCCGCCGCGCCGGCGGGTGGACCGTCGCACCTGTGGTCGGCACCGTCCGCGCGACGCTGTCCCGCGATCTCCCGAGCGCCGCGGGCCGTCTCGACGTCGTCCAGGTGCGCCTCGACCTCGGGGCCGGCGTGGCCGAGCCGATCTTCGGCTCCTCGGCCCTGCTGTCGGTGCTGACCGCCGCCGGCGGCTACGTGATCGTGCCCGAGGACGCGAACGGGCTGTCCGCGGGCGAGCCGGTCGACGTGATCCCGTATGGCTAGCCGCGCCACCCCGTTCCTTCGCGACGTTCCGCTCGCGCGCGCCCAGGCGCAGTGGCGGGAATGCTGTGCGGCCGCCGGCTGCGCGCCGCGGCTCGAGACCGTCGGGCTTCCGCTGGAGCGCGCGATCGGACGCGTCACCGCCGAGCCGGTCTGGGCCGCGCGCTCATCGCCGCCGTTCGACTCGGCGGCGATGGACGGTATCGCGGTCCGGGCCGCTCAGACCGTCGGCGCCAATGAGAGCACGCCGCTGCTGCTCGCGCCCGGCGACTTCGTCGACGTCGACACCGGCGACCCCCTGCCCGAAGGCTTCGACGCCGTCGTCATGCGTGAGCACGTCCACTACGTCGACGGCTGCGCCGAGTTGCGCGCGGCCGTCGCTCCCTACCAGCACAGCCGCTCGATCGGCGAGGACATCAGCGCCACCGAGTTGCTCCTGCCCGCCGGCCACCGCCTCCGCCCGGTCGACGCCGCGGCCGCCGCGGCCGCGGGGGTCACCGAGATCCGGGTGCGCCGGCAGCCCGTGGTGGCGATCCTCCCCACCGGCGATGAGATGCGCCCGATCGGCTCGGACCTCGCGCCCGGAGAGCTGCTCGAGACCAACTCGCTGATGCTGGGCGGCCAGGCTCGCGAGGCGGGGTGCCAGGTCGTCGTGCTCCCGATCGAGCCCGACGACGAGGCCCGGATCGCCGACGCGATCATGAGCGCGGTCAGGCGGTGCGACCTGCTGATCGTGATCGCGGGCTCGAGCGCGGGCCGCGACGACTACACCGCATCGCTGGTCGACCGGCTCGGTTCGCTGGCGGTGCACGGCGTCGCGGTGCGCCCCGGGCATCCCGTCGTGCTCGGCGCGATCGAGGCCACGCCCGTGCTCGGCGCGCCCGGATACCCGGTGTCGGCGTCGCTCACGTTCGACATCTTCGCGGCGCCGCTCCTGGCCGAGCTCGAAGGAGCCTCGCCGACGCCGCGTCCGACCGTTCGCGCGCGGCTCGCGCGCAAGCTCGCCTCGACTATGGGGATGGACGATTGGGTGCGCGTGCGCCTCGGCCGCGTCGGTGGCGCGCTCGTGGCCTCGCCCCTTCCCCGCGGCGCGGGCGTCCTCACCTCGCTCGTCCGCGCCGACGGACTGCTGATCGTCCCGGCCGACATCGAGGGCCATCACGCCGGGGCCGAGGTCGAGGTCGAGCTCGTGCGCGGCCTCACCGAGATCGAGCACACGATCGTCGCGATCGGCTCACACGACCTGATCCTCGACCTCGCCGCGTCGGAGCTCCGCGGTGCCGATCCGAACGTGACACTGGCGTCCGGGAACGTCGGGTCGATGGGTGGACTGATCGCGTTGGGGGACGGGCTGTGTCACCTCGCGGGATCGCACCTGCTCGACCCCGAGACGGGCGAGTACACGCTCCCGTACATCGACCGGGTGTTAGCCGGTCGCGACGTGGCCGTGGTCCGGTTGGTCCACCGAGAGCAGGGGCTGCTCGTGGCGCCCGGGAACCCGCTGGCGCTCGCCGGGGTCTCGGACCTCGCCCGGCCAGATCTGCGCTACGTCAACCGCCAGCGTGGCGCCGGCACGCGCGTCCTCCTCGACTACGAGCTCGCGCGCTCGGGAATCGATCCCGCCGGCGTCGTGGGCTACGAGCGCGAGGAGCCGACGCATCTGGCCGTCGCCGCTGCGATCGCCTCCGGCCGCGCGGACTGTGGCATGGGGGTGCTCGCCGCCGCGCGGGCGTTCAACCTGGACTTCATCCCGGTGACCAAGGAGCCGTACGATCTCGTGCTCGAGCGCTCCACGCTCGAGCTCCCGATGCTCGCTCCCTTCTGGCGACTCTTGCAGTCGCCGACGTTCAGATCGGCCGTGGAAGATCTCGGGGGCTACGACACCACCGAGATGGGCCGCCGGATCCGGTAGATCATCCGTCCACCTCCGGGCCGGGAGCGGGCCCACGCGGGTATCCACCGTTGTGACAGGAAGTCACGGGTGGGCATGGAAATTACCTTGATGCTGGCAGTCGGCGCGTGGCTCATCGTGCTGTTGTTCGTCCTGGCGCTGTGCCGCGCCGCGAAGTGGGGCGACGACGCTACCGATGCCGCCGTCGCGCGAGCATTGGCCGAGAGTCGCAACGCTGAGTTCACGCCTTCGCCGTCGATCGACGCTCCGCTGCGCACCCTCGATCTCGACCGGGCCGCGGCTTTGCTCGGCGTTATTCCCGAGATGTTGGTGGCCTGGGAAGCGCGCTACGGATTCCCCACGGCGAGCCCGTCCGAGCATCTCTACAGCCAGTCGGAGATCCTCGCCTTGCGTGACACGCTTTGGCGCGAGCCATCGATCGCAGCGGCGGTAGCCCGCGCGCGCGAGCGGACCAGGCGGCGCCGCCCGCCGACTCGGGCACGGGTCGCTGACCATCGCGACGGCGGGCTCGCCTCCTGACGGCCGAGGGCTAAGCCGCCGTCGCCGCTGCCGCCCGCTCCTCGGCGGGGTCTGGCATGACGGCCGAGTTAGGCCCGATCACGGCGGCGACCACGAGGTCGATTCCCTTCGCTGCGGCGCGCGTCCACGCGATCCGCTTCGCCGTCCCGATGTCCTCGGCGGATACGTTCTCGTGCCACCGTGCGTACGTTCTCCGATCGAGCCCGACAATGAGGTAGGTCACGACTGCTCCCTTGGTAGTGCTTGACGACGCCGCCCGGTCGCGTGGCCTGCCTCGTAGGCGTTAGAGGCTTGCCGCGCCCCGCTGATACACCGCGTCCGGGTGCGACTGATCGTGCCGGTCAGGCGAGCGTCGGTCGACGTGATCCGACGCGCTCGGAGTGAGTCATTCGACTCTCTCTCGGCGACTCTCGTTCAGACGACTCCTCGCCGGTGAGCCGAGCCCAAGGGCCGAGAGCTGACGCGCGACGAGCAGGCCTACACGGTCGACGTCATCTGCCGCTGGATCGAGATGGACATGGCCACCGCCGGCCGGCGGGAGCGCCGGGCTAGGCGACCAAGACCTTCGCGAGCGCCGTCCACGACTCGCGTGGGATGCCCAGTTCGCCGAGCGGCTGGACACACACGTGATCAGCACCGGCGTCGAGATGCGCGCGTACGACCTCGGCGATCTGCTCGGCGGTTCCATGAGGGATGACCGCGTCGATCAAGCGGTCGGAGCCTCCATCGGAGATGTCAGCCTCGGTGAACCCGAACTTGAGCAGGTTCTGTGTGTAGTTGCGCAGGCCGAGGTACATCTTCGCGTAGCCGCGGGCCACGGTCCTGGCACGGTCGGCGTCGGTGTCGACGACGCATGCGAGCTCGGGGGCCACGAGCTCGCCTGGCCCGAGCCGCTCGCGGGCGAAGCGCGTGTGCTCGACGGGCACGAAGTAGGTGTGGGTGCCCGCGGCGCGCTCGCCGGCGAGGTCGAGCATGTTCGGGCCGAGCGCGGCCAGACACCGCCCGTCGACCGGCGGTGGGTCCGGCGATGCGTCGAGACCGTCGAGAAACTTGCGCATCGTGGTCAGCGGCCGGCGGTATTCGCTCGTCGCCTCGGGATGCCCGATGCCGATGCCGAGCATGAACCTCCCGGGGTAGTCCGCACGCACCCCCGCGTCGGCCACGGCCGTCTCCCCCGGGTCGTTGCTCCAGACGTTGAGAATGCCGGTCGCAGCGATGAGGTTTGACGTTGCCTCGAGCACGGGCCGGATGTCCGGAACATGGGGCGAGCCGCCGATCCACCACGCGCTGTACCCGAGCTGCTCGACGAGCTTGGCCGCCTCGCCGGCGTGTTCGATCCCGAACGAGCGATAGCTGCTCCAGACGCCGGTCCTTCCGATGTCGACCCCCACCGGTCAGCCGCCACCCATGGCCGTGGTCAATATCACCTGCTCGGCGTCCACGGGGAGCCGGTCGCCCGCTATCGGCTCGTAATGCACGCCGTCCTCGCTTCGGACCGCCACGTAGTCCCCGCGTTCGAGCCACGTGCGGTACTCCCGTTCGGCGGCCTCAACCGACGCCAGGTCCGAGCTGTCCCATTCGGCGAGTACCTCGTCACCGTCAACCATCTGTCGCAGCAGCTTCCCCACGCATTCCATCCTACGGATCGCGACTCAGCTCAGGGCCGCCGCCCGGGCCGCCCCCGCGCGCGCGACCAGGTCGGCGGCCTCTTCGACCTCCGGACCATGCGTTAGGTTGATCGCCACCAGCCGGGCCGCTGCCTGGGCGGCCGCATCGGCCAGCAGTGCTCCGGCGATTGCGTCGCCGGCCAAATTCGGGTTACCGGCCGCGGCCAGGTCCGCCGCCAGCTCGGACACCTCGGCGCCGATCCGCGCTACCTCGAGCGGAGACTTTGACGCCGCGGCCTGCGCCGCGCTCACCCGTTCGGCACGCTCAGGATCCTCGCGCGGCAGCCTGAGCGCCTCGAGCACGGGCTCGTAGGCGTGCAACTCGACCTCGGCCAGCTCGAGGGCGCGCGCCCGGAGCTGAGCAGCCCGCGCGGCGGTCTCCGACCCCTCAGCGGTGAACGACGCCGCCATCTCGACAAGCGATGCCCCGATCGCGCACGCGCACGCGGCGCTCGTACCGCCGCCCGGCGCGGGCGTCCGCGCCGCCACGGAGTCGAGGAGCTCGCCGAATGGAAGATCAGAAAAGGCCGACGGTCCGGCCCTCGGCGTCGATGTCGATGTTGAGCGCGGCCGGCGTCTTGCCGAGACCGGGCATCTGCACGATGTCGCCGCACAGCGGCACGAGCCAGCCGGCGCCCGTGTAGGCGCGGATGTCGCGCACCGGGAGCGTGAAGTTCTCGGGCGCGTTGAGCAGCGTCGGGTCGGCCGACAGCGACAGGTGAGTCTTCGCCATGCACACCGGGAAGTGACCGAGGCCCTCGCGTGTGAACTGGGTGAGCTTCGACTCGGCCTCGGGATAGAAGTACACGTCCTTGGCGCCGTAGACCTGCTTGGCGACCGCCTCGATCTTGTCCTGAATCGGCTCGTCGTCCTGGTAGAGCTGGTGGAACGTGTTCGGCTGGTCGCAGGCCTCGACGACCGCCGAGGCGAGATCGGCGGCGCCCGCGCCGCCCTTGGTGAAGCCCTCGTTGGCCTCGGCCGCGAACGCTCCGGCCTCGAGCGCGAGGCGCTTGACCAACTCGACCTCCTCGTTCGTGTCCCCCGGCCGGCGGTTGACCGCGACCACCGCCGGCACGCCGAAGGTGCCGACCGTGTGGAGGTGACGGCGGACGTTGGCGAAGCCGGTCTCGATCGCCTGCAGTGCAGCCGACCGCTCGGCGCGGGGATCGTCCTCGAGCCCCGCGTGATGCTTGATCGCGCGCACCGTGGTCACGAGCACGGCCGCCGACGGTGTCAGCTTGCCGAAGCGGCAGACGATGTCGAAGAACTTCTCCATGCCCATGTCGGCGCCGAACCCGGACTCGGTGACGACGTAGTCGCCGAGCTTCATCCCGATCAGGTCGGCGATCAAGGAGTTGTTCCCGTGGGCGATGTTGGCGAACGGTCCGCAGTGCATGAGCACGGGCTGTCCCTCGAGCGTCTGCACGAGGTTCGGCTTGATCGCGTCCTTCAGCAGCACGGTCATTGCGCCGGCGGCGCCGAGGTCCTCGGCGGTGATCGCCTTGGCGCCGTCGAACGAGTAGGCAGCCGTGATCCGCGAGATCCGCCGGCGCAGGTCCTGGAGGTCGCGCGACACCGCCATGATCGCCATCACCTCGGAGGCGGCGGTGATATCGAAGCCGGTCTCGCGCGGATATCCGTTGGCACGGCCGCCGAGCCCGACCGCGATGTCGCGCAGCGCCCGGTCGTTCATGTCGACCGCGCGTCGCCAGCCGATCCGGAGGGCGTCGATGTGGTGCGGGTTGCCGTGCAGGATCGACGCGTCGATCATCGCCGCCAAAAGGTTGTTGGAGGCGCCGATCGCGTGGATGTCGCCGGTGAAGTGCAGGTTCAGGTCCTCCATCGGGACGACCTGGGTCAGCCCCCCGCCGGCCGCGCCGCCCTTGATCCCGAACACCGGACCGAGCGATGCTTCGCGCAGGCACGCCACCGGGTTCTTGCCGATCACGCCGAGGCCCTGGGTCAGGCCGACGAGCGTCGTGGTCTTGCCCTCGCCGGCGCGGGTCGGCGTCATCCCGGTCACACAGATGAGCTTGCCGTCGGGCCGGCCCGCGAGACGGTCGAGCACCGACAACGAGATCTTCGCCTTGTAGCGCCCGTACGGCTCGATCTCGTCGGCTTCGAGTCCCGAGCGCTCCGCGATCTGGTCGATCGGAACTAGCTCTGCTTCCTGGGCTATCTCGAGGCTGGTCTTCATCGTCGTCCCCTCCTCAGTGCTCGTATCCATGCTGTCCCGGTCCCTTCTAATGGCTGACGGCCGCGGCGGCAAGCTCTGAGACGAGCTTGTCCTGGTAGAACCTCTCGACCTCGAACGGCGCGATCAACTCGGGCGTGCGACCGGTCGCCACCAGCTCCGCAAGCGTCTGGCCGACGATCGGAGCTGCCTTGAACCCGTACGTCCCCCATCCCGCGCTGACGTGGAAGTTCTCGACCTCGGTCTTGCCGAGGATCGGGCTGTAGTCGGGGCTGAGGTCGCACAGTCCCGCCCAGCTTCGCAGAAGACGCGCCCGTTCGAGTTGGGGGAACAACTCGATCGTGTGCCGGCACACCTCCTGGAGGAAGTTCAGCGTCCCCTGCATCCGGTACGTCGTCCACGGCTCGATCTCGGCGCCCATCAAGAACTCACCGCGATCGGTCTGGCTGATGTACACGTGCATCTGCGAGGACACGATCACCACGTCGAGCAGCGGCTTGACCGGCTCGGTGACACACGCCTGGAGGATGTGGGTGGTGATCGGAAGCGGGACCCCGACCATGTCGCAGATCTGCGTGCTCCAGCCCGCGGTGCAGTTGAGCACCGTGCCGGCGCTGATCGTGCCCCGGCTCGTTCGAACCTTCGTGACGCGGCCGTTCGAGCGCTCCATCCCGAGCACCTCGGTGTCCTGGTGGATCTCGACGCCGCCGCGGTCAGCCCCGCGCGCGAACCCCCACACGACCGCGTCGTGGCGGATGATGCCGCCGGGGGGGTGATAAAGCGCGCCCATGATCGGATACGTGGCATCGGGGTTGTCGACCTGCATGGCCGGCGCGAGGCGCTTGATCTCGTCCGGGTAGATCACGCGCGAGTCGATCCCCTGCAGGCGGTTGACCTCCGCGCGGTTGGCCATCACGAACATCGCCCGGTCGGAATGGGCCAGCGTCAAATGCCCGCACTGCGAGAACAGCAGGTTGAAGTTGAGGTCCTGCGATAGCGCCTCGTAGAGCTTGACGCTCGCGTCGTAGAACTTCGCGCCCTCGGGGGTCTTGTAGTTCGAGCGCAGGATCGTGGTGTTGCGCCCGGCTGCGCCCGAGCCGATGTATCGCTTCTCGAGCACGGCGACGCTGCGGATCCCGTGGTTCTTCTGCAGGTAGTAGGCGGCCGCTAGTCCGTGCGACCCGCCGCCGACGATCACGACGTCGTAGGCGCTCTTGAGGTCTCCCTGACGGCGCCACATCCGTCGCGGTCTGAAGATGTCAAGCATGGTTCGCGGGTCCTGAGCCGACCGGACCGCCATCGAGCGATCTCGCGGCGTCTTCCACGACGGTCCACACGTATTCGCCGACGGCCCAGCCGAACAGCAGCAGGAATCGGTCGGTGGCCTCGACCACGATCATCCCGGGCTGGCGCGCGATCGAGCCGGGGCGGAAGCTCCCGGGAGGTGCGACCTGGGGGCGGAGGTCGAGCGCGCAGAAGCGCGCGATCACCTCCCGGGCAAGAGGGCCGAAGATCCTGAGCGCGGCGTAGCACGTGGTGACGTCGATCGCCTCGGGCGGCGCCGTGTGTCCGCCTCCGATGAGCAGCGCTCTCGTGGGGGTCAGCTGACATATCCACGCATCGCCTTCGCGCCTGGCCGCGCCGAGCTCGCCGGGTACGGACTCGCCCTGGAGCTCGAGCTTGCGCAAGTGCGACATGTCGGTCCAGGCCACGGTCTGCGCGACGCGGTCTTCGCCCGGGTACTCGACGGCGACGTTCCAGCCGTCGCGGGCCTCGAACCGGGCGCCGGCGGCCTTGGCCTTGCGCTCCATCGGGCTGCGCGCGACCGCTGTCGGATCGGCGGCGGTGGGGCTCAGGAACGAGAGGCTCACGACCGCAGCACCTCGCCGTCGGGATCGTAGAACGGCCTGGTCTGGATCTGCGCCTCGGTGGTCCGGCCGTCGTCGGAGATCGTGATCTGCGAGCCGTCGCGCGCGAGCGGGCTCGGAACCCAGGCCATCCCGATCACGCGGTCGAGCACCGGCGAGAAGCGCGCACTCGTGACCTGACCGGCGGGCACGCCCAGGCCGTCCAGGATGACCGAGCCCTCGGTGGGCACGTAGCCGTTGCCCAAAGTGAACCCGACGAGGCGAGTCGCGGGCTCCTCGATCGAGTAGTGCTCGAGCGCCCACTTGCCGATGAAGTCCTCGTCCTTGTCGAGCTTGACGATCCAGGGCATCGCGGCGCCGAACGGAGTCGACTCCGAGTCAGTGTCCTGCCCGACCAGGATGTGCATCTTCTGCAGGCGGAGGATCCGCTGCGGCTCGAGGCCGAACGGCCGGATGCCCTGGTCGCGTCCCGCCTCCATCAGCGCGTCCCAGACGTGCTCGCCGTGGGCCGCCGCGAAATGGATCTCGTACCCGACCTCGCCCACGAACCCGATCCGCAGGATCAGGCACTCGACGCCGGCAACCTTGGCCTGCTTGCCGTCGAGATACCTGAACGCGTCGGCCGCGCAGTCGAGATCGGTGAGGTTGAAGAGGATTTCCCGCGCGCGCGGCCCGGCGAGGTTGACGGCGGACAAGCCCTGCGTCAGGTCGGTCAGCTTCACGTCCATCCGCCAGTCGGCGAGCCACCACGAGAACCACTCCTCGACCGCGCCCGCGCCGCTCGACGTCGTGGTCACGTAGAAGGTGTCGTCGTCGATCCGGCAGATCGTTCCGTCGTCGACGATCCGTCCGGCGTCGGAGCTGATGACGCCGTAGCGGATCCGGCCGGGCTTGAGGTCGCTGAACCGGTTGGGGTACAGGCGGTTGAGGAACTCGCCGGCGTCCGGTCCGCGGACGAGGAGCTTGCCGAGCGTCGAGACGTCGATCAGCCCGGCGGCCTGGTGTACGGCGAGAGCCTCGCCCTGAGGATCGCCGTAGTCGTAGGCGCGCCGCCAGTCACCGGCCCACTTGATGTTGCCGCCGAGCTCGCGGTGGCGGCCGTGAATCGAGGAGCGCTTGGCGGGCTCGAACGGCCGGCCGGCGAGCACACCCATCGGCACCGACACCCACGGCGGCCGCGCCGTCGTGGTGCCGACCTGCTCCAGCAGCTGGCCGGTCTCCTTGGCCATCAGCCGGATCGCCGGGAGCTGGCACATCCGGCCCTGGCACGGCCCCATCGTCACCGTCGTGTAGCGCTTGGAGAGCTCGATCGAGTCGTAGCCCTCCTCGACGCTCAGCCTGATGTCCTTCGCGGTGACGTCCTCGCACAGGCACGCGAAGCACTTGCCGCGCCCGGCACCGGCAACCGGCGGCGGGATCGCGACCACGCCGCTGTCGACATCGTCACCCTCCTCATCGACGCCCGCCAGGTCACCTACGGCGGTCACGCCCCGAGGGAGCTTGTCGAGGACGAAGGATCCCCGCGCCGGGTCGTAGCGCGTCTGGGCACCCGCCTGGAGCACCAGCGACATCGCCGGCGCGAACCCGCCCGATACGACCACGAGGTCGCACTCGAATGTCTTCTCGACGGACGCGCCCGAGACTCCGATGGGCCCGAGGACGGCGGACTCCACCGCCTTGCCACCCTTCGCCTCGAGGATGGTGTGGCCGACAAGTACCTCGATCCCGCGCTCTGAGAGGCGCCGGGCCGCGGGACTCGGGGTTTCGCGCAGGTCGGCGACCGCGGCGATCTCAATGCCGGCGTCTTGCAGTTTGGCGGCGGCCGCGAGGCCCCGGTCGGAGGTCGTCGCGATCACGGCGCGGGTGCCCGGGCTAACCGCGTAGAGCTGGGTCAGGCGTACCGCGCCACCGGACAGCATGACCCCGGGGAGGTCGTTGCCGGCGAACACCAGCGGCTGCTCGATCGCTCCCGTGGCGAACACGTGGCGGCGGGCGCGGATCTGGTGCAGGGTGTCGCGCTGCCACACCGGGACGATCCCGTCGAAGTAGCCGAGCGCGCTCGCCCGAGCCAGGATCTCGACGCCCGGAATCAGCTCGATCGGGACCGGGCCTTCGTCGACCAGTACGACGTCGTCACCCTGCTCGGCGGCGGCTTTGGCGGCGCTCTGGCCGGCGCGACCGCCACCGATCACGAGCACGTCGGCGTGACGGCGGCGGTACTCGGTTCGCCACTCGCGCTCGGCCTGCTCCTTGCGGAGCACGCCCAGGCCGGCGGCGTGCCGGAGGACCTTCTCGTACAGCGGCCACAGCTTCCGGGGCCGGATGAAGGTCTTGTAGTAGAAGCCCGGTGGCGTGAACTTCGTCCCCACGAGATCCGTAGCCCGCATCACGTCGAGGTCGAGTCCGGGCTGGGCGTTCAGGTGCTCGACCATCATCCCTTCGCGAACCGGCTCGATGCAGGCCCGCGTGCCGGGTGCGCCGTTGACCGCGACGATGCAGTTCGGGCACTGGCCGGCGCAGCACAAGAGCCCACGCCGGCGGTGGTACTTGAAGCTCCGCGAGAACGTCCGGCGCCCGGCCGCAAACAGCGCCGACCCGATCGTGTCGCCCTCGTAGGCCTCGACCGCCTTGCCGTCGAACGTGAACCGGATCACGTTGTCGCGGTTGATGAGCTCCCCGGGCTGGTTCGAGAGACGGCTCATGCGGCACCACCGTTCCCCGAGTCGGCGGGTAGCTCGGTCAGCAGCACCTCGTTCGTCCGCGTGTCGCGCTCGGCGATGAACCACGCCCGGCAACCCGAGCGGTGAAACCACCACTCGCGCTGCACGCCGGCGACGTTACGGCGGAAGTAGTTGTACTCGCCGAGCTCTCTGAGCGTGGGCCGGGACCTCGGGCGCGCGGAGATCTCGCCGCCGTAACCGAAGTCGGTCACCTCGCGAACGCCACAGTTGGGACAGGTCAGCAGAAAGGACACCCAGGCCTCTGAGAGGGCAACGCTACGCCCGCCCCTGTGATCCTGTCCAATATGTAATTAAGCTCTATTGATTCGCTGAACGAATCATGGAACTTCGCCAGCTTCGCTACTTCATCGCCGTCGCCGAGGAGCTGCACTTCCGCCGCGCCGCCGAGCGGCTGCACATCTCCCAGCCGCCGCTGAGCCAGCAGATCCGCGCGCTCGAGGATGAGCTTGGGTTCGCGCTGCTCGTGCGCACGCGTCGCCGGGTGCAGCTCACCTCCGCCGGGGAGGCGTTCCTCCGCGACGCCCGCGCGATCCTCTCAGAGCTCGACGGGGCCGTCGCCACCGCCCGCCGGATCGACGCCGGCCAGACCGGGCGGCTGCGCGTCGGGTTCGTCGGGTCGGCGCTCCTCTCGCTCGTGCCCGGAACGGTCGAGCGGTTCCGCTCCTCGCGACCCGGCGTCGCGATCGAGCTCCGCGAGCGCTCGACGGTCGATCAGTTGCGCGCAATCAGCGCCGGCGTGATCGACGTCGGCCTCGTGCGTCCCCCGATCGAAGACGAGGCCGGCCTGCGCGCCGATACCGTGCTCCGCGAGCGGACCGTGGCCGCGCTGCCGGCCGCGCATCCGCTGGCAGCGCTCGCCCGGGTGCCGATCCGACGGCTCGCCGTCGAGCCGCTCGTGCTGTTTCCGCGCGCCCAGGCGCCCGGGTTCCACGACCTCCTGATTGGCGCCCTCGCGGGGACGGGCACCGGCCCGCGAGTCATCCAGTACGCGCCCGAGATGCTGACGATCATCGGCCTGGTCGCCGCCGGGACAGGCGTCTCGCTCGTGCCGGCGTCGGTCAGCCGGCTCGCGCTCGACGGGGTCGCCTACCGGCCGGTGACCGGCGCGCCACGGTCAGAGCTCATCGCTATCACCCGCCGAGACGACGACTCGGCGCTCGTGCGGGCGTTCGTGGCGGAGGCCACTCACGCTAAGCAGGCAGGACCGTCTCGACCAGGCCCGTGACGACGTCGTAGACGTGCCCCGAGACGCGGACACGCGGCGAGATCGCCGGCGAGGCGCGCAGAAGCGCGACGTCGTGGGCCACCGTCGCAGCCGGGTCGAGGACCGCGCGCTCCCGGAGGGTCGACTCGTCGGCGCCGATGCGATCGGCGTAGCGCCGGCGGAACCCTTCGTCGGCGAGCGCCCCGGTTCCACACTGGTTGTGGTGGATCACTGCGACCTCGAACAGCGGGCCGTCGGGGATCACGTTCTCGCCGAGCTGCGAAATGAACGCAACGTCGTTGATCACCTCCGGAGTGACCCTCCCGCCGACGTTGCGCACGACCATCGCGTCGCTCAGCCCGAGGCCGAGGAACTCGGCCGGATCCACGCGCGGGTCGAGGCAGGTGATCACGAACAGGCGGAGGTTGGGGAACACGACGGCCCCCTCGTGTCCTCCGGCGGTCGCGAACGCACGGTTGCGCACGAGCGCGGTGTCGATGCCGGTCGCTTTCGGGGCGTCGGAGCTGTCGAGTGCGAACCCGGTCGCGCGGCCGACTCCGGAGCCGGCGGGCTCTGCCGTTTGCTGGCTCATGGTCTTTCTCCTTTCGTTTGTGTGTGGCTAGCGGGCACGGGTCGGGTCGTCGTATGGGTCCGAGCCGATCTTTCGTCCTTGGGTGGGATCGTCGTACGGGTCGGCGCCGATCTTGCGTCCTTGAGTTGGGTCGAATGAGCGCGGTTCGGTTTCGGAATGTTCTGACTCGCGATCAGGGGAAACGGCGGTTGTCATTACGTTTCGCCTCCTTAAGGAGATTCGGGTTGGTGGGGTTAGCTGCGCGCCGCGACAGTCGCGGGCGAGCCGATTGCTTGTGTCTGCGGCATGCCGTCGCTATTGGCCGTCGGGTGTGCGGGGAGAAGCGCAAGCGCCATCACGGCACCTGCCGCGGCGGCCCCGGCGGCCACCCAATCGGCCGCGTGGAGCCCGTGGAAGAAGCCCGCGCCGGCGGCGTTGTGGATGCCCGCCGCGAGCGCCGGATGGCCGGCCTGGGCAAGCTTGTTCGCGACGGTGAGGGCGGCGCCGACGGATTCGTGGGCGGTCCGCGCGACGCCGGCGGACAGCCCGGCGGGGAGGATGCTCGCGAGGCGGCTCGCGTACAGCGACGCGTACACGCTGCCGATCACGGCGACGCCCAGGGTGCCGCCCAAGAGCCGCGTCGCATCGTTGACCGCCGACCCGACGCCTGCCTTCGCCTTCGGGACCACCCCCATGATCGCCTCGGTCGCGGGCGCGCTGGTCAGGCCCATCCCGGTCCCAAGAACCACCATCTGGGCCGCGATCGTCCCGTAGCCGGTCGTGGCCGTGGCCGTCGTGACCCATGCATAGAACGCGGCCATCAGGAACAGCCCCGATGCGACGACCAGCTTTGTGCCGACGCGAACGGCGAGCCTCGCGCCGAGGATCGACGAGATCGCCACGAAGCTGGCGACCGGAAGCAGGCGCACTCCGGTCGACAGCGGGCCGTAGCCCTTGAGGAACTGGAAATACTGGGTGACCAGGAAGATGAACCCGGACAGTGCGAAGAACGAGATCGCCACCGACGCGCTCGCGGCGGTGAACCGCGGGTTGCGGAATAGCGACAGATCGAGCATCGGCTGCTCGGTGCGCCGCTCCCAGGCGACGAACGCTGCCGCCAGACCCGCGGTGAGGGCGAAGCCGGCCAGCGTGCGCGCGCTCCCCCAACCGTGGCTCGGCGCCTCAATGATCGTGTAGACGAGGAGGGCGACCATCGCGGTAGACAGCGCGAACCCGGGGCCGTCAAGTGTCCGAGCGCTCGGGTCACGCGAGGTCGGGACATTCCCGGCGACGAGAACGCCGGCCACCAGCGCGACCGGGGTCATCGCGAAGAAGATGCTCCGCCAGTCGAACGCTTCGAGCAGCCACCCGCCGACGATCGGTCCGAGCGCGATCGCGACGCCGGTGATCGCGCCCCACAGGCCGATTGCCAGTGCGCGCTCGCGCCGGTCGGTGAACACGTTGGTCAGCAGCGACAGCGTCGACGGGAACACCATTGCCGCGCCGAGGCCCATCACCGCTCGCGCCGCGATCAGCTGACCGGGGCTGTCGGTCAGACCGCCGACCAGGCTCGCCAGCCCGAACACCGTCAGGCCCGCGAGCAACATGCCCTTGCGTCCGAACCGGTCCGACAGGCTGCCCATCGCCAGAACCGATCCCGCGAACAGCAGGTTGAAGGCGTCGACGACCCATTGGAGCTGCGAGTTGGACGCGTGCAGATCGTGCACAAGCGTCGGCAACGCGACGTTGACGATCGTCGTGTCGAGATTGATCACGAACGCCGCCAACAGCAGCGAGATCAGGATCACGGGCTTGCGCTTCATCACTTCTCCTCAGAGCTGGCTTGCTTGACGCAAGGCAAGTTACCCAGGACCCTGGCTTTTGTCAAACAAGTCAGCTACCCTAGAGGTAATGCTTCAGCGGGACTATCCAGAGCAGGTGTGCTCGATCGCCCGTGCGCTCGAGGTGGTCGGAGAGCGTTGGACGCTGCTGATCGTGCGCGACGCCGTGCTCGGGGCGACGCGGTTCGAGGACTTCCAGGAGAGCCTCGGGATCGCTTCCAACGTGCTCACGAACCGGCTGAAGATGCTGTGCGACGAAGGGGTGCTCGAGCGCGTACCCGATCCGGACCGCCCCGGCCGCCCGAAATACGTGCTCACCGACAAGGGCTGCGAGCTCGGACCCGCCCTGATCGTCCTCATGAAATGGGGCGACCGCCACTACCCCACGCCGAGTGGCCCGCCCCGCCTCACCCTCCACGCCGGCTGCGGAGGCAGCTTCGGCCCGGATCTCCGCTGTGACCGCTGCGGCCAGCAGGCCCGGCCCGGCGAGATCGAGTTGCCCGATGGTCCTGGTTTGACGCACGCCGAGAGCGCGGCGTCGTGAACCTCAGCGTCTCAGACGGCGAGCACGTCGGGTGAGCTGGCGTCGTATTCGGGAATCCACCCGGTGCCTCGACCGTCGGGATCGCGACCCAAGCGCCGCCTCACCGCGATCGAGACGTCCCGCCGCAGCGCCGCCAACGGCGACGCGAGATGGTTGCTGACGCCGCGTTCGCGTGAGGTCCCGGCGATCGTGCGGACATCGTCCTCGAGGCCGAGCGCATGCAGCACTTTCATAGCGTTCGGGCCGAGGGCGACTCCGGCACCGATCTCGCGCAACTCCGGCGCGGCCTCGAAGATCCGCACCTCGATCCCGCGCCGGCACAGCGCGCGCGCCGCCGCCAGCCCGCCGATACCGCCACCGATGATCACAACGCGTGTCATGCGGACCGCACCAGCCTTCGCTACGGCAGGCCGGCGTGCGCGACGTCGACGGTGGTCGTGAACAGCACGGCTTCGCGCGCTCCGCGCCGGTTCCCTTCGAGGAAGTCGGGCGCCGCGCACACGACTAGGGTGCGGCCGTCGTCACCGCCCAGCGCGCACGCGTAACAGCCGAACCCCTCAGGGGTCCGGATCTCGTCGACGATCGTCCCGCCGGGCGCTATGCGGATGCAGCGACCGCCGGCCTCATCGGCCGACCAGATATGACCCTCGGCGTCGAGCGTGCAGCCGTCCGGCCCGATCGCGATCTGAGGAAGCATGTCCTGGAGCGGGCCGAGCTCCGGTGTCGGCGCCAGCTGCGCCCACACGCGGCGGTCGGTGAGCGAGCCGTCATCGCCGATCGTGAACGCCGTGTAGCGGCAGCCCGCGGTCTCTCCGACGATGAGCGTGGAGCCGTCGGGCGTGATCACCGATCCGTTCGGGAACATCAGCTCATCGGCCGCAACCGTCGCGGTGCCGTCCGGATCGATGCGCATCAGGGGCGCCAGCTCCGGATCGGCAAACGCCATCAGGTCAAAGCCGAAGCACCCGACCCACGCCCGGCCGCGGTCGTCGACGACCATGTCGTTGAGCGAGCTGTCGGTGAACGCGCCGAGATCCGCGTGCACGCTCACCGTCCCAGCCGTGTCGCGCCGAAGGACGCGCTGATCCTTCATCGAGACGACCAGCAGCGAGCCGTCCGGCAGCCACCCCAGACCGGACGGCTGATGCTCGACCTCGAGCACGAGCTCCTCGTCGCCGTCGGTGGTGACGGTGTAGACCGCCTCGCGATAGAAGTCCGACACCCACCACCGCCCGTCGCGCCATCGCGGGCACTCGAAGAAGGCTCCGCCTTCAAGCAGTGGGGCCAGGGCTCGTTCGGCCACAGCGGCACGATATGAGATCAGCGCTCGGGGCGCGCCCCCCGGGATCGAGTGGCGAGGCGGCGCGCTGCTCCCCGCCGGGCAGGGATGCCCGGCGGAACGGCCCCACGGATGCCGAGCGTGCGGAATCCGGCCTCCGCGCGTGTCGAGCAGCGACCGCAATCGCGCCGGATTCCGTGCGAGGCCCATCATTCCGGTTAACCGCTCACTCGCCCCCCGCGCCGGCGTGATGCCCATTCAACCGGCTAGAGCACGGTTTACGGCTCACCCGGCGGCGCCGAGCGCTCGGGTGCGTCGTTAACCGGAAAGCGGGCGGGCCTCACGGCCTTGACAACCCACAAAGGAAGTGACTACTCTCTTTCTTATGAGCAGCACCCGCAAGCGCCAGACCGCAGAGGAGCGCCACCGGCAGATCGTCGCGGCCGCCCGCCCGCTGTTCGCCGAGCGCGGCTACTTCGGGACCCCGACGGTCGACATCGCCGCCGCCGCCGGCCTCTCGCACGGCTACATGTTCCGCCTGATCGGGACCAAGGAGGCGCTGTTCGTCGACGTCGTGCGCGATTCCTTTGCCCAGATCGCCGAGACGTTGAGGGACGCCGCCCGTGAAGTCACGACGCGTTCACCCGAGCGCCGGCTCCAGGAGATCTCCTTGGCATACGCCGACGTGATCGCGCGGCGCGAGCTGCTCTTGATCCAGTTGCACGCGGCGGCGGCGTGCACCGTGCCGGCGATCCGAGAGGCGGTACGCGCCGGCTTCGGCCAGATCGTCGAGCTGTTGCGCGAGCTCAGCGGCGCCAACGACGCCGCCATCCAGCGCGTGATGGCCGTCGGAATGCTCACGAACTTCATAGCCGCGATGGACGCCGAGGATCTCGACGAGCCCTGGGCTCGGACGCTCGTCGGCGACCTCGTGTTCAAGCCGGCCCACTGAAACCCGCTCCCCTTTTTTAATCACAAAAGAAGCGACTACTCGCAACCTATGTCGAGAGGAAAGACAGACAATCGGCGCCGCCCTGCTGGCGCCGGCCGCGCTGTCGCTCGTCACCGCCACGTTCTCCGAGGGCGCGGAGCGCAACAAGGCGCTCTCGATCTGGGGCGCCGTCGCCGGGTCCGGCGCGGCCGCCGGCGTGCTGTTGGGCGGCGTGCTCACGAGCGCGCTGGGTTGGCGCTCGGTCCTGTTCGTCAACGTCCCGATCGGCGTCGCCGCGATCGTGATGACGCCGCTGCTGATCGCGGAGAGCCGCGGCCAGGTCGCCCGCCGGAGCTTCGACCTGCCGGGCGCCGCGACGGTGACCGCCGGGCTGTCGGCGCTCGTCTACGCCCTCGTCCGTGTCACGTCCGTCGGTTGGGGCTCCTCGCAGACTACCTGTCGCTCTACCTCCAGAAGGTGCTTGGCTACAGCGCGATCACCGCCGGGATCTCGCAGCTCCCGCTGGCCGTCGGGATCGTCGTGGCCGCCGGGCTCGCTTCACCCTTGGTCGACCGCTACGGGATCAGGCGAGTGCTGGTCGGCGGGCTCGCCCTGTTCGCGGGCGGACTCGTATGGTTCGTCCGGCTACCGGTGCACGGGAGCTACCTCGGCGACATCCTCGGTCCGTCGCTGCTGATCGCGCTCGGCCTTCGGATGACGTTGGACCAATCACCTCGTGGCGGCCCACCATCCCGCCAGCCAGGCGCTGACGCTCGGCTTCCATGCCGCGTTCCTCGGCGCCGCCGGATTCGTTCTCATCGCGATCGTCGCGGCGATCTCGATCGGGCGCCGGGCCGTCACGGGACGCGAGGCCCAGGCCGTCAAGGCAACCGCTTAGCGCTCGAGCGTGAGCCGGGCGTGGAGCCTGGCGTCGCGGCCGACCATCCCGAGCCAGTTCCAGCCGAGCCCTGTCGCCGCGCGGGGGACGGTCGTCTCACCTTCGAGGCGCACCGCCCCGCCGGCGGCGTGCTCGACCTTCACCGGGATCTCGAGGGGGATGCGCGTGGAGCCGATCACCAGGTCACCGATGACGGTGACGCCGGTGTCTCGCGGCGTGGCGGCCGTCGCGGTGAACACGATCCGCGGCTGGCGCTCGGCGTCGAAGAAGTCGGACGAGCGCAGATGCTTGTCGCGCCGCTTGTTCCGGGTATCGAGGCTGGCGGCCTCGATCGCCAGCTCGACGGCGGCGTCATTTCCGCGAACCTTCAGGCTGCCGCCGTATTTCCGGAAGACGCCGCGAACGGTTATCAGCCCCATCGACTTCACCGCGAACCCGATCTCGCTGCGCTCCGGGTCTATGTTCCAGACCCCCTCCGGTAGCGGGAGCGCGGTCGTGCCGGCGGTGGACTGGTTGGCCGAGGTGGTCATGCGCCCTCCCTTTCGTTCGTCGCGGGCGCCGAGCCCGCGAGCGGGGTGTGGTTTTTCGGTGGTTGTCACACCCGCGGTGGTCGGAGTGTCAACACTGAGATGACAAGCGCCGACTGAAGAGATGTGACTGATGCACGACGACCAGTGGTTAGCCGAGCGATTTGAAGAGCAGCGACCGCGCCTGCGGGGTGTCGCCTACCGACTGCTCGGGTCCCTCAGCGAGGCCGACGACGCGCTTCAGGAAGCGTGGCTACGGGCCAGCCGGGCCGACACGAGCAGCGTCGAGAACCTGGCCGGATGGTTCACGACGGTCGTGGCGCGCGTGGCGCTGAACATGCTCCGGGCGCGTAAGGCAAAGCGCGAAGAGCCGCTGGAGGCCGGGATACCCGACCCGGTTGTCAGCCCGCTGAACGGGGCCGACCCCGAGCAGCAGGCCTTGATCGGTGACTCGGTGGGGCTGGCGCTCCTCGTTGTGCTCGACACGCTACCCCCGGCCGAGCGGCTCGCCTACGTGCTGCACGACATGTTCGCGGTTCCGTTCGACGAGATCGCGTCGATCACGGACCGCTCCCCCGCGGCGGCCCGGCAGCTCGCGAGCCGGGCGCGGCGCCGCGTGCAGGGCGCGCGGGTTCCCGATGCCGACCTCGACCGCCAGTGGAGCGTCGTCAACGCCTTCGCCGCCGCCAGCCGGGACGGCGACTTCGCCGCGCTGATCGAGGTGCTCGACCCAGACATCGTGCTGCGCGAGGACGACGGCACTGAGCGCCCGGCCGCATCGGCTGTGGTTCGCGGCGCGCGCGAAGTCGCCGGGCGGGCGCTCATGTTCTCGAACATGGCGCTGTACGCGCGTCTGGTTCTGGTCAACGGAGCCCCCGGCGTGGTCGTACTTCCCGAGGGCGAGGACCGTCCGTTCGCCCTCATGGCCTTCACGGTCGTGGGCGGACGGGTCGTCGAAATCAACGTGATGAACGATCCCGCGCGTCTCGCCGAAATCGACCTCTCCGTGATCGGCTGACACGCCTGCTCGGGACGGTGCGAACATGGGACCGTGGCGCATGTGGGGGTTTCGAAGCTGGCGTACGCCCACCCGGGCGGCGATCTCCTGTTCTCGGAGGTCTCGTTCAGGGTCTCCCCGGGGCAGCACGTAGGGTTGGTGGGCACAAACGGGGTCGGCAAGAGCACGCTCTTGAGGATCCTCGTCGGCGAGTTGCCGCCAGACGAGGGCGAGTACGCCGTCGGTGGTCTGTTCGGATACATGGCGCAGGACGTTGGCGTCAGAGACGGCGAGCGCACGGTGCGGAAGCTCCTGCTGTCGCTGGCACCGCGGGCCGTGCGACAGGCCGGCGAAAGCATGCTTGCCCTCGAGGCTCAGCTCGAGTCCGGGGATCCGTCGGCGGGGATGCAGCTCGGAGAGGCAATCGCCGACTGGTCCGCGCTCGGCGGCTACGAGCTCGAGGGTCAGTGGGATGCGTCGTGCCGGCGCATTGTCCACACCTCGTTTGCCGAGGTAGCCGATCGGCCGGCGCGCACGCTGTCGGGCGGCGAGCGCAAACAACTCGTGCTCGACGTGCTGTTCGCATCTGATGCCGACGTCCTGCTGCTCGATGAGCCCGACAACTTCCTCGACGTACCGGCCAAGCTCGGGCTGGAGCGCCGTGTGCGGGCGTCGAAGAAGACGATCGTGATGATCTCGCACGATCGCGAGGTCCTATCCGGCGCGGTGGGCACGATCGTAACCCTCGAGGGCAACGGTGCGTGGGCGCACGGCGGCTCGTATTCCACTTACGCTCGGGCCCGGGAGGACCGGCAGCGGCGGCTCGGGGACGCCGTGAAGCGCTGGAACGAGGAGGAGCGCCGGCTGTACCGGCTGATGAAGACGTTCAAGGAGCGCGCTCGCTACGCCCCCGACTGGGCCAAGCGCGCCGACGCGATGGAGTCGCGGTGGCGCAGGTTCCGAGCCGACGGTCCACCGCCGTCGCCGGTCGTCGACCGGAGCATCGCCGTCCGGATTCGTGGAGGCGACTCGGCGCGCCTGGTGCTCGACCTGCGCTCGGTGGGGATCTCCGGGTTGGTGGCGCCCTTCTCGGAGGAGATTCGCTTCGGGGAGCGCATCGGCGTCATCGGCCCGAACGGGTCGGGCAAGAGCGCGTTGATGAACGTCCTCGCGGGCGAGAGAGCCGTCGACTCCGGCGAGCTCCGGACCGGCCCGCGCGTCTCGGCCGGGTTCTTCACCCAACTGCAGTCCCGAGCCGACTTCTCAGGTTCTGTGGTCCTTGACATCGTGCTGGCCCGTCGGGGCGAGATGCAAGCCGCCATGTCCGCCCTCGCCCGCTACGGGCTTGCCGACGCCGCCCGCCGGCACTATGACGTGCTCAGCGGCGGGGAGAAGGCGCGGCTCGAGGTGCTCATCCTCGAGCTCGAGGGTCACAACCTACTGCTGCTCGACGAGCCAACCGACAACCTCGACATCGACTCCTCAGAGGCGCTAGAGAATGCGCTGGACAGATTCGAGGGGACGGTCGTGGCTGTCTCTCACGACCGCGCGTTCCTCCGGCGCATGGACCGCTACCTGATGGTCCTCCACGACGGCGGCGTCCTGTCGTTCCCCTCCTACGACTCGGCCCTCGAGGCACTGCTCGACCCCGAGAACGCGTACGAGGTTGGTCTGGCAAAGCTCCTGTGACGCCTGGCTAGCTTCCCCGCCCACTCCGCGCCGAGGGCGAGCATCCGGGCAGCTGGAACCCGTCATGGCCTAGGAACGCGTGCGCGACCGGCTCCACGCCCGCGCGGGCTAGGCGCGCCCAAGGCTCGGCGCGGCGTCGCGGCGAAGGCCCGTGGCAAACCCGCGCGTGAGCGCAGCCACCGCGATGAGGACAACAAGCCCGGCTCCCGCCGCCAGATATGCGGCGCGGGGTGAGAACAGCGCGGTCAGCGCGCCGCCGACGACGATCCCCATCCCGGGCGCCAGGGCAGCCATCGACTCGAGGAGTGCCGAGACCCGCAGGCGGAATTGCTCGTCGACGAGTTGGTGGACGGCGGTCTCGACCGAGGCCCATTGCGTCCCGTTGCCCACTCCGCCGAGGACGCTGCAGACGCAGGCCACAAACAGAGTCGGCGCCATACCGGTACCCACATACGCGACGGCGACGGCCGCGGTGGAGATCAGCACGCCGGTGTGGCCAACCCGGCGGGCGACACGGACGTGCACGGTCGAGCCGATCACCGCGCCGGCGCCCCAGCTCGCGAGGATCGCCGCATACCCGGCGGGACCGGCGTGGAGCGAACGCGTCGCATAGATCACGGTCACCGGCACAACGAGATAGAAGAAGATGAATGCGATCCCCTCTCCGAAGACGAGTGCGCGGAGCGAGGCGTTGCCGGCGACGTAGCCGAAGGTCGCACGGAGATGACGGCGCCGCGTCGTGCCGGGCGAGCTCGCGCTGTGGGCGGAACGGGCGCGCAGCCCGGGCGTGCACACGATCAGCAGCGCGGCAACCAGGAACGAGACCCCGTCCGCCGCCAGCGCGGTCGTCGGACCGAGGAGCGCGAGCACCGCACCGCCGAGTATCGGCCCGGCCACCGTGGCGGCGGCGAGTGCCACGTTGAACGCGGCCTTGCCCTCGGGCATCAGATCGTGCGGGATCAGGGTGGACGCCGTCGTCGCCCGAGTCACCGAGCGCGCAGCGAACGCGAGCGTTCCGTCGGCGAATGCCAGCGCGATGATCAGCCCCACCGTGGTGTGCCGTGCGACCGCGGCAAGCACAAGGAACAGACACGCCTCGACCAGGTAGCAGACGGGCAGAATCCGCCCAGGTGCAATCGCGCCGATGCGGCCGACCAGAAACGGACCGACGAGACCCGGAACGAACTGCGTCGCCAGGAACAGCGCGGCGGTCGCGATCGCCGACCGAGTGGCGCCGAGGACGATGATGGCGAGCGCCAGCGCTCCGATCACGTCCCCCGCTCGATTGATCACATACGAGACCAGGAGCGCCCGGAACTCAGCGATCCGCCAGGTCTTCCGCATCCCGGCCAACCCCACTCCCATTTCAGACCGCGACCTGCGGCCGGGCCAGTTCGCGAATGCGCTCCTCGATCGCGAGCTCCTTCTCGAAGTCCGCGTCCTCGGTGTGGGTGAAGCCGATGCCCTCGTGTTCGAGGATCTCGGCGAACAGCTCGACGAACCGTCCGTCGAGCTGACTGCCGGCCACGTTGCGCAGCTCGGCGATCGCCTCGGAGCTTGAGATCGGCGGGCGATATGTATCGCGCGCGGTGAGCACGTCATACGTATCGGCAACGGAGATGATCCGCGCAAGGGCTGGGATCTCCCGTTCTCGCAATCCGTACGGATAGCCGGTGCCGTCGACGCGCTCGTGATGGGCCAGGATGACCGCCGCGATCTTCTCGTAGCCCTCGATCCGGCGCACGAGGTTGGCGCCGTTGATCGGGTGTTGGTGGACGATCTCGAGGTCGGCATCGCTCAGCGGCCGGTCGGCGAGGAGGATGTGATCGGGGAACGCAAACTTGCCGATGTCGTGCAGCAGACCTGCCGTGTGCACGATTCGAAGCTCGTCCTCGGAACAGCCGGCGGCCTTGGCCACGGCGTACGCGTACCGGGCGACAGCAGCCGAGTGGCGGGCAGTGTGGCGATCGCGCAGTGACAGGGTCCGCACCATCGTCACGAACACCCCCAGCTGGAGCGACGCGAGCTGAAGCGTGCGCTTCTCCAGTTCCTCTCGGCGCTGCTGGGAGTGGAGCAACTCCATCAGCAGCACGTAAAAGGCGCCGAGAAGCGCGAGCACGAGAATGAGTGACACCGCGCCGGATCGGACGTAGAGAGTGGCCAGCGCGCCGGCCAACAGGTTCGGAACCGTGATCCACGGGAGCGCGGGAATGAAGTTCTGGCGCACCTGCACGCGTATCGGCGTGCCGTCGTGGACCCGAATCCAGATTGCCGCCAGCAGGAAGTTGAGCACGTTCGCGGCACTGACAACGACCGCGACGACGAGGGCGAACGCGGCGCTACCACGATCCACGCCGGCGTCGACGGCGGCCCGGATCGCGAGACTGCCGAGGAGCACATCGACGTACATCCCCAGGTTCCAGACGAGCGCCAGCCGCCGCCCGCGCAGCCGGAGGCCGTCCGTCTGGATCGCCTGAGAGATGCGCGAGATGAAGCAGATGAGCACCGCCGGCGCAGGACCCAGCAGCGCCATCGCGAGCGCGACGATCGTCAATCCCGCCGAAAGACGCATGCGGCCCGAGTACGCATGCACCTGGTCGCCGACGACCCCCAGGACCGCGAGGGTGCAGAACAGCCATAACGGCTGCCAGTCGGCTGCGCGTGAGCTCAGCGCGGCGCCGGCGACCGTAATCGCCAGCAGGCCGACGGCGGCACAACGGAAGACTTGAACGGACTTACCAGACACCAGTTCCCCCGAGCTCGCCGACGGCGCGATCCTACCGCTCCCGTTTCGATTAGCGAAACGGGTGCCCAGCAGGCAATCCAGTTTTCAGATGCTCCAATGCATCGCCCCGATCCCTCCGTGAAAGCCGACGTGGACGTCTTCAATCGCGGTGATCGTCCCGAGACGCCGGTCCTTGAGAATTGGAGGCTGGGGTGGACGAGGGGACTGCGCCGAGCGCAGGCTGGGGACTGCGCCGAGCGCGGGCCGTTACAAGCCCAGCGAGCGCGAGATGATCTCGCGCTGGATCTCGCTCGTGCCGCCGTAGATGGTCGTCACCAACGTGTGGCGGACGTGTCGCTCCATGTCGTACTCGGTGGCGTAGCCATAGCCGCCCATCATCTGCATGCCCTCGAGCGCCGTGCGCTTCGCGGTCTCGGTCGCCTTGAGCTTCGCCATCGAGGCCTCGCGCGGGAGCATCTTGTTGGGGTTGGCCTGCACGGTCTCGGCCACCCCGTAGACGAGCTGCCGTGTGGCCTCGATCTCGGTGGCGAGGTCGGCGAGCCGATGCGCGATCGTCTGGAAGCTGCCGATCGTCTTGCCGAACTGCTTGCGCTCCTTGACGTAGGCGAGGACTTCTTCGAGCGCGCGCTCCGCCATCCCGAGAGACTGCGCGGCGATGATCAGGCGCTCGTTGTTGAGCCCGGCCATCAGCTGCATCCACGCCCGGTCGACCTCACCAACGACCCGCTCCGCCGGCACGAAGCAGTCGGTGAAGAACATGTCGTTGACTTCGCGGCTGCCCATCGTCTCGATCAGCCGGATCTCCAACCCGTCGACTTCGCGCGGGACGGAGATCATCGTCAGCCCCTCGTGCTTGTTGTCGGTGCGCGACGTGCGGCATACGAGCAGAATGTGGTCAGCGGCGTGGGCGCCGGTAATCCACGTCTTCTGCCCGTTGATCACGTAGCCGCCGTTCGAACGCTTCGCCCGGCACGACAGGTTGCCCACGTCCGAGCCGGCCTCGGGCTCGGACATCGCGATCGCGTAGACCGTCCCGGCGACAATTCGCGGGAGAATCTCCTCCTTCAGCGCGTCGCTTCCGAACAGCTCGACGGGGCGAGCCGACATCATCGTCACCGGGAAGAACCCCATCGGTATCTCGCCGCGCGCGAACTCCTGGCACAACAGGCACAGGTCGACCGAGCTGCCGCCGGCGCCGCCGTACTCCTCCGGGATCGCAGCGCCGAGCCATCCCAGTTCGGCGATCTTGGCGTAGATCTCCGGATTGTGGGGCTCGCGCCCGTTGTCGGTGAGCGCGTCGCGCTGCTCGCGCGTCCCGCACTCGCGCTGGGCAAAGTCGCGGATCGCCTCGACGAACGCTCGTTGCTCGTCGGTCAGATTCAAAGTCGTCTTCCTCCTGCTGGCCGGTGGTCGCGTGGCCGAGACTACATTCGCTGGGATAATCGCGGCATGGCGGAGCCCACTGTCTTCCGGCCCGGAGGCGTGTCGTATCTGCGGATTCCGGCCCCCGATCCCAAGTCTGCTGCGGACTTCTACGCGAAGGTGTTCGGCTGGACGGTCGACACCGACCGGGACACCCCGAGCTTCGCGGACGGCAGCGGCCATGTCATCGGCCACTTCATGCCGGATTTGGTCGTCGCCGGCGATGCGGGCGTGAAGCCGTACGTCTATGTCGACGACGTCGGGGCGACGCTCGACCGGGCGCTCGCCACCGGCGCGACAACTTCCACCGAGCCGTACCCCGAAGGCAACCTCACGGTGGCGACGTTCCGCGATCCCGCCGGCAACGAGATCGGCGTCTGGCAGCTGACCGGCGACTGAGCGGGATGGTCATACGCTCCGCGGATCACACGCGCGACGCGGAGGCGATCGCGAACATCTACGCGCCGTTCGTCACCGACACGGTGATCTCGTTCGAGGACGTGGCGCCTACCGCAGCCGAGATGGCGGCGCGGATCGAGCGGTTGACGGAGACGCACGCCTGGCTTGTGGCGGTCGACGGCGACGAGATCCTCGGCTACGCGTACGCGTGCCCGCATCGGGAGCGCGCCGCGTATCAATGGGCCACCGAGGTGACCGTTTACGTGGACCCGCGCCACCAGCGGCGTGGCGTCGGGCGGAGTCTGTATGAAGCGCTAATGGCCGGGCTCGCCGAGCGAGGCTTCAGAGCCGCGCTGGCGGTCATCGCGCTGCCGAACGAGGGCAGCGTCGGACTCCACGTGGCGTGCGGGTTCGAGCTCGTGGGAGTGTTGCGCGACATCGGCTTCAAGTTCGGAAAGTGGTGGGACGTCGGCTGGTGGCAACTGGACCTCGGTGCCAAGAACCACCGAAGCGACTGCGTTTTTGGGCAATAGTCGCCTAAAAAGTCAGTCGCATCGACAATCAGTTCTCGTCGAGCAGCAGCGCCAGCGTCGGGCAGGCGTCGACCGCCCGTCGCGCCAGCCCGATCAGGTCAGGCGGCACCTCTGACTCGTCGATGATCGGGTAGCCCCAGTCGTCGAGACGGATCAGCTCGGGCAGGAGTTCGGCGCACAGCCCGTGTGCCTCGCAGGTGATCGGGTTGACCCGCAGCCGCCGACTCATCGCAGCCTCGCGCTCATCAAGGTTCCAGCCCCGCGCTCATCGCAGCCGTCCCCCGGCGACGGACGGACCGCCGAGCGGTAACCCCGCCGGCGGGGCGTGGCAGCGCCCACCCCGGTGCCACTCGATGTCCTGCTCGAACACCGACAGCGCGCTTTCCACGAAACGAACGGCGCCGTCCGGGTGATGGCAGGCGCCGCGTCCTCGCACCTCGGATGCCCACCTGAGCACCCGCTCGCGCTCGGATGCATGGGCGATACCGCCTGCGAGCGCGCCGACGGAATCGGCTATCGATCGGAGCCCGTACACGCATGGGCCACACTGACCGGCCGACTGGTCGGCCAGGTACGAAATCACTCGGGCGCTCTCGTGGAGGCCGCATGCGCTCTCGCCGAGCGCGATCAGCACGCCCGACCCGAGTGAGCACCCGACCGACCGCAGATCCTCACGCGCGAGGCGCAGCGAGGCCGCCTGGGAAGCCTCCATCCAGGTGCCGAAATAGCCGCCCACGAGCAACGCCTGCAACGGCTCGGCGGGACCACCGGCGGCGTCCAGCAGATCACTCATCGCAGTCCCGAACGCGAGCTCGTAGACGCCCGGAGCCCTGACCGCGCCCGTGATCGTCACCAGCGCTGACCCTGGATCGGCGACCGTACCGAGCTCCCGGTACCAGCTCGAGCCGAAGCGCGCGACGAGCGCAAGCTGCGCCAGCGTCTCGGGGTTCTGGATCAGCGTCGGGCGCCCGCGGTAGCCGCGCTCGAACGGGCGCGGCGGAACGAACGTCGGAAGCTCGGGACCGCCGTTGAGGTAGTGAACGACCGCGCTCTCCTCGCCGGCGACGTACCCCTCGGGCCCGGCCACGAGCTCGAACGACACGCCGTCGCGGTCGCGCGCGGCGACCGCCGCCTGGAGCGCGTGCTCCGCATCGACGGCGTTCGAGCCGACCTTCACGATCACCTGCCGCGAGCCGACCGCGCGCGCCGCCAGGACGGCGCCGTCGAGCACCAGGTGCGGAAGCCTCGCGAGCAGCAGGCGGTCCTTGGCGCTCGCGGGTTCGGTCTCCGAGCCGTTGACGATGACCGCTCCGACGCGCCGGCGCTCGGCCACGGCTCGGAGCTTGCGTGCAGTCGGGAAGTCAGCTCCGCCCCGACCGCGCAGGCCGCTGCGCTCTACTTCCTCGATGAGCTGATGAGAAGGCACGACCGGGAGCGGTCCGTGAGTGCGCGTGTGCGTGGCCAGCGACATGGCGATGCCCGGCTCAAGCCCCGCGAGCAGTCGCGGCAGCCCGTGGTGGCCACCGTTCGTCGAGCTGATGCTGCGCGCCCCCGACAGCGTCATGCCGGCGCCCCCGACAACGTGCCGGTGACGACGTTCGTCTGGTCGTTTATCTGCAGGTCCGCGCGGAGCTCGACGGCCGTGCCCTGAGTGTCCGTCACGCGGGCTTTGAACGCGGTGCCGCGGAGCGAGCCGATCGTGCCCTGCAGGACGGACGGCACGCCCGCTACCGCGAAGTCGACCTGGCTTCCGGTCATCGACAGCCCGCCACCGATCGGTTCCCCCGCGATCCTGACTCGGAGCCGGCCCCGGATCTGGCCGCTGACGCGGAGCGAGAGGTCGACGACGGCCCCGCCGGGCGCGGGAGCCTGGCGCAGGTTGCCGCCCAGAGTGGCCGTGAATGCCCGGCCGAGCGCCGACGCGGCCGCCGACGACGAGCCCGACGACGACCCAGACGGCGAACCCGAGCCCGCCGCCGAAGACGAGGCGACCGGCGTCCGGCCCCCGCCGAGCAGCGATGCCGGCGTCCCCGCCTTCCTCGCCCACCCGCGCTGTAGCGGTCCGGCGACGGTGAAGATCATCAGCCCGATCGGCGTGATCACGGCAAGCGCGGTCGCCGGCGCGCGCAGGCTCGCATGGTCTGAGGAGACACTCGAGATCCGTGTCCACACCGCGACCAGCACGGCGACGACGCACACCACGGTCAGCGCCAGCATCCACCACTGCTTGACGTCGCTGCCGGTGCCGAGCCCGTGCAGCACGGCGACCGGCCAACTGGCGTACGCGAACCAGTGGACGGCCCGCCACGCCCGGTAGCCGAGCCGGCGGCGCACCAGACTGGTGACGGCGATCGCCACCAGGAGATCGAAAGCCAACGTGCCGAAGCCCAGCCACAGCGGGCGATACGGCGAAACGAACGGGATCACCCCGTCGAGCAGCGTGATCGGCGCAAACCCGTCAAGGACGCTCGTGACGATGTGAATCACGAGCACGACGAGCACCAGGAGCGACACGTCCCGGTGGACGGAGTCGATCGCGAACCGCGGCCACCGCGCCGCCGAGAACCGCACCGACCCGAGAATCCCGATGACCACGCTCACGGTCAGCAGGACGAGTGCGACCGCACCGGTCCCGCGCACGAGATACCAGTAAGCGCTCGGTCCGAGCGTCGTGCCGAAGCCGGGACTCAAAGGTCGTCCCCCTCGGACGGCCAACCTGCGACATGCCTGGCCACACCGTCGGTACCGACAAGCCGGCTCGGCAACCGCCGTTCTTCGAGCCACGCCGTCGCCGTTTCGCCACGGATGATCGAGGCCGTGCTCGCGATGTTCGCGTCCAGGCAGTTGCCGGCGCACACGCTCGCCGTCCGCCACATGCTGTCGGCGGGACGGCCGGTCTGCGGGTCAACCAGGTGGTGCGCGATCCCCGAGGACGTGCGCCAGCGCCGGACCGCCGTGCTCGAGGTCGCGAGGCCGCCCGAGGTCAGCGAGATCCACTGACCGGGCGCGTCGAACCCCGAACGATGATCGTCCGTCACACGCACGAGCCAGCCGTCCACCGGGGCCGGGCCGGCGATCGCCAGGTCACCGCTGAACGACACGAGCACGCCACAACCTGCCGCCGCGGTCGCCGCCGCCGCCGCTCGGTCTGCCGCCAAAGCCTTGGCCGTGGCGCCGAGGTCGAGGCTGACCCCTTCGGCGACCCGAACGGTGCGGCGCGAGGGATCCACGGTCACCGTTCGCCACCCCGGGACCGACCCGAGAACAAGCGAAGACCCACCCCTACCCCCGAGCGAGGCGAAATCGCGGTCATATCCGAGCGAGATCAGCGCCTGTCCCACGGTCGGGTCGACATCGCCGCCGGTCAGCCGCGCGGCGCGGAGCGCAGCGGTCACGGCGTCGAGCAGTACCGGGCCGACCTCCACGGGCTCGCCGGCAGCGGCGTTGACGGCCGACAGCTCCGAGTCGTCGCGGAACCGTGAGCACGCCACGTCGAACTCGGCGACGATCCGCTCGACGACCGTCCGGGCCGTATCGAGTTCGGCGGCGTCAGTGACCGCGACGAGCGCGGAGCTTCCGAACGCCTCGAGCGTCGCGCATTCCTCGGACTGGCGCATCCCGCTCGCTCACGATCCCCCCGACACGACCCCGCCGCCTCCGGACGACTGAGGCGCCGGCTGCGGAGCCGGCTGAGGAGCAGCGGGCTGGGGGGCCGGCGCCGAAGGAGTGGTGGGCGCCGGCGAGGACTGTGTCGTTGTCGACGGCGAGCTCGGCACCGACTGTGGCGGCTGGTTGGGCGCCTGCAACCCGAGGGAGCTTGGGTTCGCGGCCGGCGGAAACGCAGGGATCGCCGACGACGACGATGACGACGGACGCGCCCCGGCTGTGGTCTTCGTGGCACTCGGGGATTTCGAGGCCAGCGACCGTCCCGGCGCCACCGCCGAGACGAGCGCGGCGAAGCCGGCGGTGAGCGCGGCCGTTCCGGCGATTACCCACCGTCGTGTGCGGCCGATGCGCGAGATAGCTGCATCCCGCGCAAGCGCGGCGCGGGACTTCTCCTCGCGGCTGGTGATCCGGTGTTCGTAGCCAATCATGATTCGACTATCGGGACAGACAATCAGCACTCAGTAAGACGAATATGAGAATACGAACACGTCCTATTAGGTAGTTCCCCGTTCGACGGCGGGCAATTCGAGCGTGAACGCCGACCCGTCGACGACGACCCGCCCCCCGTGGCGGTCGACGATCGCCGACACGATCGACAGCCCGAGCCCCGATCCCGGTCGGCTCGAGGCGCCGGCGCCCCGCCAGAACCGCTCGAACAGCCGGTCGCGATCGGCCGGATCCGGCCCCGGGCCCTCGTCCTCCACGGTGACGCGCGCCCGCCCGTCGTCCCGCGCCACCGAGATCGTCACGCGCCCGCCGTCGGGGCCGTGTACGAGCGCGTTCTCCACGAGGTTCTCGATCGCTCGCACGAGCGCGCGCTCGTCACCCTGGACCAAGACGTGATCGGCTCCGACCGCGCCGATCCGGCCGCCGTCCTCAGCAGCGTGGGCGATCACGACCCCGCGCACGACCTCCCCCAGGTCCACCTCGCCGGCCGTCGACTCCTCGGCGTCGGACCGCTCCAAAACGAGTAGGTCGTCGACGAGCCGCGCCAGCCGCCGGGCATCGCGTTGCAGCTCCTCGAGCACCTCGGGGTCGGCGCCGTGTCGCGCCGCGAACTCAACGTTGCCGAGCAAGGTGGTGACCGGTGTTCGCAGCTCGTGCGAGGCGTCGGCCAGGAACCGCCGCTCGCCGGCGCGCGCCGCCTCGAGCGAGGCGAGCATCCGATTGAGCACGCCGGTCAACTGCGAAATTTCGTCGGCCACCGCGCGTTCGGGCAGTCGCGCTGACACGTCCGCGGTCCGTTCGATCTCGCCCGCGCCAACCGCGAGCCGGCTCAACGGACGCAGCCCCCGACGCGTCAGCGCTGCCGCGAGCAACGCCGCCAGCATCGCGGCACCCGCGCCGGCAACCACCACCAGCACGCCGAGGCGGGCGGTCGTGTGGGAGATGTCCGACGTGTCCGAGGCGACCAGTACGGCCCCGCCGCCGGCCGGGCCGCTCAGCGCAATCGGCGCCGCGAACACCCGGAACGGACGGCCGCCGAGCTCAACCGTCTCGAATCCGGTGGTGCCGGACGCAATCGCCGCGCGCGCCAAACGGTCCTCCGGCAACAACCCCGCACCGAGCGTTAGCGACCGCGCCAGGATCCGGCCCCGCGCATCGATCACCTCGACCGCGATCGACCGTCCCGATACGGGGCTCTCGAGCGCGCCCGGGTTGCTCAGCACCGCGGGCGCCGATATCGCAAGCTCGGCCACCTCCTGCGCGCGCTGGCGGAGCGCGCTGTCGAGCGAGCTGCGCAGCTCATGGCCGACAAGCAGCACGGTGGCCACGCCGAACAGCACGAGCGCGACCAGAATCGATCCGGCCGCCGCCAGGACGAGCCGGAACCGCAGCGTCTGGGGCCGCCGCAGGCTCATCCGCATGGAGGATTTTTTGGCTGATTCACAAGTTTTGTGGGTATGCGCCCATATATAAGGTGAGCACGTTTGATCACGGATGTAGAGCTGTTGCTCGTGAAGGGGGTTTCTTGCCGGCCAACCCTGCAGGCCCTGCCCGGGTTCTGCTGCTGTCGGGGGATTTCCGTACAGCGCGACTGATTGATGAACTGCTGCACGCGACGTGGAGTCGAGTGCAGGTGCTGGTGCACGCCGAGTGGGATGCCGCGGCCGCGCAGGCGCTCATCGACCATCCCTCCTGCTGCGTGTTGCTCGACGCCGATCCCGCGGCGCCTGACGACGCGATGCACCTGCTCGAGTACGTGCGCCTCTCGGCGCCCGAAGCCCCAATCATGCTCCTGTCGGACAGCGATGACGACGAGCTGGCGCTCGCGGCGATCAAGGCCGGCGCCCAGGATTGCCTCATCAAGTCCGAACTTCAGCCGGGGCCTCTGCGCCGCGCGCTCGTCCACGCGATCGAGCGCCGGCGCTCGGAGGCAGAGCTCGCCCGCCAGGCGCTCCACGACCAGCTCACCGACCTCCCCAACCGCGTGCTGTTCCTCGACCGGCTCGGCGTCGCGCTCGAGCGAGCCCGCCGCTCGCACACCCGGCTCGCGGTGATGTTCCTCGACTTCGACAACTTCAAAGAGGTCAACGACAGCCGCGGCCACGCCGTCGGCGATCGGGTGCTGAGGACGCTGGGTCGGCGCCTGAGCACGCTGCTGCGCCCGATGGACACCGTGGCTCGCTTTGGCGGGGACGAGTTCACCTTCTTGTTCGAGGACCTCACCTCCGAACGCGAGGTGGTGCTGATCGCCGACCGCATCTGCCAGGCGGCAAGCCTCCCGATCGAGATCGACGGCATCGAGCTCGCGGTCACGGTCAGCGTCGGGATCGCGATGGTCGCCGACCCGACGGTCGCGCCCGAGACGATCATCCGCGAGGCCGACGCCGCGATGTACCGCGCCAAGGAGCGCGGCCGCTCGCGCTTCGAGCTGTTCGACGAGGAGTCGCGGCTGCGGGGAATCGCCCGGATCGAGCTCGAGGCCGCGATCCGACACGCTGTCGACCGCGGCCAGCTTCGTCTCCACTACCAGCGAAGAATCGCGCTCGGCGAATTCCGACACGTGCCTTGGGTCAACGCCCAGGTCCACTGGCAGCATCCGCGGCGCGGTCTGCTCGGGCCCGAGGAGTTCATGCCGCTGGCCGAGGACACGGGCGTGGCCGTTCCGATCGGGCGGTTCGCGCTCGAGCATGCCGTTGCCCAGCTCGCCAGCTGGCGCGCGTCCAGGCCGGGCACACGACTGTCGCTTGGCATCTCGTCGCGCCAGGCGCGTGACGCCAACCTCGCGTCGGTGGTGAGCCAGCTGATCCGAGCGCACCAGATCGAGCCGTCGGCGATATCTCTCGAGATCCCCGAGTCGGTGGTGAGCGAGGATCCCGACGCGGCGATCGCCGCGTTCGGAGCGCTCAAGGCGACCGGCGTGAACATCGCGCTCGGCGACTTCGGGCGGGGCGGATCGTCGCTGTCGCACCTGACGAAGCTGCCGATCGACGCGCTCAAGATCCACGAGAGCTTCATCCGCGCGCTCGATGACTCCGACGAGGCAGCCTCGATCGTGCTTGCGCTGATCGAGCTCGGCCACGCGCTCGGACTCGGGGTCGTCGCCGACGGCGTCGCGACGGCGGCGCAACTCGACCAGCTCCGAGAGCTTCGGTGCGACGCCGCCCAGGGGGATCTGATCGGACCGCCGATGACCGAGGAGCAGATCGAGGCCCTGCTCGTCGCCGAGGTCGCGTAGTAGCGGACCCGTCCGCAACCACATCACGCCCGGAGCGTGAAGCCGCTCCCCCGTACGGTTTTGATCAGCGGCGGCGTCCCGAGCTTGCGCCGTAGCCGCGTGACGTAGCGGTCGACGACGTTCGCCTCGGCACCGTCTTCCCAGATCTCCTCGATCGCGCGCTCACGCGTAACCACGCGGCCGGGTTCCCGTAGGAGCAGCTCGAGCAGGTCGACCTCGCGCGCCGTGAGCGCGATCGGACGGCCAGCGCGCACGGCCTTCCTGGCGTCGACGTCCAGCGTCAGATCCCCGTACGAGCGCAACCCGCCGGCATGCGCGTCGCCCCGCCGCCTCAGAGCCCGCAGACGCGCCACCAGCTCCTGGACCGCGAACGGCTTGACCAGGTAGTCGTCGGCGCCGGCCTCGAGCCCCGCGACGCGGTCGGGCACGGCGTCGCGCGCGGTCAGCATCAGGATTGGGGTCGGAAGCCCCTTGCTCCGCAGCCGCCGGCACACGGCGAGGCCGTCGAGCGCGGGCATGGCCACGTCGAGCACGATCACGTCGGGCACGGCCCGCTCGGCCTCGAGGAGCGCCGCCCCCCCGTCGGCGGCGACGGTGACCTCATACCCCTCGGCGCTCAGCGTGCGCGCGAGCATCCGCCGGAGCGGCGGGTCGTCGTCGACGACGAGGACGCGATCGCGATCAGCCACCGGCGACGTCGCGGCGCAGGAACACGAGGAACGCCGTGCCGAGCGCCGGCACGGCATACATCGCGCACACCCAGGCGGCGCGGACGATCGGCGACCAATCGATCGGCTGGCGGAGCAGCCCCTGCCAGGCGTTGAACTGCGTGCCGAGCAGGTACGGCTGAAGCGCGCCGAGGCCGGGCAGGATGCCGATCAGCTGGAACAGCAGCGACACCATAAGGGTCCCGACCACCGCGGCCGCGCTG
>Ga0335081_10001557_pt1 | contig 36513 bp, 33 predicted proteins | sample Lox_Sample_35_FD_206713 | JGI IMG/M metagenome (GOLD analysis project Ga0335081, IMG submission 206713) | Soil microbial communities from Loxahatchee National Wildlife Refuge, Florida, United States - Lox_Sample_3.5 | ecosystem: Environmental > Terrestrial > Soil > Wetlands | place: USA...
AGCGGCGCAGGAAGGCGTCCGGCAATTCCTTTTCATTGTTGGAGGTGATCACCACGATCGGCCGGCGCCGCGCATGTACGGTTTCGCCGGTCTCGTAGACGAAGAACTCCATGCGATCGAGTTCCTGCAGAAGGTCATTGGGGAATTCAATGTCGGCCTTGTCGATCTCATCGATCAGGAGCACCGGCCGCTCGTCGGCGGCAAACGCGTCCCACAGCTTGCCTCGCTTGATGTAGTTGCGAATGTCCTTGACGCGGGCGTCGCCCAGTTGGCTGTCGCGCAGCCTTGTCACCGCGTCGTATTCGTAGAGGCCCTGCTGCGCCTTGGTGGTCGATTTGACGTGCCACTCGATCAGCGGCGCGGAGAGCGCCTTGGCGATCTCGATGGCAAGCACGGTCTTGCCGGTGCCGGGTTCGCCTTTGACCAGGAGCGGCCGCTCCAGTGCGATCGCGGCGTTGACCGCCACTTTCAAATCTTCGGTCGCCACATAGCCGCCGGTGCCTTCAAAGCGCATTGCGTTCCTGCCATTCGTTGCACCCGCCATAAAACACGCCGCCGCCGCCGCTCACAAGCGTGACGAGACGGCAATTTCTGCCGGGTGGCAGGCAGTTCCGTGCCGGCTAGGGTGCTCGATCCACGACATAAACGATTGAAATTGCGCCATGATTTCCATGGCACGGGCCTTGCTGCGGGCTGCCCGGGATTGGGTCGCCGGTTGCGTCCCGTTGCTTATCGAGTTGGAGACCAAGTCATGGGTATCTTCGATGCATTGACCAGCGCGGTCGCCGGTCTGCAAGCGCAGTCGTTTGCGTTACAGAATATCTCGGGCAACATCGCCAACTCGCAGACCTCCGGTTTCAAGGAAACCGATACCAGCTTTCAGGATCTGGTCTCGCAGGCGGCGCTCGGCAAGCAGACCTCGGGCGGCGTCGTGGCGAGTTCGGTTGCGACCAATACCGTGCAAGGTTCGATCCAGAGCACGACGGTCGCGACCGACATGGCGATCAACGGTGCCGGCTTTTTCGTGGTGTCGAAGCCGACCGGGCTCACCGACAACCAGCCGCAGTTTTCCGGTGTCGACAACTACACACGCTCCGGCGACTTTCAGATGAACAGTTCCGGCTACCTGGTCAACAGCGCCGGCTACTACCTGATGGGCATTCCGGTCGACGCCACGACCGGCAATCCCGAAGGCAGCGTTCCCCAAGTTCTGCAGTTCAACAATAATTTCATTCCGGCGCAGGCCACCACTGCGATCACCTACAACGTCAATCTGCCGAGCACGCCGACATCGGGCCAGATCGCACCCGGCGATTTTGCCAACGAACCGGTCGCCGGAGCGGAGATTCTCGGAACTGGAGGCACGATTTCGCCGGATGCCGCCGCGGTCGGCACTGGAACGGTCTCCAGCCTGACCAACGCAACGGTGCTGGTGGGAGGGCTCGGACTTACGAACGGCGATAAGATCATTGTCAGCGACGGAACCAACACGACCAATTTCACCATAAGCAATACCTCGACCGTCGGCGATCTGATCAACGCCATCAATGCGGGCAGCGCTCAGGTGACGGCGTCTCTGAGCAACGGTAATCTCAAACTCACCGGCGATAACGACACCGCTGTCGTCTCGATCACCGACAACAACGCGACCGTCGGCACTGACGCTACCCTGCTGGGCTTCGGCTCAAGTAACCATTCGTTCAATCCAACCAACCTCATAACGCAGGGCCTGACCGGCAGCTTGAGCGTCTCGGTCGGCGGCGGGTCGCCTCAGTCCATCACCATCGGCACGGGCGTCGGTGACGTCGAGACGCTGGCGCAATTGCAGACTGCCGTCCAAGGACTGTCCGGCGTAATCGGCACAGTGAATACCCAGAATGGCGACATCTCGCTGGTGGCCAAGGATCCGACCGCGACGCTCGCCGTGACCAGCACAGGCGGAGCGTCGCCGTCGAAATTCGGTATCCAGACGACGTCAGTTGCGCCGGGCAACGGTACGGTGATCGGCAGCGATCTCTCCACCTTCACCAGCCAATCGATCGACGGCGGTTCAATCACCGCCTACGACAGCGACGGCAATCCGCTGAACGTACAATTCCGCTGGGCGCAGGTGGCGAGTGGCGACGGCCAAAGCATGTGGAATCTGTTCTATCAGACAAACTCCAGCGCCACCGGCACGCAATCGGCGTGGCAAAACGTCGGCACGAACTTCATCTTCAACGGTAGTGGACAGCTTATACAGCCGACCACGAGCACGCTGACCCTGCCGGTTTCCGTCAACGGCGATACGTTGAACAATGTCGAAATCAATTTCGGCAGCAACGGGCTCACGCAATTCGCCAATACCTCCGGCACCGCGCAGGTCACCCAGATTGAGCAAAATGGCTTTGCTGCGGGCTCGCTGCAATCGGTGTCCGTCGATACCAACAACCGGGTGGTCGGCTCGTTCTCCAACGGTCAGACCATTCCGCTGGCGGAGATTACGCTTGCCAATTTCAACGGCGCGAACGCGCTTCAGGCGCTTAGCGGCGGCGCCTGGGCGGCCACTCCCGAATCCGGCAATCCGATCTTCTCAGGTACCGGCAACATCGAAGGCAGCTCGCTGGAATCGTCGAACGTCGATATCGCCACGCAGTTTAGCCAACTGATCGTGGCGCAGCAGGCCTATTCGGCCAATGCGCGCGTGATGTCGACCGCTGACCAGATGGTGCAAAGCCTGCTGCAAGTGATCCAGTGAGGTCGCGCGGGGCAGGACGGGAACTAAGCGGCTTCCCGAGGCGAAGCCGCATGGACCGCTGAAGCCATGGGCCTTTCGCAAGCGCTATCGTCGGCTCTGGCGGGCGTCAATACGACGCAGAAAAACCTATCGGTCATCGCCGGCAACGTGGCGAATGCCAACACGCCCGGCTATGTCGAGGAGACGAGCAGCCAGATCGCGCTGGCCACGAGCGGCCAGCCCGGGGCGGGGGTCGAGGTTGCCAGCATCAACCGCGACCTCAATACGCTGCTGCAGGGCCAGTTGTGGACCGAAACGTCTGGCAGCTCGTATGCCGATACCAGCGCGCAGATGTATCAGCAGCTACAGCAGATTTACGGCTCGCCGGGATCGTCAACTTCGTTCGATGCCATCTACAATAATTTCACCGCCGCGCTGCAGGGGCTATCGAGCAACCCGGCCTCAACATCGCAGCAGAGCGCGGTGATCGGCGCAGCGCAAGCGCTGACGCAGAACCTCAATTCGATGACATCCACTATCCAGCAACTGCGCACCCAGGCAGAGCAGGGTATCTCGACCAGCGTGCAGACGGCCAACACCGCCTTGCAGCAGATCGCACAGATCAATCAGCAGCTGGAGGCCGCCAGCGCCGACAGTTCGACGGCTACGCTCGAGGACCAGCGCGATCAGGATGTCACTCAGCTCGCTCAGCTGATGAACGTCACCGTCGTCCGCAACCCCGACAACCAGATTTCGATCTTTACCGCTAACGGTCAGCAGCTGGTCGCTGGACCGCAGGCTTCGCAGCTTGCTTTCAGCAATGCCGGAACGCTGTCGGCGACGTCGCTGTGGAACGCGAATGCCAGCCAGGACGTGGTCGGCACTATCACGCTGACTTCGCCGGGCGGCACCAGCACCGACCTGATCGCCGAAGGCGCAATTCAATCGGGTCAACTCGGCGCTTACATCCAGATGCGCGACAGCATCCTGCCCCAGGCCCAAAATCAGCTCGATGAGCTGGCCAATCAGATGTCGCAGGCGCTGTCGAACCAAACGGCGGCCGGCACGGCAGTCACGTCGGGCAGCCAAGCGGGTTTCAACGTCGATGTCGGCGCACTCTTGCCCGGCAATACGGTGCAACTCAATTATACCGATTCCAGCAACGTAATCCACAACCTCACGATCGTGTCGCTCGGGCAGGGCGGCACGCTGCCGCTGCAAACATCGCCGTCGAATTCCAACAGCCAGATTATCGGTGTCGATTTCTCCGGCGGCCTGGGCTCGGTCGTGTCGCAACTCAATAGCGCGTTCGGCGGTAGCCTGCAGTTTTCCAATCCATCGGGGACAGTGCTGCAGGTGCTTAACGCCAATGCCACCAGCAACGTAGTGAATTCGCTGTCGGCGACTGCGACGGCGACCTCATTGACCGGCGGCAGCGCGCCATTGCCGTTGTTCACCGACGACGGCCAGCCGATCACCGGTGTGCTGACTTCGACCGGCTCGCAGACCGCGGGCCTCGCCGGCACCATCACGGTCAATCCGGCGCTGATCGCTTCGCCGTCAAGTCTCGTCGCTTATGCGGCCAATACCCCGGCAGGCGACACGACGCGACCGAATTTCATGCTCAATCAGCTGACCAGCGCAACGTTGACCTTCTCGCCCGACACGGGAATCGGGACGGCGCAGACGCCCTATTCGGCGAACCTGGTCAATTACATGAGCCAGATCGTCAGTCAGCAAAGCCAGGCGGCCAACGCGGCAACGAATCTTCAGCAGGGCCAGGACACAGTTTTGTCCGCGCTACAGCAGCGCTTTAATGATCAGTCCGGGGTCAATATCGATACCGAGATGTCAAACCTGATCTCGTTGCAGAATGCGTACAGCGCCAACGCGCGGGTGATGAGCGTCATCCAGCAAATGATGTCGGCGCTGCTGCAGGTGGCCACATGAGCATAACCGGACCTGGTTCGGTCACTGCCGCCAATCTGACGGCACAGACCAATATGTTCAACAAACTGACCACGCTCAGCCAGGAACTTGGTTCCGGCGAGGCGGCGCAGACTTATTCGGGGCTGGGCTCGCAGGCCGGCTTGGCGCTGGAGCTGGGCGCCCAACTCTCCGCCATCAACGGCTACAGCAACACCACGACCAGTGTAGGTACGACTCTGTCGATCGCGCAGTCTGTGCTCGGGCAGCTCTCGCAGGCCGGCAGCGGCGTGGTGCAATCGATCTTGCAGCAAGGCGCCTTCACGCTCAACGGCAACGGTCAGACCACGACCCAGCAGACCGCAACTGGCTCTCTTGACCAGATCCTGGCTCTACTGAACACACAGGTCGGCGACAATTACATATTTTCCGGCAGCGCCGTGAACCAGCCCTCTGTCGCCTCGGCCAACGACATCCTGAACGGCAATGGCGCCCAGCAGGGTCTGACGCAGGTTATCAATGAGCGCCTGCAGGCCGACGAAGGCGCCGGCAACAACGGCCGGCTCACCGTCGCCGGCACTAGTCCCACCGTAACATTGTCGTCGGACGGTTCGCCATTCGGCTTTCAGCTCACCGGGGTCAGTTCGAGCCTGACCGGTGCGACGGCAAGCGGCCCGACCGGATCGCCGCCGACGATCACGGTCAATCTCGGCTCGAATCCAAATCCGGGCGATACGATTTCATTTGCGCTGACGTTACCCGACGGCTCCAGCCAAACCATTACCCTGCAGGCGACCACCGCTTCGCCGCCGGGCACCAACCAGTTCACCATCGGGGCCGATGCAACTGCGACCGGCACCAATTTGCAGGCCGCGTTGACGACAGCCGTCGGCGCCCTGGCGCAGACCGCGCTGCCGGCAGCGTCCGCGATTGCAGCGTCCAATAATTTCTTCTCTGACCCGCCGCAGATCGTAACTCCGCCTTACAGCTCCGCGATGACGCTGACCAACGGAACGACTGCCAATACCGTGTTCTGGTACACCGGGGAGAACGGCGCGACACCGGCGCTGCAGACCGCGACCGCCCAGGTCGGCCCGTCGATGACCATCGCCTACGGGATGCGTGCCACGGAGCCGGCGATCATCTCGCTCGTGGCCAACGTCGCGACTTTGGCCGCGACCAGCTATTCGGCAACCGATCCGAATGCGCAGGCCAACTATCAGGCGCTTTGCCAAAGCGTGGTCGCCAATCTCAACGGTAAGTCCGGCACGCAATCGATCAGCGACATTGAGGCGGATATTGCCAACGCGCAGACAACGGTTCAAAACGCCACCGCGCTCAACACGCAGACGCAAAACACATTGCAGGACATGCTGCAGGGTTTCGAGGGCGTCAATCAGGAGCAGATCGGCGAACAGATCCTGACGCTTCAGAATTCGTTATCAGCTTCAATGTCGGTGACGGCGAGGCTCGCGCAGTTGAGTCTGGTGAACTATCTGGCGCCGTCCGGCGGCTGATGCAGCTCAAGGCGCGTGTTGCGGCCTGACGCTGACTCGCGCCCCGGCTTCGGCCAGGCCAGCATTTGCTATGTAAGGGCAGCCTGCTCCGTTCGAACGAAGATCGAATCGGCGGCGCAGGTGGCGTTGCGGCCGAAATTGTCGGTAAAACGCGTGTCGACCAAATAATTGCCGGGATGGGCGCCCAGGAACTCGCGCAGCGCCTCGCGTTTGACGTCGCTGTCCTCGACCACCAGGTAATCCCCCGGTGCAAGATAACTGTGCATGTAGTCCAGCACGGCCGCCACATTATTGTGGGCATCTTCGACCATGAGCCAAGGGTGCGGTGCCGACTGCAAGAGTGCTGTGTCGAACAGGCGTGACGGGTCCTTGCAGTCGCCGTGGTAGAACGTGACCCGCGGATGCTTCAGCCGAGCCTCGCTCAGATCGACCGAATGGACAAAGCCGTCGATGCCGCATGCTGCCATGGTGTCGGCGAACCAGGTCGCGCTGGCTCCCAGTCCGGAGCCGATTTCGAACACGCTGCGCGGCCGCAACTCGGCGATGAGCGCCGGGTACATCGCGAAATCGAATACGTTTTTCATCAACGCCGTACCTCGCCAACGCATCAGCGACGGCGCGCCCTGGCAGGTGAGCTGCACGTCGACGCCGAATTCGGTGCCAAACCGTGGCTGATAGAAAGCGACGGACGCTTCGCGTTCGGAATATTCGACAAAGCGCCCTTGCTCCCAGCGGTCGAGGAACTGCCGTAGCCGGAACAAATCCCATCGCAGGTCGAGGGCCTGCGATGGGTCAGCCGCGCTTTCGCATACGCTGTCTTCCCAGGAACGCACGGGGTCGAATTGCAGGAGCCGGCTGACGACGCGCGTGAACCAGCCGTCGAAGACGCTGAACAGGCCGCCCTGCTCAGTATCAATGCGTTGCCGCATTTCAGCGGCGTATTTGAGCGCAGCGGCTTTCAGCGCGTCGCCGGCAATCAGCTCTCTTGCTTGGAGCATTGTCTACCTGCTGGGTCGGTACAGAGATCGCGTCAGCTCACGGCAAACTGTGACGACAAATCGCCACGAAACGCCATCGGACCGACGTGATTAAGCTTGCTGCCAAGGTCCGCCCAGATCTCGCCGCCCATTTCAGTCCAGCGTTTGCAGAAGGCGAAATCCTCGCTCAGGTAGGTGCCGTCTTCACTAATCATGCATTCGAACAGCGCAAAGCGGCGGTCGCTCGTGGCGGCGGCATCGACCGAATGGTCGCGCTTATATTGGAGCTGCGGATATTGCGCGCACATCCGCTCCAGGGCCGCGCGCTGGATCATCAGGAACCCGGTGCCCGCGTAGCGAACCTTGACAAATCCAGCCCTCGCTATCACCGAATTCGGATCCTCGACCTCGAAAACATATTTCAGCGCCGCAGCGGCCGGATTGGGCCGCGCCGTCTCGAACGTGGTCCTCACCTTGTCCCAGTCGATCCGTTTGACCGGATAAATGGCCGCGCACATGTCGGCACCGCATTCGATCAGGCGCAGGACCTGCTCCGGCTCAAAGCCGATGTCGGCATCAATAAAAAGCAGATGGGTTGCGCTTGGATCGTCGAGAAATTGCGAGATCAGGCTGGCACGAGCGCGGGTGATCAGCGCGTCGCCGTCCTTGAAAAGGATTTTGAGATTTAAATTGCCATACGTGCGCACGAAGCTTTGCAGCTTGAAGATCGAAGCGGCATACAGGACGGAAATCTGTCCGCCGAAACAGGGTGTGGCGATGACCAGGTTGATGCCGTTCGACGTCCCGGTTGAGGCGTCGGCACCCGTTGCCGACTTACTCTGCGCTCCGGGCACGTTTGCGGATTCCGGCGGGGCGGATTGGGCTGTGGCAGGCATTGGCGGGGCGCCCCTGTCGTTTCAATGCAGTCGCTGGCGTCGCGCCACGGCTGCGAGGCGAAACTCTGAGTTATGGTTAACCGATAGCAAACGAGAATGGTTAATGGAGATTTAAAGCATCCCCGGCAATGAGATAAATGCAGCAAAACCGTGTTACCGCAGCATAGTTAATGGCGAAATCCGCGTTGCGTTAAACTTGAACAACACTGTGGATTGCGGGGCGACGTGGACGCCGAGAACCAGAAACCCGCAGGATTTACGCGTCTTTAAAAAAAATGAGGCAAAGCTTCGGCAGTCGATCGCATCGATCGGAACCTGCACTCGCCGGTACGGCGCGTACAGAGAGTGCAAGCCAGTACGGACCGTAACCAGAAGGGTACCCTTATGTCTAACATTACCTTATCGGCGGGTGTTCGGCAGAACCTGCTGTCGCTGCAGCAAACGTCCGCCAACCTGACTACGACGCAAGAACGCCTCGCGACGGGTAAGAAGGTCAACACGGCGTTCGACAATCCGACGTCCTATTTCACCTCCCAGTCGCTGACCAACCGGGCCAACGACCTGAGCGCCTTGCTTGACCAGATCGGTCAGGCGCAGCAGACGCTGGATGCGGCCAACAACGGCTTGACCTCGCTGACCAGCCTGCTCGAGCAGGCGCTGTCCACCGCACAGCAGGCGCAGCAGGCGGCGACGGGCACCGTGAACTACAGCGCGAGCGGTCTCACCGGCACCGTGGCCATCAGCGCCGACACCACGCAGGCGACCAGCACAGCGACCGTCGCCAATGCTGTCGCCAGCACCAGCGTCACCGCTTCGGTGCAGTCGCACGTCAATTTTGACTCCACCGCATTCGCTCAAATCACTGTCGGTGATACGATCTCGTACACGCTCGGCGCCACAAACGCCACGTTCACGTTCGGCACTACCAACAGCGGCACGACCTTCGACAACACCGCTGGCCTGATCACCGAACTCAACACCGCATTTACCGGTGCCGCTGTCGCGACGAGCGATGGCTCCGGTGGCGTCACCTTGTGGAGCAACGACCTCGCCACTAACTTCACCACGAGCTTCAGCTCCACCAGTCTCCAGGCGGCAAATTTCGCGAAAACCAACCTGTCGCTGGGCAGCGCGCTGACGATCTCCGACGGCACTCACCAGGCGAACTTCTACTACGTCGCGCAGAACGCCCAGGCCGCCGACCAGACCTTCACCGGTATCGGCACCACCACCACCACGAACGGCACGCTGCTCGGCGCGATTGCCAACGCCGCCTCCAGCATCCACGCGACGGTGACGCCGAGCAACAGCAGCGGCGATCTCGTGCTTTCGGGCGCCAACAACACCGGGATCACGGTGGGCGGCACCATCGGCAGCGCCCTGGGCTTCAACACCACCCAGTACGAGAACAACTACAATGCGCAGCTGGCGGGAATCTCCGGGACCACGCTGACGGTCCAGGTCGGGTCGGATACGACGCACACGCTGACCTTCGGCAGCGGCAGCGGCCAGATTGCGACTTCAGCTGAGTTGACCTCGGCGCTGTCCGGGTTCGGCGACGTAACAGCCTCGCTCAACTCGTCCAACCAGCTGCAGTTTACGCCGACGAGCACCTCTTCGATTACGCTCGGCGGCACACCGTCAGCCGCGGCGTTGTTCGGCATAAACCTCGGCACCTACAACCCGACGGCGACCGTGGTGACCCCGAGCTCCACGCGCTCGACGCTGCAGACCAACTTCAACAACCTGCTGACGCAGATCGACCAGCTCGCCGGTGACGCGTCGTACAACGGCATCAATCTGCTCACCAACAATAACCTGACGGTCGTTTTCAACGAGACGGATACCAGCTCGCTGTTTATCCAGGGCGTGAACGACAAGTCCGCTGGGCTTGGCTTGAGTCAGCTCAACGCCAGCCAGTTCCAGGACAACAACTCGATCAACACGGTGATCGGCGGCATCAACGCGGCGATCTCTTCCGTGCGCTCGCAGACGCAGACGTTCGGCTCGAACTCCGGCACCATCACGACCCGGCAGTCTTTCGAGCAGAACATGATCAACACGCTGCAGACCGGCTCGAGCAACCTGGTGCTGGCTGACCAGAACCAGGAGAGTGCGAACCTGCTGACTCTGCAAACGCAGCAGCAGCTGGAAATCTCGGCGCTGTCGATCGCCAACCAGGCGAACCAGTCAGTGCTCAAGCTGTTCCCGTAAGGCCTTCTGGTACGCGAATACGACGAAACGGCGGGGCGAAAGCCCCGCCGTTTCCATTTGGCGAAACGGACGACCGCCACGGCCAATCGCTCTCGCCGTCTGCGGGGTCGCTTAGCCGCACCTTAACCGGCTTCGGCAATCATGGATCAGCTTCGGTAGGATTCGCCCGTGGCGCTCAAGATCGAACTCAAGCCCAACGAACGCGTCATTCTCGGCGAGTGCTTTGTCACCAACGCCGGTCCGCGTACCCGACTCGTCATCGACGGCGTGGTTCCGATCTTGCGTGAAAAAGACATTATGAGGCCGGAACGCGCCGACAGCCCAGCGAAGTGCATCTACCTCGCGGTCCAGCGCATGTACACTGCAAAGCATCCGCGCAGGCACCACGCGCTGGACTCCCGGCTGGTCCGCAACGTCTTGCAAGCGGCGCCCGACGCGCAGCCCTTCCTTGAGAGCATCAATAATCAAATCTTAATGGGCGATCTGTACAAAGCTTTAAAGGAAGCGCGCAAGCTCATCGCCTACGAAAACAAGCTCGTTGCCTACGAAAAAAGGAGTTCCTCGACCGTGCAGTACGCCAGCAATGCCTATGCCAAGGCCGCCAAAGAGACCGCCTCGCCCCGTGCATTGGAGGCAAGCCTGCTCCTGAAGGCCGCCGCGCAATTGCAGGCAGTCTATGAGTCCTGGAAAGACAAAAAACCGCCGGAGCTTAGCGCGGCTGTGTTGTACAACCGCCGGCTCTGGACGGTGTTTATCGACGCGGTGATGAGCGACGACAACAAGTTGCCAGTGGCGGTCCGGCGAAACATCGCGAACCTCGGCACGTTCGTCATGGGCGAGACGTTTTCGCTGATGACCCAGCCGAAGCCGGATCATCTGACGTCGCTGATCAAAATCAATCGCGGCATCGCCGCCGGCCTGCGCGATCGGGCCTAGGGCCGCCGACGCGAGACCGGACAGGTTCCGCGGGCAGGGTGTGATTCGGGATAATTTCGATCGTTTGGTGTTGTAGCGTGTATCCGTAGCCAACAAACGGCCGGCTGCAGATGGTAGCCTTCGACACAGTGGACATGGCCGCACGGTACAACAAGCGGCTCGCGATCATCGTGCCATACCGCGATCGCGCGGAGCATTTGCGCCGGTTCGTACCGCATCTTGTGACCTACTTTCAGCGCGACAAGCTCGACCGGCAGATCCCATATTCGCTCCATATCGTGGAGCAGAGCGGAGATGGTACGTTCAACCGAGGGCTCATTCGCAATTGCGGATACGCGCTGGCATGCGACAGTGCGGACTATGTCTGCTTTCACGATGTCGATTATCTGCCGCTGTGGACCGACTATTCATGGTCGGCAAGACCGGCGCGCCTTGCCTGGCACGGACTGACATTGCACGAGGACCCAAACGTGTTTTTCGGCGCCGTCGTTCTGTTCGACAAGGCGGCCTTTGAATATGTCAACGGCTATCCGAATGTGTATTGGGGATGGGGCTGCGAAGATCTGGAACTCGGCTGCCGCTGTACCTTGGCGGGGCTGGGATTCGACAAGAGAGACGGCACCTATCTGCCGCTCCCGCATGTGCATGCCGGCTATACCGCCTCCGGCACCCGCACCGTAGAGGCACAGCAAACACTCGCCATTTTTCAAGAGCGCCAGGGTCACCTTGCAGATCATATGACAACGGATGGGCTCTCAAGTCTAAATTTCGAATTGCTCGATAAGCGGCCTGTCATTGTCGACGGGCAAGCCATGCCCAATTCATTTCATTATCTGGTCGATATCGGTGGGCGGAACGCCCGCCAGGCCAGCTCGCCGGCAGAGGCGGAAAGCGCGGCCTGCAAATGATCGCGGCGTATTCGATGGTGCGATCCGTCCGGCAGTGAAGTGCATTACCGGGATTCAATCAGGCCTTCACCAGATAAGCCGCTGGTGCATTCGTCCAGTCGAACGAGCGCAATTCGGCTTTCGGCAAGATTTCGTCGACAGCGGCGGTTTCGCCCGGCCAATCGGCGATGGCGTATTCGTCAAAGATGACGATGCCGCCGTTTGAGACGCGCGGCCACAATGCCTGCAGCGCCGCCTTGGTCGGGGTGTACAAATCGCAGTCGAAATGCACTAGCGAAAATCTCACTCCGGGATTGCTGACGGTGAACTCGGGCACGGTATTTTCGATGTCGCCGTCGACGAAACGGATGCGCGGCTTTTGCGGGATGAAGCGATCGGAATCGAAAATGGCGACGGCGGAATCAAGTTCGTCACCGTAGCCCGTCGGGGCGAAGCCGCCAGCGACCTTGCCGATCGCAGCATTTGGAGTTCCGTCTTGCTGCGACAGAGCGGCAAATCCCCTGCCATTATCGAAGCCCCATACCGTCTTGGTGCGATTGCCGATGCAGTAGCATTCGAGCAGGTTCGCCCAGGTGAACAGGCCGAGACCGCGGAAAACTCCGATCTCCGCGATGTCGCCCGGCACGTCTACGGAGCGCCGGAACAGTTCGGCGTGCGCGAGAAAGCGCTTGAGCCATTGCCGCCGTGCCAGCACTGGGAAGTGTTTGATGGCGGTTAGCGGATCGATGTTGAAGCGGTCGCAATGATCGACGATGTGGTTTTCGACGACTTGATCGTGCGACGATTTTTTGAAGCCGTCAGTGTTGTCAAGCAACGGCGCGCTCCGGTTCGATGACTTTTCTGGTTTTCAGATCGAGATAGTGCTTCGACGATCGAACGCTGCGCCCAAAGAAGCGGTAATCAAACGAAATGCGCGGCCCCGCAGAGAGATTAGGCATCGATTCGTGTACGACCAAAGAATGCAGGATGACCAAGTCGCCCGGCCCCAACGGCTGCAATTCGACCCGGCGCGACGAGCTCACGTCGACTGCTCCCAGCCAACGCGGACCATCCGCATCGCGGGTGAACTCGCCGCTGTTGTGGGTTCGCGGATAGACTGCCATGCCGCCGCAATGCTTGTCGATTTTGACGAGCGGTACCCACACCGTCACGAATTGCGCCATGTGCCGGTTATAGGGGAGGTCTTGATGCGCCGGCACGGCGCCGCGGCCCTCGCCGGGCAATATGCACCGCGCCATCGGCGGCATGTGCAGGTATGGCTTTTCGCCGTCGAACAATTCGCAAAACCACTGTTGCCCGGCAAGGTAGTGGGGAATTTCTCGCAGCTGTTCGTCAAGACGAACAGCAAGGCAATACTGGCTCCGCTCGTCCAAATCGGGGTGGGACTGTAAAAACGTACAAAGGCTCCGGAGGAGCGGTTTAGGCAGCGCTTTCCTGATGACAACGACACCTTCGCTGTCCAGCGCTTGCCTGGCTCGCTTCGGCGATACAGTCAAGTTCTCGATCGTGATACTTTTTGCTCTGGGTTTTTTGCGAGGCGAGTTGGGCTTGCGGCGCAATTGCCTAGGTGAGCGTGATGCAGGCCGGTTTGCTTTAGCTGCTGACGCTTCCCCGCTGCTCTGCGATTTGCCGACTTGCTTTCTCAAGCCCGTCCCCCCGCTCGTCGTATGCACGGACGCCGCATGCTGGGCGTCGAGGCTGTCGTGCCAGTAGTATGGAAGCGTGTACAGAAATGGTTAATGGCGCGTTAATCGGCGACGCCAACCTCGAAATACCGGACTGGGCTAGCCGCAGTCGACCTGTCGATCGTCGATGGTCTTTTGGACCTCGGAAGCAGGCAGTGATGGCGCGGACCGGCAGTATTCGACCCACATCTGTCGGTACGCCGCTTCAACGGCCCGGGTATACAGCACGTTGTTGCCCACAGGAGACGTCGACAGCGTTTCTGGAATCTTGTAGCGCAGGGTCCTGAGATGATCGGGCATCGATGCGAATTTTACCGCACATTCGAGATAACTGTCTGCATCATGCGCGACCCAATCCGGCAGTCCCACCGCGCTAAGGATCGCGCCGGCCACACGGCTGGCCGGGGCCTTGCCTAGCATAGCAACCGCCGGCACTCCCATCTGCAGTGACTCAAAGGTGCTGATGCCGCCATTGTGCGGGAACGGATCGAGTGAAATATCGACATCCTTGAAAGCTGAAAGATGTTCCGCGCGCGCAGTCAGACCGCGCATGATGACGCGCTCCGCCGCAATTCCGTGACTTGTGAACCTTTCCAGCATTTGGCTCTGCGTGGCCGGCAAAACGAAAGCGTGATGCTTCAGCAGGATGCGGGATTGCGGCACCGCATGGAGGATGCGCGACCACAGTGCCACGACCTCATCGGTCATCTTGGTTACCCGATTGAAGGCCCCGAAAGTAATGTAGCCGTTCGACAGAACGGGCGGATCTGACACCTGCACCAGAGCTGGTATTGGTTCAATTGTGATGGCGCACGGAAGATCGACAATCTTCTCTGCAAACAGGTGCCGGACATTGTGGGGGCATGTGACCGGGTCGGAAAACATGTAATCCATCGTCGGCAGACCCGTACCCGTTCCATGTCCCCAGGCGGTGACCTGAATGGGGGCCGGCTTGCACGCGAATACCGCGAGTCGATTGCCGGCCGAATGGCCGGACAGATCGACCAGGATATCGATTTGATCGGCCAGGATTCGTTCGGCGAATTCGGGGCGGGACAATTGTGACGCATCGCACCATCGGTCGGCGGCACCCTTGAACTCTTTCGTGTAGCCGTCCTCCTGGTTCGACGAGTAATAGCAGGTAATTTCGATCTGGGTCTTGTCGTGATTGAGCAGGATGGGTCGGAAACAGAGCGCCGCCGAGTGTGCGCGGAAATCCGCGGAAACATATCCGATGCGGAGGCGTCGGTCGGGATCACGGGTGATATTGTGTCGGCCTTTCGCCTGTTCGGCGACTTGCGAGCCGAATGCCTCCCACCAAAGGCGTCGAGCTTTTTGTTGGTCCTCGACGCTGGCGTCGCTGGCGAAGTCGAGCGCATAGATCCGGAACGAGATCGCCTCGACCAAATCGGATTTGATTTCCAGCGCTTTATCGAGGCTTGCGATACCCTCGCTCAGATGGTTGGTCTCGAACAACGAAATGCCGCGGCCAAGCCATGCCTCGGCGAGATTGGGGTTAAGCGCCAGCGCCCGATCGTGATTGGCGACAGCCTCGTGGTGCCGGCCGATCTTGCCGAGGGCCTGGCCGCGGCCGGCAAAGGCATAGGCAAAGTCGGGTTTCAACCCGAGTGCTCGTTCATAAGCTGCGAAAGCTTCGTCGTAGCGTTCGAGCTGCGTGAAAATATTGCCGCGACCAAGCCAGCCGTTGGCGAGGTCTGGATTCAATTCGAGCGCCTTATCGAAGGAAGCCAGCGCTTTGTCAAAATGTCTGAATTTGCCGAGAGCGTTGCCGCGGCCGATCCAGGCCTCGGCAAGATTGGGATCGAGCGCCACTGCTCTTTCGTGGGCGGCATAGGACTCGTTGGAGCGTCTGAGCTCGAACAAAACGTTGCCGCGGCCGAGCCAAGCCTTGGCAAGGTCGGGGTTCAACGTGAGCGCTCGCTTGTAAGCCTCCAGCGCCTCATTATGGCATTTGGTCTCGCACAGTACATTGCCGCGGCCAAGCCAGGCTTCGGCAAGCTCGGGGTTTAGCGCCAGCGCCTTGTCATACGCGTCGAGCGCTTCGTCGTCGCGCTTCAAGGCGTTGAGCATGTTGCCGCGGCCAAGCCATGCGCCGGCAAGATCGGGGTTCAACGCCAGCGCCTTGTTGTAGGCAGCCAGGGCCTCGTTGTAGCGCTTGAGCTCGCCCAAAACATTGCCGCCCCCGAGCCATGCCTCGGCAAGGCCGGCGCTAAGAGCGATCGCCTGGTCGTAGGCGGCGAGAGCTTCGGTGCGGCGCTGAAGTTCGTTGAGAACATTGCCGCCACCAAGCCAGGCGCCGGCGAGGTCTGGCTTCAATGCCAGCGCCTTGTCGTAGGCAGCGAGCGCATCGTCGTGCTGCTTCAGCGCGTCCAGCATGTTGCCGCGGCCCATCCAGGCTTCGGCCACGTCAGCGTTGGCCGCGACCGCCCTGTCATAAGCGGCTAGCGCCTCGGCATGCCGCCTGAGAGAGTCCAGAACGTTGCCGCGACCCAGCCAGGCTTCGGCAAGGCCTGGCTTTAACGCCAAGGCCCTATCATAGGCTGACAGTGCATCGTCGCGACGCCTCAGCTCGCACAATGCGTTGCCTCGACCCAGCCAGGCTTCGGCAGAATCTGGGTTCGCCGCCAACAGTGTGTCATAGGCGGCAAGAGAGTCGTCGTGTCGTCCGAGATTTCCGAATACATTGCCGCGTGCGACTCTGGCGCCGACAAGTCCGGGGTTGAGCGCCAGCGCCCTGTCGTATGCAGTCAGCGCCTCGTCGTGGCGCCCGATTTGACCGAGCACGTTGCCGCGGCCAAACCACGCATTGGCCAGGTTCGGCCTCAGCGCCAGCACGCTGTCGTAGCACGGGAGCGCGTTTTCGTAGCGCTTGAGCTCGCAGCAGATGGCTGCCTTGTTCAACAGCGCATCGACGGAGCGCGGATCGAGGGTAAGCGCTCGTTCGACGCTGGCGAGCGCTGCGTCGTATTGCTTCAACATTGCGAGGACAGAACCTCGCTCGTTATGCGCTGCAACGTGATTTGGCTGAACGAGGAGAAGCTTGTCGAACAGCGCTAGCGACTCGCTAAATCTGTCGAGTTTGAACAATGCGATCGCGCTGACATATGTGAGCGTAATGCTGTTATTGTTGAGCCGGAGACCACGCTGGCATGCATCAAGCGCGGCTAGATAGTCGCCGGCCTGAAACAAAACGGTCGCGTAGTTCTCGATGAACTGAACGTTCGGCGGCTGAATCGACAAAGAACGCGCCATATGGCGCTTGGCTTTCTCGAAATTCCCGGTCGCTGCCTCGGTAACACCAAGAAAATGAAGCGCCTGATAGTTCTTTTTGTCTTCTTTTATGACCTGGCGATAGAGTTCGGCAGCATCACTAAGATTGCCGCCGCGGCGCAGCGAATGGGCTGCTTCCAGCCTCCAGTCATTTTGGGCTCTTGTCATGGGGATTCACCTGGAGCTTATCAGGCCAAAACATTGAGCAGCGTGCCGGCAAGACCGTTGGCGGCGAGCAAAAACTCTGCGGTGCCTCCAGTTTGGAGTGCGAGAGCTGAATTGTTGGGAATGCCCGAAGACGAGCTGCTCGACGCATTGCCGGACGACCCGGTAGTCGAGTTGCTTGTCGATGTGGTCAAGCCGCTTGCTCCCGACGATGCAGAAGTCGTTGCCGAGCCGGAAGAAGTCGAAGCAGGAGCGGGAGAAAATTGATTGTTTCCAGCTCCGAAGCCGATCACAGACGCGAACGTTCCGCCAACCGTGATGCTGTCGCTATTATACTTGCCAGTTAGCACTAGATTGCCGCTGCTGTTGAGCGAGGCGGTCACCTGCGCGTTGCCATAGGCATTGGTATTGATGGCGCCGATAAGGTCGTTGACGGTATCGGTGCCACTCGTTGTGTAGGTTGTGGTATTGGTGCCATCACTGACAGTGATCGCACTGTTAGGGGGAATCCGTAGTGTCGACAGCGGGGTGCTCAAGGTGAGGGGCACCGTGCCCGTTCCGGTTGCGAGAGAGCCGGCAGACGATGAAGAACCCGACGAATTCGAAGAATTGGATGAAGCGGAAGAGTTGGAGGATGTTGAGGACGACGATCCGGTCGAATTGGCCGAAGAATTCGAACCGGCCGATTGGGTTTGCTGCAGTGCGCTTTGGATAGCCGCTGTCAGCGCCGTGTTGGTCCGTGCCAATGCTTCTTGGTTGGCAATGCTGGACAGGCCGCTCGACAAATTAGTCGTTGCCGAGCCCATCGACGAGATCAGCGCATCGGTACTCGCAAGCGACTGGGAGCGCGATTGCGCCTGGCTCCAGTAGTTCCGGTCTTGCTGCCAGAACGAGACGCTTTGAATGCCCACGCGTTCTGCCGTCCCAAGCGCTACCGCCAATCACCGACGTGGCAACATGCGGTTAATGGATCTAAATCACCTCACAGGCGTGTAGAGCTTGCAAGGCGCAAACTTTTATTCACGCCATCGGCTCAGTGCAGAGCGCGAAAAGATAGTGACACATCGGCGCGAAGCCGACATGCAACATTTCATCGTTCATGCCGAACAGAAACACGTTGCGGAAGTATTGCAGCAGATCGCTCCGCAGTTGCTCGCCTGACCGGCAGTTGACATGGCCCGCCCGGCTGATCTCGTTGGCATAGACCTGCGATTCGGCCGAGGGCACGCCGGCGATGAAAGCGCCACCGATCGCCAGCGAGGCAATGATGTTGGCCATGGCAGCCGGCTCGTCGTCCGGATTAATGTGCTCCAGCACGTCGAGCATGTAGATTCCGTCATAGCAATGCCGTGACAGCGCGGCTGGCGGCTCTTCGACGACATTGCAACGGAATATCCGATGCGGCTCGTGGAAGCGCCGCGCCTCCTCGAGCCAGATCGGATCGAAATCGAACAGGTCAAGGCCGCCGACCGATTCTCGGACCGTCACTGAGGCAAATCCGTCGGCGCAGCCGATCTCGGCGACGTTCGGCCGTGCTGCCAGCATCTGCGCCACAAACTTGTAGCGCGCCAGCACGAAGCCCAGCCGTCGCGGATTCCATCGCCAAGTGGCGCCAGCCATCGGGCCGAGCGTTACCGGGGCTTCGCGAAAACAGGCCGAATATTGCGGCTCACGCGTCGCAACGGGAGGCGGTTCGTACCGGCGTTTCCGCGCCAGAGGCGTGTGGCGATTAAGGACGGCGTCAGCTGAGTTCCACATGAAGCGTATCATTCGCCGTTGTAGTAAATTTAGGATTAATCTCCGGCTCGCCGCCTCGCGTTTTCTCGCTTACCCGCAGCGGCTTAACGATGCGTTCCATTGAGCATTTGGGCACCATCGGCCATGAACGTTCGGCAGTTCGCAAACCGTATTTACGTTCTGTGCTAACCGCATTGCTCGCCCGTTGGAACTTGTTCGCTCGGCAGCGTGCAGCGCCTTGACTGGCGCCGGATGCTCGACCGTGCCGATTTGCCCTGGTATCCGGCCATGCGGCCATTCCGGCAGTCCGGGGTCGGTGCCAGGGACGATGTCATCGAGCGTGTGCGCAATGATCTTGCCGCAATCACGAGCGCCCAGAGATCGCGCCAGGAATCGGGTGGCCCGCCAAGCCGCGATGACAACAGTGGCGACTCAGGCAGCAGATGGCGAGTGATGAGATGCCTTACCGTATTGCAGAGCGGACTTATGGCATTGTCGAAGCTGACCGACAGAAGGCAATGAGCGGCCTTGAATTTGTCCAAGGCCTCGCCAACGGGACGCTGCCGCTGAATACAATGGCGCAGACGCTTGGCTACGATGTGACTGAGGCAGTGAGCGGCCGCGTCATTGTCACCGCGAGGCCGAATGACGCCCACCTCAACCCATCGGGCACAGTCCACGGCGGATATGCGGCGACGCTTCTCGATAGCTGCATGGGCCTTGCGATCCGCTCGACGCTGGACAAAGGCGTCAGTTCGACCACGCTCGAATTCAAGATCTCGCTCCAGCGGCCGATCATGGCGAAGACAGGACTGATTACCGCAGAGGGCGTCGTGCTCAGTCGCGGCCGCCGCATCGGCACGGCCGAAGGACGCATCACGGACGGGCAGGGACGGCTACTCGCCCACGGCACGACGACGTGCTTGATCTTTGAAAGCTGAGCTGGAACGTCGCGATTCGACGGAAATGGGCCGCTAGCCGCAGTTCCAGATCGGGCCGATCGGAGTCGGTGTCCAGCACGGCCCGAAGCTGCCGCCGTTATAGCGGCCGCGGTAGAATCCCGGCCGGCCGAAATAGTAGTGGCCGCGATAATCCCAGTAGCTCGGCACGTATTCGGGACCATCGCCGATCGCGCCCCTCGGGCCGTAGATCGGAACATTGTTATTCGGCGGCTGATGATAGCCGGGCAGAAAACCGTAACCGTGCCAGTGATAGACTGGCCGCTTCTTATGCGGTGGCGCCGCAAGAGCAAAGGCGGGCACAAGCGCTAACAGAATGGCGCTCGATAGGAAAATTCCACGTGATATCATCACGATGCGGCTTCCAGTTCGTGCATGCGGGCATGATGGTACTCGGGAATCGGCAGCCCGAGATTTCCGCGCAGCGTCGAACTCTCGTACGCGGTGCGGAACAGCCCACGCCGCTGCAATTCGGGGATAACGCCGTCGACGAAGTCGTTCAGGCCGCCGGGGAAATACGGCAGTATGACGTTGAAGCCATCAGCGGCGTGTTGTTCGACCCATTGTTGCATCGTGTTGGCGATCTGTTCGGGCGTTCCAACAACTTCAAGATGGCCGCGCGCGCCGGCGAATCGCTGATAAAGCTGACGGATCGTGAGGTTTTCGCGCTTCGCCATCTCGGCCACCGCATCGGCACGGCTTGCGACCACATCGTTCCTGGGCAGCTCGGGTAGCGGGCCGTCGAGCGGATAGCCGGTGAGATCGAAGCTGATGCGGCGCGACAGCAGTCCGAGTCCGACGTCGGGATGGATGAGATCCTGCATGTAGGCGTACTTTTTCCTGGCTTCTTCTTCGGTGCCGCCGACGGTAACAGCCAGTCCTGGCAAGATCTTCAGGTACTCGGGGTTGCGGCGGTATTTCGCCATGCGGCCTTTGACATTAGCGTAGAAAGCCTGGCCGTCTTCAAGTCGCGATTGCGCAGCGAAGATGACTTCGGCGGTTTCGGCGGCGAGTTCCATGCCGTCTTCCGATGCGCCGGCCTGAACCAGCACGGGCTGGCCTTGCGGCGAGCGCGGTACATTAAGCGGTCCTCTCACATCGAAATATTTGCCGTGGTGATCCAGCACATGCATCTTGTCGGGATCGAAAAACACGCCGGAAGCGCGGTCGCGCACGAAGGCGTCGGCATCCCAGCTGTTCCACAGTCCGACAACCACCTGGGCGAATTCGCGGGCGCGGCGATAGCGTTCGACCTTGGGCGGATGCGCCGTGCGGCCGAAATTCTGGGCCTCGGTTTCGTTGCCAGAAGTGATCAGGTTCCACCCGGCGCGGCCTTCGCTGACGAGATCGAGCGAGGCGAACTTGCGCGCCAGCGCGAACGGCTCCTCGTAGGTGGTCGTCGCGGTGCAGACCAGCCCGATGTTGCGGGTAAAGCCGGCCAGGGCCGCCATCTGGGTGAACGGCTCGATCCAGGCGACATAATGCATACGATGCAGCCCATCGGGATGGGTCGTCCATGCGCTCGCCGTATCGGCCGAGAACATCATGTCGAAACAGCCACGCTCGGCGGTCTGCGCCATTTCGACGAAGCGCTTGAATTTGACGTTGGCGTCCGCGTGCGAGTCGGGGTGTCGCCAGGATGCGACGTGGTGGCCGACCGGCCGCACGAACAGGCCAAGCTTCATGTGATTGGTCTTGTTGCTCTTGGTCATGTGCACTTCCCGTCCGGTATTTCGCGAACACGACAAGGTTGTGGCGCATGGCGGCGCCTGCCAGGATATTCGGCAGACTCGGCCGTAAGATCAATGCGTATTTTGGGACGCCTACGCCGCGCGATGGACAAAACTTGGTTTGCTCGCGGCGCGGGAACGCCTGAATCTACAACGAGCGGCTTACGGCAAGTGGACGGCCGTGCTTGGGATTCGGCGCCACAGTGCGGCCTGACGCACCATAAACTTGCGGTGACGACTTTTTAGCCAGCTGGCCGGACAACCGCCGCACGATGCCTTCGGAGACGGCCTGTGCCGTCGCCAGCACGGCCATGTTCTTTTGCAGTGCTGTGTGCAGTTCCTCCTGCGCGCTTTTGAGCGTCGTACAGCGCGCGGGCACGGCTTGCATGATGAATTTGGCGTGTGCCTTGATCCGCTCGCTGGCAGTGTAAAGCCTGCTCGCCAGAGCCTTCTTGGCAGGCTCGATGGCGGCAGCGCTGCGCACCTTACCGGCGTGCACCAAGGCCGTTTCTTTCTGCAACAGAGCGGAAAGGCCCGCGAAAAGATCGGTCAGATCGTCGACCGCGCGCTCGGCTTCGGCTTTGCTGGTGATCGGGGTCATTGGCCATACGCTCCCTTGCCGCGCAGTCCTTTGCCAGTTGCGGTCTTGCTATCAGCCACCTTGTCGTCGGCCGCGTTGGGGTCGATTCCCTGATGCCGCAAGAGCTCGTTGTAAACATCGGTGGCGATACCGATGCCGCCGCTTTTGGCGAAGGTCCTGGCGTATTGATCGGTGAGGAACGAGCGCCACACTTTGAGCGCGCCGCTGCCGCCAAACGGCCCATCGCCATCGATGCCGGTGAACATCTGCTGGAACATGGTGTTGAGGAACATGGCCTCGAAATCTTCCGCGGCGGCTTTGGCCTTACCCTTGACTTTCATTTCGGCCTGAACGCCGGCGAGGCCAGCATTGCCCAACGCCGATAGTGAAGAACCGAGTTCCGCGACGCTTGTGGCTGTCATCACATAACCTCGATGTCGGCCTGAATTGCGCCTGCGGCCTTGATGGCTTCAAGAATGGTGATCAGATCGCGCGGGCCGATGCCGAGCGCATTGAGCCCGTCGACGATCTGCTGCAGCGACACGCCCTCGTGAACGAGCGCGAGCTTCTTGCCTTCTTCCTGGACGCCGACTCGCGTGCGCGGCACCACGACGGTGCGGCCACCCGGCGCGAACGGCTGCGCTTGGCTGACCTGCGGCGCTTCGGAGATGGTGACGGTGAGATTGCCCTGCGCCACTGCGACTGTGGAAACGCGCACGTCACGGCCGATGACGATGACGCCCGAGCGTTCGTCGATAACGATTTTAGCGGCCTCGTCCGGTTCGACCTGGAGCTGTTCGATATCGGTTAGCAGTTCGACCACGTTCTCATGCAATTTCTTCGGCAGGGTCAGCTGCACTGAGGATGGATCGAGCGGCTGAGCGACCGGCATACCCATGTAATCATTGATGGCGACCGCGATCCTTTTGGCGGTGGTGAAGTCCGGGTTGCGCAGCGCGATCCGCAACTGGTTCATCGTGTTCAGCGAGAATTCGATCTCGCGTTCGATGATAGCTCCGTTCGGCAATTGCCCGACGGTCGGAACGCCGCGGGTGATGCTGGCAGCCTGCCCCTGGGCTTGGAAGCCACCGATGGAGAGGGAACCCTGGGCGACCGCGTAGACGTTGCCGTCGGCGCCGAGCAGCGGTGTGACAAGGAGGGTTCCGCCAGCGAGACTTTTGGCGTCGCCCATGGCTGAAGCGGTGACGTCGATGCGCGTGCCCTGAGTGGCGAAGGCCGGCAGGTTGGCGGTGACCATCACGGCGGCGACATTGCCGGTGCGGATCTGCTGGCCGCGTATATTGACACCGAGCCGTTCCAGCATCGCTTGCAGCGATTGTTTGGTGAAGGGCGCGTTGTTGAGCGTATCGCCGGTGCCGTCGAGGCCGACGACGAGTCCGTACCCGATCAGTTGGTTCTGCCGGATGCCCTCGATATTCGCCAAGTCTTTTATGCGCGACGTCGCGGCCGCCGGCGACACGGCGAAGCCGAGCGCCACCAGCGCAGCGAGCGCGGTCTTAAGCGTCCCTCTCATCTCTTGCTCCCCAAGAGGTCGGACGCCACGATCAATGCCAGGAGCGTGCCAGCGCCGAGCCTTTTCGCTAAGCCTCTGGTTTTCTGACGTAATTACTCTCGCGTTAAAGCAATAGGTGAGCCGGCCTGGGTGCAACCCTTGCCGGGGCCGGGCAACTTTTGCCGCGGCTTTACCGGTCATTAACCATAAATCGACACCTTATCCGTCATGCGTGTCTACGGGCCGAATGGAACTTCACTTGCAACAACGCCGCCGCCAGCGCGGCGGGCATCGAGTGGAACCTTCTCGGTGCCCGAACCGGCGAGCCAGCAAACGCAGACTTCGCCGGTCGCGTTGCGGACTCTCGGTGGCATCGATGCGCTCATCGCGCTGCAGGGGGTTGAAGACCCGGTCGAGCGCCGCCGGCGGGTCGTCAAACACGGCCGCCGGGCGCTCGACGCGCTGGACGAGGTCAAGCTCGGGCTGCTTTCCGGCACCCTCGACCAGGGGACCATGCTTCGCCTCAAGGCCGTCGCCGCCGACCTTAAAGAAGGTTCGGGTGACGCCGGGCTCGATTCGGTGCTCGCGGAGATCGATCTGCGGGTGGAAGTCGAGCTCGCCAAAGCCGGGATGTCTTAAGCGCAAGCCCCTGAAATCCAGGCTTTTTGTGCGTCCTTTTGGATTTGCTGCAGTGCAAAATTATTGGGTAGGATCGTTAGGCTGGGCCGGCCACATCATTCTTATTGTCTCTGTCATAGACGCTGGATATATAGGCCAGCCTCGCGGGGGAGGGCCCCGCACCAGTTGTGTGCGCGGAGTGAGGGTCAATGCAGTCGGTCAAGAGCAAAAACGGTCGATCCGACGACAAGTTCATCAAGAATGGCAAAGGCACGCCGATAACGTATCGGCCGACTGACAAAGAGCCGTTCATGAATGAGCGTCAGCGCGAGTATTTCCGCATCAAGCTGTTGGAATGGCGCGACGACATTCTCAGGGAAGCCAAAGAGACGCTGCAGCATCTCCAGGACGAGAGTCAGAATCATCCCGATCTTGCCGATCGGGCCTCGTCGGAAACCGATCGCGCCATCGAGCTGCGCGCCCGCGACCGGCAGCGCAAGCTCATTTCCAAGATCGACGCCGCGCTTGCCCGGATCGAAGACGGCACTTATGGCTATTGCGAAGAAACCGGCGAGCCGATCTCGATCAAGCGCCTTGAAGCGCGACCGATCGCGACGCTATCGGTCGAAGCGCAGGAGCGCCACGAGCGCCGCGAGCGGGTCTACCGCGAGGAATAGCCCCCGCGCTTTGCCTTCGCAGGTTGCGGCCGCCGCTGCCGCGTTCAATACGATTTCGGCAGTCCTAAAACCCGCTCGGCGATGAAGCATAGGATCAGCTCGCGCGACACCGGTGCCAGCCGCGGGATCATGCTTTCGCGGAAATACCGCTCGACGTGATATTCCTTCGCGTAGCCGAAGCCGCCGAGTGTCATGACCGCGGTCTGGCACGCCTTATGGCCCGCTTCGGCGCCGAGATATTTGGCGGCGTTGGCCGCGGGCCCCGCGGACGCGCCGTGGTCGTAGAGCCACGCGGCCTTGAACACCATGAGATCGGCGGCCTCGAGCTCCATCCAGCATTGCGCCAGCGGATGTTGGATTGCCTGGTTCTGTCCGATCGGCCGGTCGAACACGACGCGTTCTTTGGCATAGGCGGCGGCGCGTTTGAGCGCGGCGCGGCCGAGTCCGATCGCTTCGGCGCCGACGAGAACGCGTTCGGGATTGAGCCCGTGCAGCAGATATTTGAAGCCCGAGCCTTCCTCGCCGATGCGGTCGTCGAGCGGCACCTCGAGGCCATCGATGAACAACTGATTGGAGTCGACCGCAGCGCGCCCCATCTTGTCGATCTCGCGCACATCGACAAAGCGGCGATCAAGCGCCGTGTAGAACAGACTTAAGCCGTCCGTCGGCTTCTTCACCGCTTCGAGCGGCGTGGTGCGGGCCAGAATCAGCATCTTGTCGGCGACCTGCGCTGTGGAGATCCAGACCTTCGCGCCGTTGAGAACGTAACGGTCGCCACGGCGCTCGGCGCGGGTTTTGAGTTTGGTGGTCTGCAGGCCGGCGTCGGGCTCTGTCACCGCGAAGCAGGCTTTCTCCTTGCCGGCGGCGACCGGCGGCAGCATGCGGCGCTTTTGTTCATCGGTGCCGTAGACCACGACCGGGTTGAGCCCGAAAATGTTCATATGAACCGCGGACGCGCCCGACAGTCCGGCGCCCGAGGCGGTGATCGCCTCCATCATGATCGCGGCTTCGGTGATGCCGAGGCCTGAGCCCCCATAGGCTTCCGGCATGCAGATGCCGAGCCATCCGGCGTCGGCGATGGCGCGGCGAAATTCTTCGGGAAATTCACCGTCGCGGTCGCGCTCGAGCCAATACTCATCGTCGAAGCGCGCGCAGACCTTTGCGACGGCATCACGCAGCGACAGCTGCAAATCTGAGTGTGCGAAGTCGATGGCGGTATCCTCCGGCCGAACCTTAAGGCTTTGTTTACCACGCCTGCTTACCGCTCGTTAACGATTTCGACCGCGCAGACGGGCCTTTGGAATGAACGAGCAACCGCTTGTGCCGCCAAACGTGTCGCGCCTCGTTCGTCGCGCGCAACGCGCGCAGGAAGCGGACGACTTGGAAAAAGCCGAGAGGCTTTACAACACGGCGCTCGCGCAGCGATCCAACGATTTCGACGCGCTCCATGGACTTGGCCGGATTGCGCTGCAGCGCGGTCGGCTCGATACCGCGGTGGCGCTTTTTCAAGAAGCGCTCAAAACCGATTCCGATCGCGCCGACGGCTTCGCGAGCCTTGGACTCGCGTTTTACGCGCTGAAGGATTTTGCGCGGGCGCTGAAAAGTTTCGACGCGGGTTTGTGTCTCGCGCCTGACGATACGGAAATGCGCAACCGCCGTGGCGTCGCGCTGTTGGAGCTTGGCCGGGTGGGGGAGGCGCTTAAGGAATTCGAGCGCGTATTGATAGGGGCGCCGCATCATTTCGAGGCGCTAGGCAATCGCGCCAATACCCTATTCAAGCTCAACCGTCCGGTCGAGGCGATCGAGCTTTACGACCGGGCGCTCAAGCTAAAGCCCGGCAATGCCGCGCTCTGGACTAACCGTGCCATCGCGCTACGCCGGCTGGAGCGGCCGCACGAGGCATTGCTGAGCGCAAAGCGTGCGCTCGCCGCAGAGCCGGATTTCGCGCCAGCGCGCTTCGTCGAATCCACGGTGCGGCTTTATCTCGGCGATTTCGATGCGGGCTGGCGCGGCTACGAGTGGCGCTGGGGCGGCGTGATGGCCAAGGAGCGCCGCAAGCTCGCGGCGCCGCTGTGGCTGGGAGAGGGGGACATTGCCGGCAAGACCATCCTGCTGCACGCCGAGCAAGGCTTTGGCGACTCAATCCAGTTCGTGCGCTACGCGCCGCTCCTTGCCGCGCGTGGCGCTCGCGTGTTGCTCGAAGTACAGCCGCAGCTCGTGCGGCTGTTGTCCGGTACAGCCGGAGTTGCGGAGGTCCTGCCGCGCAAGGCGCCGTTGCCGCCGTTCGACCTGCATTGTCCGCTGCTGAGCCTACCACTCGCATTCTGCACCGCTCTCGACAGCATCCCCGCCGCCGTTCCCTACATCGTGCCGTCCGCGGACGTCGTTCAAATCTGGCGGGAGCGCCTTGCCGGGATGCATGCCGAAGGCAGACCGCGGATCGGCCTGGTCTGGTCCGGCGAGCGGGCGCACGATAACGATCTCAATCGCTCGATGAGTCTCGCCGCGTTCGCGCCGGTGCTCGATCTGCCGCACCTGCAATTCATTAGTCTGCAGCATGATGTGCGAGACGGCGATGCGCCGTTGCTGCGAACGCGTCCTGACGTCGTGCAGATCGGCCAAAAATTCTCAGACTTCGCCGATACGGCCGCCGCCATGGCGCAACTCGATGCCGTGATCGCCGTTGATACCGCTGTGGCGCATCTTGCCGGTGCCATGGGCAAGCCGTTGTTTTTGCTGCTGCCGTTTGCCGCCGATTTCCGCTGGCTGCGCGAGCGAACCGACAGCCCATGGTACCCGAGCGCGCGGCTGTTCCGTCAGCAGCAGTTCGGCGATTGGACCGGCGCCGTCGAAGCGTTACGGCAGGCCTTGCACCACGCGGCGTTCCTGCCGCCGGCGCGCAAAAGGTCGGCATAGGCAACGGTCACACCGCGCTTCGCTAAATCAGCGCCGAATGCGTGACAGACTGCAAAAAAATTGCGGCCTCCGGCGGGGAGCTGCCGGAGGCCGCGCTATCGGGGTCGCCTGCGCATTGCGAACCCCGGGGAGATCGGCCGTCAAACGACGCAAAACGAATGCTCAGAACGGCAATATGACGTTGGTCACCTGCTGTCCCCATGGCTGGGTTTGGATGTTTGTCAGAGTGCCTTTTCCGCCATAAGCGACACGCGCCTCGGCAATCTTCGGCAGATCGATCGTATTGTCGCTCTGGATATCCTCGGGGCGCACCACGCCGGCGATGAGCAGTTCGCGCATTTCCGAATTAAGCCGGATTTCCTGCTTGCCCTCGATCACCAGGTTGCCGTTGGGCAGCACCTGGGTGACGACGGCGGCGATGTTGGTAAGCAACTGATCCTGCCGGTTGATGGTGCCGTTGCCCTGCATTTGCGTGTTGCCGTCGGCCGCAAGAACCGAGCCGGGCAGCACCGCCTTTGCTGGATTGGCGATGGTTTTGGCGCCGATGAAATTGGTGATGTTGGAGTCTTCCGTGGTGCTGCGCGTCAGCTGCGTCTGGTCCTGGAATTCTGCGGTGTCGTTGATGTTGACCTTGACGGTTAGGATGTCGCCAATCTGGTGGGCGCGCTGATCGTTGAAGAATGCGCGCGAGCCGTTGCGCCACAGCGAGTTGGGGTTGTAAGTGGCCGGTTGTGGTGTGGGCATCGGCATCTGCACCGGCTTGTATCCGGGTTGCGCCGTCGGGTTCGACACCGGTGACAGTTTCGGCGTCTCGCCGAGATGGGCCAGTTGATTGAACGAGGAGCATGAGGTCGACACGACCGCGACTGTGGACAACAGCACGCAACGCAGCAGCACAACACGATTGCACATGAGACTAACCTCTACGTACTGCTACTCCTGCCGCCCCGGCGCTACGACGGTGCGGCCCGAATCCGGTACATTTTGCGAAAGATGCATCGTCACATTGGCCACCATGACGCGGCCAGGACCGTTGATCACGCCCTGCACGACGCGTTTGGTCTGCGCATTGAGGACGCTGATCGTGTCGCCGAGCGCGCCGGCTTCCTGCGCCTGGCCGCGCAGCGTCAGCACCAGGCCCGGCGCTTCATAGACCAGCGTCACGGTGTCGTTGCGCTGAACAATGTTCGGCTTCATCAGATCGGAGATCTGGATCGGCTGCCCGGGGCGCAATTGCCGCCGCGCCGCTTGTCCAATGGCGCCCTTCATGTCGGCAAGTCCGCCGGACTGCGCCTTCGGCCGCCGCAGCACTGTGAGATCGGACTCCTGCAGCACCTCGCCGCGTTCGATCGGGTGATCGACAGAGACCGCATCGACGGTCTGGATCGCGATGCCGGTGAAATGCGCGGGATGGCGCTGCAGCACGAGGCTCGACGGCAGCCCGAGCGTCACGTCAAATCGGCCGGTGCGCGTGTCGTAGTTAAGCGCCAGCACCTGCAAGTCGCCGGTGGCGCGCGACTCGACTTCGAGCGGATGCACCGGCAGATCGAAATTAAGCGAAACATCGTGCGCGTCGCCGATCTCGTATTGAGCGGATAGCGCCCGAGCGATGCGATCGGAAATTTCATGCGGCGTGATGGTGCGGCTGGCGCGCGTCACCACCACTTCGACGAGCCCGCGGGTGTCGATATCGATCAGCTGATGCGGGCGGATTGCCTCAATGACGCGATCGGTCGATACCGCGCCGGTGGTGCCAAGGTCAGGAGCGCGAAACACCGGAATATCGGCGACCGGCCCGGCATTCTCGATGAGGTCGCCGATGCGAACGACGTCGCCCGCGACGCTGACGGTGGCGCGCAACGCCGGGCGCTCTGACTGCGCCAGGGCCGGTGTCAGAGCCGGTACGGCCAAGGTCAGCAGTAAAAGAGCACTGCGAATCGCTATGCGGATCATGGTGTGGATCCTTCTCACCGCGCCAGTTGCGATGTCGTCTGCAGCATTTGATCGGCGGCGGTGACGACCTTCGAATTCATTTCGTAGGCGCGCTGCGCGGCAATCAGATTGGAGATTTCTGTCACCGCCTCGACGTTGGACTGTTCAAGGCTGCCCTGAAGGAGCGTGCCGGCGCCGTTGGTGCCGGGTGTACCGTCCTGCGGCGTACCGGACGCCGGGGTGGCGGTGAAAAGGTTGCTGCCGTTGGCCTGCAGGCCGGCATCGTTGATGAACGTGGTCAGCGTGAATTGGCCGAGGATGCTCGATGTGGTGCTGCCCGAGGGTGTGACCGAGACCTGGCCTTGCTGATTGATCGTCAGCCCGCTCGACCCCTGCGGCACGGTGATGGTCGGCTGTACGAGGTTGCCCTCGGCGGTAACGATGCGGCCCTGCGCGTCCATCTGAAACGAGCCGTCACGGGTGTAGCTGAACGTGCCGTCGGGCATCAAAATCTTGAACCAGCCGGTGCCCTGGATGGCGACATCGAGCGGATTGCCCGTCTGCGCCAGCGTGCCTTGCGTCATCAGCCGCGGCGTGCCGACGGTTTTCACACCGGAGCCGAGTTCGATGCCAACCGGCAGAATGTTGCCCTGATCGGAGGCCTGCGCGCCGATGCGCTGCACGTGTTCGTAAAGCAGATCTTGAAACTCGGCGCGCTGGCTCTTGTAGCCGGTGGTCGTCATGTTGGCGATGTTGCCGGCGATGACCTGGACCTGCAGGTCCATGGCCGCCATGCCGGTTGCCGCAGTATCGAGCGCACGCATCTAATGTCTCCTCAACTGGCTCGACTTCAGGCGCTGCCCGATGTGGGCGTTTGCGAAAGCTGGCTCAGCGCATTTTTGCGCTGCTCGCTCTGCTGTTGCAGAATGTTGGCGATGTCGGCGTAGGATTGCGTGATCTGCAGCATGCGTGTCATTTCGCCGACTGCATTGACGTTGGATTTCTCGATCGCGCCTTGCACCACGCGGGTGCCGAGCGCCGGCGGCCCCGGATTGACGCCGGTCGGTGCCAGAAACGTGCTGCCACCGTCCTTCTCCAAACGGTTGGGCTGGTCGAAGGAAACGAGCTGTAGGCGGCCGCGCTGCGAATCCTGCGTGCTATTGCCTTCGCGCACGGTAATGATGCCGCTCGGGCTGATGATCACGTCATGGTCGGTGTTTTGGAACGTGATCGGGCCGTTGTCGCCCATTACCGGATAGCCTTCGCTGGTGACGAGCTGGCCGGAGGCGTTGGTATTCAGCGCACCGTTACGAGTGTAGCGAATGCCGCGCGGTGTCTGGACGGCGAGGTAGGCGTTACCGTCAACGGCGACATCGAGCGGGTTGCCTGTGCGCTGAATGGCGCCGGGGGCAAAATTGATCCAACTGGCGCGGTCGGTAACGAAGCTGACACGCCGGTCGTTACCGGTGAAATCCTCGTTGCGCGCGTCCGGCATCAGGTATTCGGCGAACAGCGTGTTGTCGGCCTTGTAGCCGGTGGTGTTGATGTTGGCGATGTTGTTGGCAACGATGTCCAGCTCGTGACTGAGCGCCATCTGCCGCGACAAGCCGACGAGAAGCGCATTCTCCATCGGTTACTCCCCTTGAGCCCCTTGAGCCGTGCGCGATGTCCCCGTGGCATCGCGATACCGCGCGCTCTCCCAAGCCGCAGCAAGGGGTGAATTGCAGAAGCCGTGCCAAGGTGAGTATCTCCGTGAGAACAATATCTTAGATGCCGTCGGGGGAGTCGGCAGGAGGGCAGAAAAAGCCGTTATTTACCGTCTACCCGGCAAAAATTTCCGGCTGCGAGGTTCCCGGCAAGCATCTGTTAACCATTGCGACCTAGCTTCAACAATGACAGTGCCGCAGCCTTGAGGCGCTGACAAAAAGCGCCTGCAGCGTTGGTTGTTTTGCGTCCTGCCGGTTGCGCGCGCCACCGAGCCGAGCGGGAGCCGTCATGGCAAAAAAACCAGCCAAAGAAGAGAGTGACGAGGTTCAGGCTGAAGCGGCGGCCGGGGCCGAGGGTGAAGAGGGGGCAAAAAAGCCCTCAGGCATCAAGCGCTTTCTCTCGATCAAGTTCATCGCGATTGCAGCTGTCGCCCTCATCGCCGTCGGCGGTATCGGCGGCGGCGCTTATCACTTTCTCGGCGGCAGCCGCACTGAGGCGGCACCTGCCGTAAAGATCAAGCCGCCGGTCTTCTTTGAGATGCCGGACGTGCTGGTGAACCTGTCGTCGACAGGCAACGACCGGACCCAATATCTAAAGGTCAAGGTTGTGCTCGAATTGCCCGATGAGGCGATGAAGGCGCAAATCGAGCCGCTGATGCCGCGGCTCATGGACACCTTTCAGACGTATCTGCGCGAATTGCGGCCGACTGATCTCGACGGATCTGCCGGCCTCTATCGCCTCAAAGAAGAACTGACCCGGCGTGTCAACGCTGCGATCTCGCCCGATCGCATCAACGCCGTACTGTTCAAGGAAATCGTAATCCAGTGAGTCTGTGGCCGCTCCGGTCTCCGCACGCGCGGAAGGGATTGGGCGACGAGCCTGCGGGATAGGGACAACGCTCCAGCGATGGCGCAACAAAAAGACCAAGTTGATCAAGACGCGCTTGCGGCCGAATGGGGCGTAGCGCTCGAAGCCGAACAGGAGGCTGCCGAGGCCGAAAAGGCGGCCGCTCCGGCCGAGGCCGAGGGCGGCGCCGAGGCCATGGCCGCGCATTGGGCGACGATGGTCGACGATGGCCATGCCGTGCCCAACACCAAAGGCGGCGCCGAACGCATTCTCACCCAGGAAGAAATCGACTCGCTACTCGGCTTCTCGCTCGACGACGTCTCGCTCACTGACAATTCCGGCATTCGCGCCATCATCGACTCGGCGATGGTCTCCTACGAGCGGTTGCCGATGCTGGAGATCATCTTCGACCGGCTGGTCCGGTTGATGACGACCAGCCTGCGCAATTTCACTTCAGACAACGTCGAAGTATCGCTTGACCGCATCACCTCGGTCCGCTTCGGCGATTATCTCAATTCGATCCCGCTGCCTGCGATCCTCGCGGTGTTCAAAGCCGAGGAGTGGGAAAATTCCGGCCTGGTGACGGTCAATTCGAGCTTGATCTATTCGATCATCGACGTGCTGCTCGGTGGCCGCCGCGGCCAAACGGCAATCCGTATCGAAGGACGTCCCTACACCACGATCGAATCCAATCTCGTCAAGCGCATGATCGAGGTGGTGCTTGCCGACGCGGAACTGGCGTTTAAGCCGCTGTCGCCGGTGAAGTTCAATATCGACCGGCTCGAGACCAATCCGCGCTTTGCCGCGATCTCGCGGCCCGCCAACGCGGCGATCCTGGTACGGCTGCGAATCGATATGGAGGATCGCGGCGGCAATATCGAGTTGCTGCTGCCCTACGCGACCATTGAGCCCATCCGCGACGTGCTGTTGCAGATGTTCATGGGCGAGAAATTCGGCCGCGACCCGACCTGGGAAGGCCATCTCGCCACGGAAATCGGCTTGGCGGAAATCGCAGTCGATGCCGTACTTTACGAGGCACGGCTGCCGTTGAAGCAGATGATGAAGCTTGATGTCGGCGACACGCTGATGCTGGAGCTGAAATCCGATGCGTCCGTCATCGTGCGCTGCGGCGATATCACACTGACTGAAGGGCGCATGGGGCGGGTCGGCGACCGCGTCGCCGTGCGCGTCGCCAAACCGTTACGCAAGCCGACGACGACCTTTGCCATGTTCGAGATGGCGGGCGGATCGGGCGGCCCGATGGAGGCATCATGAGCGACGTGTTGGGAATGATCATCGAGGGGCTGGTCGCAATTCTTCTCATGCTGACCATCGGTTATTGCATGGTGTTGAACAAGCGGCTCAAGCTGTTGCGCGCTGACGAAGATGCCTTGCGCGCCACCATCGCTGAGCTGATCACCGCCACCGAGATCGCTGAGCGCGCGATCGCCGGGCTGAAAGCAGCCGCACACGATTGCGAGACCGGGCTCGGCGAACGGCTCGGCCGCGCCGAGATTTTGAATGCAGAACTCGACCGCAAGCTCGCTGCAGGGCGGCATGTGGTCGGTGACCTGATGCAGATTGCGACAGCCGGCCGGCGCGTCGCACAGAGCCAGCAGGTCCAGCAACCGCATGTTCAGCACGTTCCACCGAGCCAGCACAGTCAGCCGACTGCAGCGCCACTGCAGGATGCGAAGGCAATCGCGGCAGCCGCGCAGGCGTTCGCCGAGCGGCTGCGCCATAAGGCGATTGGTCGTGCTGCATGATGCGCTTCGTCCGAGATTTGCGTCTCATTCCGATCGCGCTGTTGGCGAGTGTCTGCCTCCTGCTCATTAAAGTCGCAGATCTGGCGTTCGACGGCAGCCGCTGGATTTCCGGCGATGCTCCAGTGAACGGGGAGGGCGTCCTCCGCCATGCGTCGGATTTACAGAACGGCGCCGGCGGAAAGCAATCCTGGGCGCAGCAGATGTTCAATTTCCCGGTCAACGGCGAAACCGGCAGCGCTGACGAAGCACCGCGCAGCGACCTGCCATTACCGCGGGCCGAACTGGCGCGTGGAAACCGCGCCGCGCCCGTGGACAATGGGGATATTACCGGCTCGATCGCTGCCGAGACCGCTGCACCGACCGCGGCCGGCGCCAAGCCGGCGCCCGCAAAAACCGGTGCAGGAAAGCCGGGGCCGAAGGAGCCGCCGAAAACGCCTGATGGCATCGTCATCCCGATCGAGGGCGCCAAGCTTCCGTCCGGCGCCGAGCGGGAAATTTTGCAGCGGCTGCAACAGCGCCGCGAGGAACTGGACAAGCGCGCCCGCGAGCTCGATCTCCGGGAGAATATGGTCAAGGCTGCCGAGCAGCGCATCAACGCCCACCTCGCCGAAATCAAGGAAGTCGAAGGCCGGATCAAGACCGAGACGGTGCAGAAGGACAAGGCCGAAGCGGACCGCTTCAAGGGTCTGGTCACCATGTACGAAAGCATGAAGGCGCGCGACGCCGCCAAAATCTTCAACGGCCTCGACATGGACGTGCTGATCAAGGTTGCCTCCGCAATCAATCCGCGCACCATGGCCGATATCATGGCGCAGATGTCGCCGGATGTTGCTCAGCGGCTGACGCTAGCGCTCGCCACCAAGGCGCAGGGCTCGCCCAAGAACGAAGGCGCCGCCGAACTACCGAAGATCGAGGGCAAGCCGACGATGCCGTGAGTTACCGTTCCTTCGTGAGCGCCTCTATTTCAGAGGCGGCGGTCCGCCATTCATCGTCCAATGGCACGCAATTTTCGTGCGCAAGCTGCAACAGGCGCACGGCCTCGCCCTTGGCGCCGGTGGCCAGTTCGTATTCGGCGACGTAAAAATCCGCCTCGCAGATTTGTGTCGCTTTGTTCGTTGGCCCGGTGGTCTCCGCGGCCTTCAGCGTCTCGGCTGGGCTCGCCTTGCCGAGAAACAGGCGGATCACCGGCGCCGGCCACGCCTCGCCGCCGAATTGACCGGCGCTTTGGGCCAACTCCGTCGGCGCATGGTTTCGTCGCTCGGTCACATAGAGCCACAGCGCTGTCACGACTCGTTTCGGATTGAGTTCGCTTGACTTCTTAAGATCGGCTTGTGCCTTGGCGAATTCGCCCTCGTTGAAAAAGACGAGACCGCGCTCGAAATAGGCCAGCGCGTAATTTGGATTGAGCTTGATCGCCTCATTGCAATCGGCCATAGCCGCGTCGTACTCGCCGCGGCTAAGATGAATGATGGCGCGGTTGTGGTAAGCGTTCGGATAGCGCGGGTCGACCTTGATTGCCTGGTCGAAATCGGCGAGTGCCCCGTCAAAATCGCCCTTCTCCAAATAGGCGTCGCCGCGGCCGCTATAAGCGAGCGCGCTGGGAGACAGTGCGATGATCCGGTTGAAGCTTTGGATGGCCTGATCGAACAGTCGGTTCGCTTCAACCTTCTCACCGTGGGCGACAAAATCTTGCCCAATCTCGATAACCAGCGCCCTTGCCAGATCGGTCACGGCACTCAGTCCCTGCCGCGCGCGGTCGCGCTCGATTTGCGCGGTGCGCCATTGGAAACCGGCAATGGCCGTCGTCGCTGCGAGCACCGCGACTGCTGCGAGGCTGACCACCAGGACACGCCGCCGCTTGGATTCTTTCTCAGCCTGCTCGGCGACCTCGCGCGCGTGGCATGCCGCCAGATAGGCCTGCGCCAGCGCCAGCGCGTTTCCCCAATCGGCGCCGCGCGCAGCGAGGGCCTGCGCGTCGGCCAACCGCGACCCGCGATGGGCAAGGAAGTCCGGCTTGCGCGCCTCGGCGGCCTTGTCCCAATCGGCAGCGGCCGAAAGCACGCCATCGAGCAGCAGCAGCGCATCGCGATCCTCCGCCAGCAGATCGGCTAGCGTCGGCCAGCGTCGCAGCAGCGCTTCATGGGCCACTTCGAGCGTTGCCGCCTCCGCAGTGGCGTCCGGTGTTTCGGCGGCGAGTTTGACCACCAACAATCGGCGCGCGGTGAGCGCCTTGGCGAGTGACACATAGTCAGCGGGCATTTCGCCCTGGCGGGCGATCCGACGCTGCGCGGTCTTGCTGTC
>Ga0335081_10001558_pt1 | contig 36510 bp, 29 predicted proteins | sample Lox_Sample_35_FD_206713 | JGI IMG/M metagenome (GOLD analysis project Ga0335081, IMG submission 206713) | Soil microbial communities from Loxahatchee National Wildlife Refuge, Florida, United States - Lox_Sample_3.5 | ecosystem: Environmental > Terrestrial > Soil > Wetlands | place: USA...
GATCAGGCTTGCGCCCATTGTCCAATATTCCCCACTGCTGCCTCCCGTAGGAGTCTGGGCCGTGTCTCAGTCCCAGTGAGGCTGATCATCCTCTCAGACCAGCTACTGATCGTCGCCTTGGTGGGCCATTACCCCACCAACTAGCTAATCAGACGCGGGCCGATCCTTCAGCGATAAATCTTTCTCCTTACGGACGTATCCGGTATCAGCCCAAGTTTCCCTGGGTTGTTCCGAACTGAAGGGCACGTTCCCACGTGTTACTCTCCCGTCTGCCGCTCCCCTCCATCAAGCGAGCCCTTGGCTCGCTTGATCATTGAAACGATTCCTTCAAGCGAGCTTGCGCCCGCCGAAGAACCCGCTCCGCAACCTCCAAGCTCGCTTGAAGGAGGGGCGCTCGACTTGCATGTGTTAGGCCTGCCGCCAGCGTTCGCTCTGAGCCAGGATCAAACTCTCAAGTTGAAGAGATTTGATCTCGGCTGATCACAACGTTTGACGAGGTCCCACTCTGTCCGTTCCGGTGATTGCTCACCGTCACGATCATAGTGTTGACCTGAAACGTCGACCGCCGAAGTCTCTTCCGGCCGTTTTGCGCAAAAGGTTTCCCGATCGCGAAAGCGGCCCGCAAGGACTCCGCCGTCCACGTTTCTCTTTCTTCCGATTCACTTGTCAAACAACCCGAGACCCCCGAGGGCCCCGTCTTCCGCCCTCCCCTGCCGAGGCAGGAAAGGGAGGAGAAGCCGCCGAAGCCCGCACATCCGCCAGGGCCCAAAGCTCTAGGCCGGATGTTCACCGCTGAACAGTGAGGGGCTTCGCGGCACGCCAACCCGCCACGCAGCGGCGGCGTGCCAAGGGGGCTTATATAGGCCGGCACTGCCGCCATTGTCAACGGTTTCGCCGCCAAAAACATCATTGCAGTGCGGCGAGCGCGCGGCAATTTTTGCCACGCCCGACTAGCCGCCGTGATCGCCTCGGAACGGCGTTGAAGCCGTTCCGTTCGGGGGCCGACGCCGCACTACGGCCACATTCCTCCGCCGTCCTTGGGCGAATGTGTCGGGCATGTCGCAAACTGGGGTCGCGACAGCGTCATCTGAGCTTTCAACCTTCGACGGTTTCGCTCGCTCTGCCGGTCGCATTGACGGTGCGGGATCGCCAAAGGCATTGTGCCATCGCTTGATTCTGGCTTGGTTCGAGGCCGATCGGGTGGGGACGCCGCGCCGTGCCGGGCAGCGCAAGCATGCGCGGCCGGGTGCGGACGCTAAGTGCAGGGGACGTTTGAGTCTTGGACCAAGGTAGGCTGCGCGCCGCCAATCGAAGGCTTGTGACCGAGCTCGTCGACCTCGGCCACGAACCGCCGCTGTCGGTGGACGGCGGCAACGGTTTGGTCGACCGGCGCCGGCTCTCGGTGCAGTGGTTCTGCGGCACGATCCTCACCGGGCTGTGCGGCGCTGCGCTCATGGGCGGCGCCGTTTTTGCTTCGCTCGACGGCGAGACCAATTTCGCCACCGCGCCCGAGCGCGTCGGCACCGTGTTGCGCGGCGCACTCTCCAGCCTCGGCAGCCGGCTGACCGGCTTGCGCAAGACCGACCGCCTCTCGGCGCAAAACGAGCCCAAGGTCGAGCGCGAAGTCTTACGGGTGCCCAATGTCACGCACAGCCGCGACCGCGAGATGGTGCGGGTGCGGCCCTATGAGCGCGTGTTCGGCAATTTGTCTCTGACGGTTTCCGATCCCGACCTGGCGGCGAAGATACCGCCGTTCAATCCGCAAAAAATTCTCGCCGACGCCGTGGCCGGCGACGACCAGACCGCAGCGCCGCAGCCGGACGCTGAAGTTTCGTTCTCGACCTGCGACTTCGCAGCGGCCGCGCCGCGCGCCAAAATCACTCCGGCGGTCTGCGAGCTCGGCACGCTGCTGCCGAAGGTGAAACGCGCGACCTTGCTGCCGCTGGATGATGTGCTGCAACGCGTGCGCGATACCGCCGAATCCGGCGGCAGCACGCTGCTTGCCACCGGCAGCCTCGGCCCGGGCGGCGCGACGCCGCTGCGGCTCGGCTACGCGGCCGACGAGCCGGATCCCTATCTCGGCTTCCAGGCCCGCATCGTTCCCGAGAACGTCACGCTGTTGCCGAAGACGGTTGCCGGCGCCGATGACGGCGACCGCGTCGTCACCGCGAAGAAAGGCGACACGGTCGCCTCGATCCTGCAGGACCTCGGCGCTCCGGCCGAGCGGATTGCGCAGATCGTCGCCGCGCTTGGCGCGCCCACCGCCGACAGCGGCCTCAAGGAGGGCGAAAAGGTCCACGTGCTGTTGGCGCCGAACGGCCTCGGCCGGCTGTTACCGCTGCGCGTCATGATCGCCGACGACAGCGGCATCCTGGCCGCCGCTGCGCTCTCCGACATGGGCGCTTACGTGCCGGTCGATCTGCGCAATGTCGACGCCGACGCCGCCGAGCCGGGTGCGGCCAAGGAGGTCGACAGCGGCGGATCCGGCGCGTCGCTCTACCAGAGCCTGTGGGACACCGCGCTGCAAAACAACGTTCCGCCGGCGGTGATCGACCAGATGGTTCGCGTCTACGCCTACGACGTCGACTTCCAGCGCAAGGTCCAGCCCGGCGACTCGTTCGACGTGCTCTACGCCGAAGACGGCAACGGCGACGGCGCCAAGGAAGTGCGCTACGCCGCCCTCACCGTCGGCGGCGAGACCAAAAAATACTATCACTTCCGCACCACCGACGACGGCATGTACGACTACTATGACGAGACCGGCAAAAGCGCGAAGAAATTCCTGGTGCGCAAGCCGGTCGCGGTCGGCATCGAGACCTCGCCGTTCGGCTGGCGCACCCACCCGCTCTTGCACATCAAGGAATTCCATTCCGGCGTCGATTGGGCGGCGCCGGTGGGCACGCCGATCTTCGCCGCCGGCAACGGCACGATCGAAGAGATCGGGCCGAAGGGCGGCTACGGCAAATACGTGCGCATCCGCCACGCCGACGGCTATGAGACCGCGTACGGCCATATGACCGCGTTCGCGCGCGGCCTCGACGTCGGCAGCCGCGTGCGCCAGGGCCAGGTCATCGGCTTCGTCGGCTCGACCGGACTGTCCACCGGCTCGCACGTTCACTTCGAGATTCACATCAACGACCGCTTCGTCGATCCGATGACCGTCAAGCTGCCGCGCGGCCGCGTGCTCGATAGCAGCTCGCTCGCCCAGTTCGAGAAGGACCGCAGGCAGCTCGACACCCTGATGGCCAACGCCACGGTCTCGCACGTCGCCCAGGCGCGCTGAGCGGTCGCTAAGGGCCGACGATTTAGGCCAAGGCAGTCGCTTCGTCATTGCGAGCGAAGCGAAGCAATCCAGTGCGGCGGCGCCGTTCTGGATTGCTTCGTCGCGGAGCTTGTCATCGGGCCGGCCACTTCGGGCCGGACCCGTTGGCTCCTCGCAATGACGGGCCAGTGGGCGGGAACTTCGCCGGCTTTCCAACGTTTCTTTTGCCGGGTTGGCAAGGAGCGAGGAATACGATGCTTGGCACCATCCTCATCATCATCTTGATTTTGTTGCTGGTCGGCGCCCTGCCGACATGGCCCTACAGCACCGGCTGGGGCTATTATCCGGGCGGCGGCCTAGGCCTCATTCTGGTTATCGTGATCATTCTGGTTCTAGTCGGACGAATCTGAGCAAGCTCGTGCGGCGGGCGCCGGCTTGTGCCGCACGCTCACCGCGCGAGCTTTAGCCATTCGTCTTCGCTCAGAACTTTGACGCCGAATTCCTTGGCCTTGCCGAGCTTCGAGCCGGCGCCGGGCCCGGCCACCACGTAATCGGTTTTGCGCGACACCGAACCCGCCACCTTGGCGCCCAAGCGCTCGGCCGACGCCTTGGCTTCGTCCCGCGTCATCTTCTCCAGCGTGCCGGTGAATACCACAGTCTTGCCGGCGATTGCCGAATCGGCGCGCGGCTTTTCAGCATCGCGAACGCGCACCTGCGCGGCCAAACGCTCGATGCGGCGGCGGTTATGCGCTTCGGCAAAATAATCGCGCAAACTGTCGATCACCGTATCGCCGATCTGATCGAGCGCATCCATCTCCTGCCGGGTCTCTTCCTCGCCATCGGCGAGTTTGCGGCAGGCGTCGTGGAACGCGCGCCAGCTGCCGTAACCGCGCGCCAGTGCCACCGCCGTGGTCTCGCCGACATGGCGGATGCCGAGCGCATAGATGAATCGTTCCAGCGGGATTTCGCGCCGCGCCTCGATGGCGTTGAACAGGTTGCGCACCGAGGTTTCGCCAAAACCCTCCACCTCTTCGAGATGGATTTTCTTGTTGCTGCCGCGCAGCGTGAAGCTGCCGTTGCGCTCACGCAGCGTGAAGATATCCGCCGGCTCCTGCACCCAGCCCTGCTCGTGAAAAAATTCGATCTGCTTTTCGCCTAATCCATCGATGTCGAAGGCGCGGCGCGACACGAAGTGCTTCAAATGCTCGACTAGGTAATACGGGCAGGCAAATTCGCCGCTGCAGCGGGCGACCGCGCCCTCCTCGCCCGCAGCGGTTTGCTCGCGCACCACATCGGTGTGCAGCGGACAGGGACACTTTTTCGGAAATGTATACGGTTTGGTGCCGCGCGGCCGCTTCTCCAGGACCACGTTGAGAACCTGTGGAATGACATCGCCGGCGCGCTGAATGGTTACGGTATCGTCAACGCGCACATCGAGCCGCGCAATCTCATCGAAATTATGCAGCGTGGCGTTCTGCACCACGACGCCGCCGACCGTGACCGGCTCGAGCTTGGCGACCGGGGTGAGCGCGCCGGTACGGCCGACCTGGATTTCGATGTCGCGTACCACCGTGGTCGCCTTCTCGGCGGGGAATTTGTGCGCGATCGCCCAGCGCGGCGAGCGCGACACGAAGCCGAGCCGCTCCTGCCAGTCGAGGCGGTCGACTTTATAGACGACGCCGTCGATGTCGTAGTCGAGGCTGCCGCGCTGCAGCTCGATCTGGTGGTGAAATTCCAGCAGCGCCTCGACCGAGCGGCAGATTTTGGTCAGCGGATTGGTCTTGAAACCGCACGCCGCGAACCATTTGATCATGCCGGACTGGGTGTCGGCCGGCAGCGCGCTCATCTCGCCCCACCCGTAGGCGAAAAAGCCGAGCGGCCGCGATGCGGTGATCGACGGATCTTTCTGCCGCAGCGAGCCGGCCGCCGAATTGCGCGGATTGGCGAACACCTGGCCGCCGCTCTCGGCCTGCCGCTTGTTGAGCGCGAGAAAGGCGTGCTTGGTCATGTAGACTTCGCCGCGCACCTCGCAGACCGCCGGCACGCCCTTGCCTTTGAGACGGTGCGGAATATCGGCCAACGTTTTCGCATTCGCCGTCACATCCTCGCCGATGCTGCCGTCGCCGCGCGTCGCGCCGGTGGTGAGCGCGCCGTTCTCGTAGCGCAGCGACATCGACAGGCCGTCGATCTTCGGCTCGGCGGAAAACACGATCTCCTCGTCATCCGGCAGCCGCAGGAAGCGGCGAATGCGGCCGACAAAATCGCGCACGTCGTCTTCGGCGAACGCATTGTCGAGCGACAGCATCGGCACCGCGTGCCGCACCTTGGCGAACCGCGCCGACGGCGCCGCTCCGACATGCTGCGTCAGACTTTCGGCGCTGCGCAGCTGCGGGAAGCGCGCCTCGATCGCGTTGTAGCGCTGGCGCAGCGCGTCGTACTCGGCGTCCGAGACTGTCGGCGCGTCTTCTTGGTAATAGCGCCGGTCGTGCTCGGCGACTTCCGCGGCCAGCCGCGCGTGCTCGGCCGCGGCCTCCTTTTCGCTCAGCGCTTCGACGGGTGTAGATGTATCGGTCTTGTCGCGGCGTGCCATGGGGCTGTTACCCCGCGGCCGCGCGGATCAAGCGTTCGGCGGCGGCGCGGGCTTCGGCGGTGATTTCGGCGCCGGCGAGCATGCGCGCGATCTCCTCGCGGCGGCGCTCGGCGGCGAGTTCGACGATGCGGGTGGCAACACGCTTGCCGTTGCCGAGCGCATCCTTGGTGATGAGGTAGTGCCGGTCGGCGCGCGCCGCCACCTGCGGGGCGTGCGTCACCGCGATCACCTGCGCGCCGGAGGCAAGGCGCGCCAGCCGCACGCCGATGGCGTCGGCCACCGCGCCGCCGGCGCCGGTGTCGATCTCGTCGAAGATCAAGGTCGGCGCCGAGCCGCGATCGGCGAGCACGACTTTGAGCGCGAGCAGAAACCGCGCCAGCTCGCCGCCCGAAGCGATCTTCATCAGCGGTCCCGGCCGCGTGCCCGGATTGGTGCGCACCCAGAACTCGACGCGGTCGATGCCGTCGGGCCCCTCGTCCGCCGCACCGATCTGGGTCGAGAATTCGGCACGGTCGAGTCGCAACGGCTTGAGTTCGGTATTGACGGCCTTGTCGAGCTTGAGCGCGGCGCTCCGGCGACGCGCCGACAGCGCCTGCGCCGCCTCGCGGTAACGCGCCACCGCGGCTTGCGCCGCTTTTTCCAGTTCGGCCAGGCGTTCGGCCCCGGCATCGATCAGCGCCAGATCGCCGGCGTAGCGGTCGGCCAGCGCGCTGAGCGCATCGACCGCGACATTATATTTGCGCCCGGCCGCACGGAGCGCGAACAGCCGCTCCTCGATGCGCTCGAGTTCCTTCGGATCATAGTTCGCAACGCGCAGCGCCGCTTCGAGATGGCCGCGCGCTTCCTCCAGTGCCACGAGCGCTGCGTCGATCGCCTTCACCGAAGGTTCGATCAGCGCCGGCGCCTGCGCGGCGCGGCGCTCGAGCCGGCGCAGTGCGGTGGCGAGCGGCGTCACCGGCGATTGCGGGCCGCTGATGCCGTCCTGGGCGAAGCGCAGATCGTCGGCGACTTTCTCCGCCTGCATCATGGCGGCGCGCCGCTCGGCGAGCGTCGTTTCCTCGCCCGCTTCCGCCGCAAGGCGGCGCAGTTCCTCGACGGCGTGGCGCAGCCACTCCGCCTCGCGGGCGACGCGCTCGACTTCGGCGCGATGCGCGGTGAATGCGGCTTCGCTCGCGCGCCGCTCGTCCCACAATTGCGCCATGGCTGCGGCGTCGGCTTCGAGGCCGCCATAGGCGTCGAGCAGCGCCCGATGGGTGGCGGCATCGGTGAAGGCGCGATCGTCGTGCTGGCCGTGGATTTCGACCAAGGCCGCGCCGAGCGCGCGCAACACCCCGACGCCGACCGGCTGGTCGTTGACGAAGGCACGGGTGCGGCCGTCGGCAAACTGCACGCGGCGCACGATCAATTGCTCGTCGTCGGCGCCGAGTGCGTTGTCGGCGAGGATACGGCGCGCCGGATGGCGGCGCGACAGCTCGAACGCGGCGGTGACCTGGCCCTGCTCGGCGCCGGAGCGCACCAGCGCCGCTTCGCCGCGCGCGCCGAGCGCCAGCGCAAACGCATCGAGCAGAATGGATTTTCCCGCGCCGGTCTCGCCGGTCAGCGCGGCAAGGCCGGAGCCGAAATCGATGTCGAGACGATCGATCAGCACGATGTCGCGAATCGAAAGGCGGGTCAGCATGGGAGCGGACGATCGATAACTGACGGCAGCGGACAGACCGGGGATGATATGCGTGATTCTAGCGGCTGTCCTGTGTCATCCGCCGTTGCTCGTCGGTCGTCGATTCAGCCGAGCCCGATCTTCTTGAAGGCGCGGCTGATCCACGAGCTCTTGTCTTCGCTGGGCTCGACGCCCTGGCCCTTCACCAGCTGATAGGCGTCCTTGTACCAGGGGCTATCGGGGAAGTTATGGCCGAGCACCGCGGCGGCGGTCTGCGCCTCGCCGACGATGCCGAGCGCGATATAGGCCTCGGTGAGCCGCTCCAGCGCTTCCTCGACCTCGCGCGTCGTCTGATATTGCGTCACCACCACCTTGAAGCGGTTGATGGCGCCGAGGAAGTCGCGCTTCTTCAGATAAAAGCGGCCGACCTCCATCTCCTTGCCGGCCAGCTGATCGCGCGCCATCTCGATCTTCTTTTTGGCGCTGAGCGCGTATTCGCTGTCCGGATATTTGTGCACCACGTCCTGGAAGGCGTTGATGGCTTTGTCGGCGCGCTCCTGATCGCGCGATACGTCGAGGATCTGATCGTAGTACGACGAGCCGATCAGGTACTGCGCGTAGGCGGCGTCGGGGCTGGCGGGATGCAGCGTGACGTAGCGTTTCGCCGCGTTGATGCACTCGTCGTATTGGCCGGACTGATAATAGGTGTAGGCCGACATCAGCAGCGCCTTGCGCGCCCAGTCCGAATACGGATTTTCGCGGTCGACTTGATCGAATTTCTTGGCCGCTTCCTTGTAGTCCTGCTTGTCGTTGAGCAGGAACAGGCCCTCGTTGTAGAGCCGGTCGGCGGGCGTGTCGGGAACGTAATCTTCGTCCTTGTGGAACAGGCTGCAGCCCATGAGCGCAAACGCCAGCGCCAGGCAGCCCGCCAACGCACGCAGCCGACAACCGGATCGTTGCGATCCTCGTACCCGCAGCATCATGAGCTTGACTTAGCTTCCCGTCCCGCCGCGGCGTCCATCCCAAGAAGCCGCCACGCCACACACCCACCCGGCGAATAGCCGAGTTACGCGTGGCTGCCACTATCACCGACAATCGGCCGGGATTAAGGCGCAAAAGTTAAGTAAATCAAGAGACCTCTGGGCCGTAGGCCGGCGCCGCGACGGTCAGTTCGGCGTGGCCGCGGGCGCGCGCAACCGGCTGCTGCGGCATTTCCACATAGGTCCAGGCGTCGGGATCGGCCATCAGCGCGGTCAGTACGGCGTGGTTGAGCTTGTGGCCGCCACGCACCGAGCGATAGGCCGCCAGCAGCGGCGCGCCGGCGAGCGCCAGATCGCCGATCGCATCCACCGCCTTGTGGCGGACGAATTCATCGGGGAAGCGCATGCCCTCGGGATTGAGCACGCGATCTTCGGCGACCACCACCGTATTGTCGAACGACGCGCCGAGCGCGTAGCCGGCGCTCCACAGCTTGGCGACATCGCACATGAAGCCGAAGGTGCGGGCGCGCGCCAGTTCGCGGCGGAACACGTTGGGCGCGACATCGACGGCGTAAGCTTGGTGGCCGATCAGCGGATGCGCGAAATCGATTTCGACTTCGATGCGAAGGCCGCGCAGGTTTGGCCGCAACTCGCCATAGCAGCCGTTCTTGCCGACCCGCACCGGCTTGAGAACCTGAATGCAGCGCCGCGGCGCCGCCTGCGTGACAAGGCCGACTTGATCGATCGCGTCCACGAACGGCGCGGCGCTGCCGTCCACGATCGGCACCTCGGCGCCGTCGACTTCGACGATCGCATTGTCGACGCCGATGCCGCGCAATGCGGCCAGCACATGTTCGGTGGTCGATACCGCCGGGCCGTCATGGTCGCCCAGGACGGTGGCGAATTCGGTCGCCGTCACGGCGCGATAATGGGCTTTGAGTTCGCGGTCGGCCTGCCCGGCCTCGCCGCAACGCAAAAACACGATTCCGGTGTTGGGCTCAGCGGGATGGAGGGTCAGAGTAACGGGGGAGCCGGAGTGTACGCCGATTCCCGTGACGCTTGCCTGATCACGCAGGGTTGTCTGCCTGCCGCCGCTAAAGCCGGAGGTCATACCCGTATCCCACACCCTTTGGCGCGATCGCGAACGCGCAATCGCAGCCGACCCCACCAAGAAGGGAGTGTATGCGTCTGTAGCTTCCGGAGACGGTCCCACTGGACCACCGAAAATCCACCCCCGCACATCGACCCCTCTGGACCGGGACTTTACCGGCGAAGCGCCCATGGGCCAACTCACGCTTTCTTACCGAGTATTACCATTTTCCGGCCGCAGTCTCGTCGGCAGTGTGCCGCAAATGGGCCTGTTCGCTAGCGAACAAACAGCGAAGGCCAAAAGTTCCTTCAGCCTCAAGTCGTTTAGCACGAGCTCCGTCCTTTATAAAAAATGTCATAATGTTCAGAAGCTTCGCCGCATGGGCCGGCGAACGCCACCTACCTTTGTCCCGGCACAACGCGTTGGCCGCGAACCGACCCGGCAATTCACTGTGCCTGCCGGCGCAGGAACGCCGGAATCTCGAGCTGGTCCTCGTCGCTGTGGTTATGCACAGGAGTCTGCCGGCCGTGCTGGTCGAGGCCCTGCGGCGCCGCCCGCTTGGCGTATTCCGACACCGGTTCAGAGCGCTGGTCGGATGACCGCGGCATCGGCCGCCCGGCTAGTCGCTCAGACTGTGCCATGATCGGCCCCGGCCGCTGGGCCGGCGCTTCGTCTTCCTCTTTCGCCTGCTCGCGCCGGCCGAGCCCTACGGACGCGATCCGCTCCAGCAGAGATTTGCGCCGCCCCGGATGTTCGGTCGGCGGCAGTTCACCGCGGCGCGCGCGAATCTCGTTCTGCGCCGGCACCGGCAGCTCATCGATTCGCGGCATGCGCGGTCCGCGCCCCGCCATCCGCTCGGGAGCCGGCGGAATGAACTCTTGCGGCTCTTCCTTTGCCTCGCTGGTCGCCGGCTGCTCGATGAACAACGACGGCTTGAGCGTCAGCGGGCGAATGCTGACATCTTCGACCGCGGCCGCGATGGCCGCCTTGGCGGCCGATTCGATCGAGGCATTCACGGAAGCCGGCGCCATCGCCGCATTGGGCATCGGCACGCGCGCCGGCTGCGACGGCTGGGCGGCCGCCGGAGCCGATGTCTCGCGCTCGATGCGTTCGGCGATGCGCTGGTTGTCGGCGCGCAGCTTTTGCGCCAGCTCGGCGATGCGCGCCTCCGCGGCGGCGGCCGGGCGCTGCGCCGCGGCTTGATCGATGCCGGTCGCGACCACCGAGACCCGGATGATGCCGTCGAGGCTTTCGTCGAAGGTCGCGCCGACGATGATGTTGGCGTCCTGATCGACCTCTTCGCGAATCCGGGTCGCCGCCTCGTCGACTTCGTAAAGCGTCAGATCGCGGCCGCCCGTGATGGAGATGAGCAGGCCTTTCGCCCCCTTCATCGAGGCGTCGTCGATCAGCGGATTGGAGATCGCCGCTTCGGCCGCGGTCAGCGCCCGCTTCTCGCCTTCGGCCTCGCCGGTGCCCATCATCGCCTTGCCCATCTCGCGCATGACCGCGCGCACGTCGGCAAAGTCGAGATTGATGAGGCCTTCCTTCACCATCAAATCGGTGATGCAAGCGACGCCCGAATAGAGCACCTGGTCGGCCATGGCGAAGGCGTCGGCGAAGGTCGTCTTCTCGTTCGCCACCCGGAACAGATTCTGATTGGGAATGATCAGGAGCGTGTCGACGCATTTGTGCAGTTCGCTGATGCCGTTTTCGGCGGTGCGCATGCGGCGCTGGCCTTCGAAATGGAACGGCTTGGTGACGACGCCGACGGTGAGGATGCCCATCTCGCGCGCCGTCTTGGCGATGACCGGCGCGGCGCCGGTGCCGGTGCCGCCGCCCATTCCTGCCGTGACGAACACCATGTGGGCGCCCGACAGGTGATCGCGAATCTCGTCGAGCACCTCCTCGGCTGCGGCGCGTCCGACGTCGGGCTGCGCGCCGGCGCCGAGCCCCTCGGTGACCGCCACGCCCATCTGGATGATGCGCTCGGCCTTCGACATGGTCAGCGCCTGCACGTCGGTGTTGGCGACGACGAAGTCGACGCCCTGCAGTCCGGCCGTGATCATGTTGTTGACGGCATTGCCGCCGGCGCCGCCGACCCCAAACACGGTCAGGCGCGGCTTGAGCTCACGGATGTCGGGGATGTTCAGATTGATGGTCATGTCTGCCTCTTCTTGCTCGCGCGGGCGTTTGCAACGCCCGGCCCCGGCCGGTCCGCCACCGGCCGCTCGAATTCTCTAGCTTGCGATCTGGGGGCCATCAGAAGCTCTCGCGAAGCCATTGTCCGACGCGGGCGAAATAGCCGCCCGTGCCGGTCATCACGTGCCGCTTGCGGCGCTGCTCGAAATGTTCGAGATGCGCCGCTTGCGGATAAACCAGGAGACCGGCCGCCACCGCGAAGGCGGCGCCTTTGGCCGCCTCCGGCAGTCCGGAAATGCCGAGCGGCCGGCCGATGCGCACCGGGCGGCCGAGCACGCGCGCGGCCAGATCCGGCAAGCCGGTCAGCTGGCTGGCGCCGCCGGTGAGAATGACGTGGCCGCGCGGCTCGGCCGCAAACGGCGAGGCGGCGAGCCGGTCGCGCAACATTTCGAGAATCTCGTCGACGCGCGGCTTGACGATGTGCACCAGCGTCGCCCGCGACACGAACTGCGCGGTGTCGCGCTGGTCGTCGCTGATCGGCGGCACGGTGATGATGTCGCGCTCATCCTGGCCGCCGATCAGCACGCTGCCGAACAGCGTCTTGATGCGTTCGGCGTCGGCGATGCGGGCGTTGAGCCCGCGCGCGATGTCGGTGGTGATGTGCTGGCCGCCGAGTGCAAAGCCTTCGATATGGACGAGCCGGCCGTGCAAGAACACCGCCATGGTGGTGGTGCCGGCGCCCATGTCGACGACCGCGGCGCCGAGATCGGCTTCATCGTCGGCCAGCACCGCAAGGCCGGCGACGTAAGGACTGGCGACCATCGCCTCGACGGCAAGATGGCAGCGCTCGACCGCGAGCATCAGATTGCGCGCCGCGGCGGTGTCGGTGGTGGCGACGTGCATGTCGACGCCGAACCGGCTGCCGAGCATACCGCGCGGCTCGCGGATGCCGTCGGTGCCGTCGATCGAATAGCCGACCGGCAGCGAATGCAGGACGGCGCGGCCGTCGCGCAGCGAGTGCCGGCTGCCGGCGGCCAGCACGCGGGCGATGTCGCTTTCCGAAACCGTCGAGCCGATGATGTCGACATCGGCGGCAAACAGCTCGCTGGCAAGCCGGCCGGCGGACAATGACAGCACCACGGATTCGATCTCGACGCCGGCCATCTGTTCGGCGCTGTCGACGGCAAGCCGGATCGTCTCCTCGGCCTGCGCCAGATTGACGACACCGCCGGCCTTCATGCCGCGCGCCTCGGTGTGACCGAAACCGATGACTTCGACGGCGTGGCTGCGGCGCCGCAGCGTCTGCTGCGGCGGATGCGGGCGCAGCCGCGCGATCAGGCAGGCGACTTTGCTGGAGCCGACGTCGAGCGCGGCGACGAGCGCGTTCCGCCGCGGCGAGATCGGCTTCATTTTCGGCGTCAGGCCGTAATGGAGGGCACTCATGCGCTGCCCCCCTTCTTCGGCTTGCGGTCTTTGAGCGCGTCCTCGCGCGCTTGTGCGGCGGCATCGGACAGACGCACCGTGACGCGATCGGGCAAGCGCAGATCGACCTGCGCGATATCGCGCGACAAGAGCTTCTTGTCGCGATCGAGCGCGACCAGCCGGTCCAGCGCCGACGCGACGTCGGTCTCCGGCAGCTCGACGTCGACGCCGTTCTGCAGCAGCAGATTCCAGCGCCGCTGCGCCACCAGGATCGAGGCCCGCAGCTGCGCGCGAATCTGCGGATAGCGATCGACGACGGCGAGAAAATCCTTGGCCTGATGCTCGGCGCCCTTGCCGACCACGAGCGGCAGCGTCAGGTAGCGCCGCTCGACGAAAGCTTCGAGCACGGTGCCGTCATCGGCGATGACGTTGACATGACGGTCCTTCTGCCAAAGCGCGAAGGCCTGCCGTTCCCTGATCGTGATCTGCAAACGGTCGGGGTATAGTTTCAGCACCGCCGCATCGGCGATCCACGGATTGGCCATCAGCCGCGCCCGCGCCGCGTCGGCGTCGAGGAACAACAACGACGCGCGCCCGGTCACGCCGGCGATGGTGAGAATCTCCTCGCGGCTGATTTCCTTCTCGCCCGAGAGCGACACCGCGGCGATGCGAAAGCCGAGTGAATTCGCCGCGGCATCGCGCACGTCCTTGGCCCAGTCGATCACCGCGGGCCCATGGCCGCCTTTGATGACCCCGTAGCCGAGCGCCGAACCGAGCAAGAGCGTCGAGGCGGCGACGCCGAGGCCGGGCGCCAACGCAAGCCGGGCGACCCGCGCCAGCCGGCCGCCGCTTTGCGGCCGCACGCGCGCAAGCCACGCCGGGACGTGCAGGCGAAAGCGCCGGCGAATGCGGCTCCTTCGTGCTTGCCCGGTGTCGTCACCCGCGCGCATTGCGTCCCCAAGCCCAATCCTCGACCGCGTCAGCGATTGGTCGAGGCGTCCTCCACCATCCAGCGCACCAGTTCGTCGAACGTGATGCCGGCATACGCCGCGAGCTCCGGCACGAGCGAGGTTTCGGTCATGCCCGGCTGCGTGTTGACCTCAAGACACACGAGCTCACCCATCCCCCGATCGTCATAGCGAAAGTCCGCGCGGCTTATGCCGCGGCAGCCGAGCGCGTTATGGGCAGCCAGCGTGAGTCTGCGGACTTCCTGGTAAACATTTGGTAAAATTGGCGCCGGCAGCAGGTGTTTGGAGCCGCCGGCAGCGTATTTTGCTTCGTAATCGTAGAACCGCGTCGCCGGCACGACTTCGATGACCTCGAGTGCCCGGTCGCCCATTACCGCGCAGGTCAGTTCCTTGCCTGGGACGTAGCGCTCGACCATCACCAGATCGCCGAACGCCCAATCGTCGCTATAAAGCTCCTGCGGCGGATGCCGATGCTCGGGCGTGACGATGTGGACGCCCTTGCTGGAGCCTTCGGCGACCGGCTTGACCACATAGGGCGGCGTCATGAGATGGCGCCGCGCCGCCTCCAGGCGCGAGGCGATGCGGCTTTCGGCCACCGGCACGCCGGCAGCGCGGAACAGCGTCTTGGTAAAGTCCTTGCGCATCGCCAGCGCCGAGGCCATGACGCCGGAATGGCTGTAGGGAATACCGAGAACCTCCAACAGGCCCTGCAGCGTGCCGTCCTCGCCGGGACGGCCGTGCAGCATGTTGAGCGCGACATCGGGCTTGGCGGCGGTGAGCGCCGCGGCGATCTCTCGGGTGACGTCGATGCTGGTGACCCGATAGCCGAGCCGGGTCAGCGCGGCGGCGCACGCCGCCCCCGAGCGCAGCGAGACTTCGCGCTCGGCCGACCAGCCTCCCATCAGCACCGCGACATGCTTGGTCATGTCAGGTTGTCGACCTTTCGGGAACGACTGATTCGCGCCTGCCCCAATAGAATCGACAAATGGCAAAACGTCGAGGGGCAGCGTCACGTTGAGCATCGCGCCGGCGCGGCTATCATCCGCGGGACGGCTATCGAGGCATTGCGGCATGACAATGCGCATTTTCGCGGCAGCGATGTTGCTCGCGATGGCGGTCGGGACACTCCGAGCCGCTGAACCCACGCCGCTGCCGCCGGCGGTGGGCTTAAGCGAAGCGGCAGCCCGGGAACGCGCGGCGCTGTTTGCCGCATTGGCCGCGACCAAGAGCGACGCCGAGGCCCGCGCCGTCGAAGAGCGCATCTGGACGTTCTGGCGCAGTTTTGCCGACGTGCAGTCGCGCGAGCTTCTTGAAGAGTCACGCCAGGCGCAGCTGCGCTTCGATTACGACGAGGCGTTGATTTATCTCAGAGCGCTGGTCAAGCACGCGCCGCAATTCGCCGAGGGCTGGAATCAACTCGGTTACGTCTATTTCCTCGCGGGAAAATACGACGAGTCGCTCAAGACCATCGCGCATGTGCTCGAGCTCGAACCGATGCACTACGCCGCGCTCGCCGGCGAGGGCATCATCCTTTATCAGGAGGGCAAGGTCGATGAAGCCCAGGCGCCGCTCAAACGCGCGCTCGCCATCGATCCGTGGCTGAAGGAGCGGAATTTGATTCTGCAGGCGCCCGATCAAGCGCGCTAGTACGCGCCACAGACCAAGTCGTTACGCCTTCGCCACGCCGATCCGCTTGATTTCCCATTCGAGCTCGACGCCGGAATTGTCTTTGACGCGCCGGCGCACCATTTCGCCGAGCGTTTCGATGTCGGCGGCGCTGGCGTTGCCGAGATTGATCAGAAAGTTGCAGTGCATCGGCGAGACCTGGGCGTCGCCGACGCGGAGCCCGCGGCAGCCGGCGGCGTCGATCAGCTGCCAGGCTTTTTGTCCCGGCGGATTTTTGAAGGTCGAGCCGCCGGTGCGGCTTTTCACCGGCTGGGTGTCGCCGCGCGATTTGGTGATCCGCTCCATCTCGGCGGCGATTGCGGCCGGATCGCCGCGCTCGCCGGCGAACACCGCTTGGGTGAAAATGTAATCGTCGGGCGCGCCGCAATGGCGATAGGCGTAATGCATGTCGGCGTTTTTGAGCACATGGACGCGGCCGGCCCGATCGACCGCGCGGGCTTCGACCAGCGCGTCCTTGGTCTCGCGCCCATAGGCGCCGCCGTTCATGCGCAGCGCGCCGCCGACGCCACCCGGAATGCCGCATAGGAACGCCAAGCCGCCGACGCCGGCTTCCTGCGCCGCGCGCGCGACTCTGACGTCGGGCACCGCAGCGCCGGCGCGGACATTGAGTCCCTCGATCGCGATCTCGTTGAAGCCGCGGCCGAGCCTGACGGTGACGCCGGGTACGCCGCCGTCGCGCACGATGAGGTTCGAGCCGAGGCCGACGACGGTGACCGGCACCTCGGCCGGAAGCTGCGACAAAAAATACGAAAGGTCGGCCTCATCCTCCGGCATGAACAAAGCCTGCGCCGCGCCGCCGACGCGGAACCACGTCAGTTCGGCGAGCGATTGATTCGCCAACAACCGGCCACGCAGCCTGGCCATCGTCGATTTCAACGCCGGAACGATATCGGCAAAACTCATGCGGCCGCTCCGGGGAGCGAATCGAGCCACGATGCGAGCACGCCGCGCCCGATCTCGCGCACGGCCGGTCCAACCGTGCATGCCTGCTTGCGCAGATCGCGCGGGTCGAGGCCGGCTTTGCCAAGCTCGACCGTATGGCCGACCAGCCATGCCTCGAAGCGTGCCGGTTCGGTCTCCACATGAAATTGCAGCGCCAGCTGCGCCGGTGTGCGCGTAAACGCCTGCACCGGACAGTGCGCGGTCGAGGCCAGGCCTTGGCAGCCTTCCGGCAATTCGCAATTGTCGCCGTGCCAATGCAGCACGGGCGAGGCGCCGAGCGGCGCCAGCACCGAGGCGCGGCCGGCTTCGCTCAGCGTCAGCGGCGCCCAGCCGATTTCCTTGGCCGGCCCGGGCGCGACGCGCGCACCCAAAGCCGCCGCCATCATCTGCGCGCCAAGGCAGATGCCGAGCGTCGGCTTGTTCGCCTGGAGCCGTGCCGCGACCGCGGCAATCTCGTCGGCGATAAACGGATAAGCCTCGGTCTCGTAAACCCCGATCGGCCCGCCCAGCACAATCACAAGATCAGGCGCGGCCAGCGTGCCGGCGTCGAAGCCATCAATGCCGGCGTCGTGGTAGTGAATCTGATAGCCGCGCGCGCCGACCAGGGGACCTAAAAGTCCGAGGTCCTCGAAAGCGACATGACGGACTGCAAGGCAGCTCTTCGTCATGACACGCGGCTCACTTGGAGAGCGCCGCGAGTTCGCCCGGCAGCGCGTAGGCCCATTGGGTGATCGAGCCGGCGCCGAGGCAGACGACGTAATCGCCCGGCTCCGCCATGCCGGCGACGAGCCGCGCCAATTGCTCGGGACCGTCGAGCGCGATGACGCGGCGGTGACCGTGAGTGCGCAGGCCCTGCACCAGCGCGTCGCGGTCGGCGCCGGCGATCGGCGCTTCGCCGGCGGGATAGACGTTGGCGACGATCACCGCGTCGGCATCGTTGAAGCAGGTGCAGAACTGCTCGAACAGCGTGGCGAGCCGGGTGTAGCGATGCGGCTGCATCACCGCGATCACCTGCCCTTTGGTCGATTCGCGCGCTGCGCGCAGCACGGCGGCGATCTCGACCGGATGATGGCCGTAGTCGTCGACGATGGTGACGCCGTTCCACATGCCGGTGCGGGTGAAGCGCCGGCGAACGCCCTCGAACTTTGCGAGCGCATTGCGGATCACATCGTCGCCGACGCCGAGCTCGCGGGCCACCGCGACCGCGGCAGTGGCGTTGAGCGCGTTGTGCCGCCCGGGCATCGGCAGCACCAGATTTTTCAGCTCGTGCACGGATTGCCCGGCGCGATCGCGGAAGACAATCGTGAACAGCGAAGTGCCGCCGGCATGCGAGATGTCGACGAGGCGCACGTCGGCCTGCGGGTTCTCGCCGTAGGTGACGACGCGGCGATCCTCGATGCGGCCGACGAGACTCTGCACCACCGGATGATCGGTGCACATCACCGCGAAGCCGTAGAACGGCACGTTCTCGACGAAGCTGGCAAACGCCTCCTGTACCGCATCGAAGGTCTGAAAATAATCGAGATGCTCCGGATCGACATTGGTGACGATGGCGACGTCGGCCGGCAGCTTGAGGAAGGTGCCGTCGGATTCGTCGGCTTCGACCACCATCCACTCGCCGGCGCCGAGCCGCGCGTTGGTGCCGTAGGCATTGATGATGCCGCCGTTGATCACGGTCGGATCGAAGCCGCCGGCGTCGAGCAGCGCCGCCACCATCGAGGTGGTCGTGGTCTTGCCATGGGTGCCGGCGATGGCGACGCAGCTTTTGAGCCGCATCAGCTCGGCCAGCATTTCGGCGCGGCGCACCACCGGCAGGCGCTGGGCGCGCGCGGCGACCAGTTCCGGATTGTCGCGCTTGATCGCCGACGAGACCACCACGACCCGGGCACCGCCCAAATTCTCGGCCGCGTGGCCGATCGCGATCGTTACGCCAAGCTCGCGTAAACGCTTGACGTTGGCGCTCTCGGCCTGGTCGGAGCCCTGCACCGTATAACCGAGATTGACCAGCACCTCGGCGATGCCGCTCATGCCGATGCCGCCGATGCCGACGAAATGCACCGGCCCGATGTCGCGCGGCAACTTCATGGCAACTCCCAGTTTCGACGCGGCCGCAACCTACTTGGTCGCGCCTTTCCTCGCCACCGCCAACACCAAGTCGGCGAGGCGGTCGGCGGCGTCAAGCCGGCCGAGCGAGCGGGCCGCCTGCGCCATGGCGGCAAGCCGCGGCGGCGCGGCGGCGAGCACGGCGATCTCGGCGGCGAGCCGCGCCGGCGTGAACGCGTCCTGGACGATGCGGATGGCGCCGCCGGCTTGTTCCAACACGCCGGCATTGGCGAATTGATCCTGGTCGAGCGCGTGCGGCAGCGGCACCAGGATAGCTGGCCGGCCTATCGCAGCCAGTTCGGCCACGGTCGACGCGCCGGAGCGCGCCACAACCAGGTGGCTTGCCGCCATGCGCGCCGGCAGGTCGCTGAAGAACGATGCCACCTCGGCTGCGACCGCAGCTTCGGCGTAAGCCACGCGCACGCGCGAAAGATCCTCGTCGCGCGCTTGCTGAACGACCGAGAGCCGGGCACGCAATTCGGGCTGCAGCGACGCGATCGCCGGCGGGACGATGTCGGCCAGAACGCGCGCGCCCTGGCTGCCGCCGAAGATAAGGAGCCGCAGCGGCCCGCTCGGGTGCGGATCCGGATAGGGGATCGCGGCGGCCGCCGCGACGGCCGGCCGGACCGGATTGCCGGTGAGGGTTGCCTTTGCGGCCAAGGCCGGCGCGTTGCGAAACAGATCGGGAAACGTCGTCGCGATTGCGGTCACGCGCGGCGCCAAAAAGCGATTGGCCCGGCCGATGACGGCGTTGGCGTCGTGAATGAGGCTCGGCACGCCGCGCCAAGCCGCTGCCAGGACCGGCGGAATGGTCGGGTAACCGCCGAAGCCGATAACGGCGGCCGGCTGAAGCCGGCCGATCAAGGCATTCGCCTGATAAACGCCGACGCCGAGCGCCGTCAGGGTCTTCGCCACCGCAACTGGATTACGGCCGCGCAGCGTCGCGCTTGCCACGACGTGGATGGCGTCCTCGGCAAAGGCGCCGCCGTAACGCGCCGCACGCCGGTCGGTGGCGAGATGAACCACAATGCCGCGTCGGGCGAGCGCGGCAGCCAGTGCCTCGGCCGGGAACAGATGGCCGCCCGTTCCGCCGGCCGCGACCAGGACCGGGGCCGCTGCGCCCGGGCCTCCGCCCTGCATCAGACGCGGCTCCCGGCGATGACGATCTCGCCGGGCAGCTTTGCGCGCGCCCGCTCGCGGGTGAGCGCCACCAGCATCCCCATGCCGTAGGCCAGCGAGATCAGCGACGAGCCGCCGTAGGAGATGAACGGCAGGGTCATTCCCTTGGCGGGCATCAGGTGCAGGTTGACGGCCATGTTGATGGTCGATTGCAAGCCGAACAGGATGGCAAGCCCCGCCGCGGCAAAGCGGCAGAACGGATCGTCGTTGCGCATGGCCTTGGCCAACGCGCGAATGACGATGAAGGCAAACAGCGCGACCAGAATAAGGCAAAGCACGATGCCGAATTCCTCGGCGGCGACGGCGAACACGAAATCGGTGTGGCCCTCGGGCAGGATGCGCTTGATGGTGCCCTCGCCCGGGCCGCGGCCGAACCAGCCGCCGCGGATGAACGATTCGGTGGCGATGTCGACATTGAAGCTGTCGCCCGAGCCCGGATCGAGGAAGCCGCGGATGCGCTGCGCGACATGCGGCACGGTATAGAACGCCGTGACGAGACCGATGCCGGCAGTGGCGGCCAGTCCCGCCACCCAGATGAAGCGCATACCCGCCATGTAGAACAACGCGCCCCAGACCAGCACGATCAGCATGGTCTGACCGAAATCCGGCTGCAGCACCAACAGCGCGACCACAAGAACGAGCAGCGAGAGCGCAATCACGTTGGCCGGCATTTCCGGCCGCTTCGCCGATTCGCCGAACAGCCAGGCGATCAGGATGACGAAAGCCGGTTTCAGGAACTCCGACGGCTGAACGTTGACGCCGAGGATCACCAGCCAGCGGCGCGCGCCCTTGATCTCGGCGCCGAAATGCGGCGTCGCCGCGACGAGAACGAGGCTGACGATGAAGACGACGAGCGAAACCTGGCGCACCTCGCGCGGCGACAGAAACGAAGCGGCGACGAGCACGATCGCCGCTGGAATGAGAAACAGCACCTGGCGGTCGACGAAATGGAACGGGTCGAGCCCGATGCGCGCGGCAACCGGCGGGCTCGCCGCCAGGCACAGCACGATGCCGCCCAGCATCAGGGCGCCGAGCGCCGCCAAGGTCAGCCGGTCGACCGACCACCACCATTCGTTAAATGCGGTGCGTTGTACGCGCGAGCCCATCGGCCGCCCCAGACGGAAAAACCTTAGCGTTACCCTTGGCACCCGCATGGTTTAAAGGGCATTAATGCGCCGCAAATAGTGACTCGTCATTGCGAGCGAAGCGAAGCAATCCAGGGTCGGGTGCGCGGATTCTGGATTGCTTCGTCGCCCCTTCGGGGCGCCTCGCAATGACGATGCTGATGCATCCAAATGGAAACGCCCTGGCATGACGGCCTATCGGGATTTCTTTGCCGGCAAGCGGGTGACGCTGATGGGGCTCGGCCTGCTCGGCCGCGGCGTCGGCGATGCGGCGTTCTTGGCCGAGCTCGGCGCACAGCTGACCGTCACCGACCGCAAGAAAGAAGCCGAGCTTGCCGCCTCGCTTGCACAGCTCTCCGGCTTTTCGAACATCCGTTACGCGCTCGGCGAGCACCGCCTGGAAGACTTCCAGGACGCCGACATGGTCATCAAGGCGGCGGGTGTTCCGCTCGATTCGCCATACATCAAGACGGCGCGCGATGCCGGCGTCGCCGTCTACATGTCGACCGCGCTGTTCGCCAAGTTCGCGCGCCAGATCGGCGCGACCATCGTCGGCATCACCGGCACGCGCGGCAAATCGACCGTTACGCACCTGATCCATCACGCACTCGCCGGTGCGGGCAGGCGCGCGCATCTCGGCGGCAACGTGCGCGGGCTATCGACGCTCGCGTTATTGCCGCAAGTGCGCAGCGGCGACATCGCCGTGCTGGAACTGGACTCCTGGCAATTGCAGGGGTTTGGCGATTTACGCATGAGCCCCGACGTGGCTGTGTTCACCAATTTGCTGATGGATCATCTCAATTACTATCCCGATATGGACGCATATTTCGCCGATAAGGCGAACATCTTCAAATACCAGAACGTCGGCGACACGCTCATCGTTGGCGCGCAAATCCGCGACCGCATTTTAGGATCGCGCCCGCCAGTGCCGCCGCTCGTGCCAGAACCCATTCCATCGGATTGGCAACTGCAAATACGCGGAGCGCACAATCGCGAGAACGCGGCGCTCGCGGCCGCAGCGCTGCGCGCTTTGGGTTTGGCGGAGCAGGAGGTGCGTTCGGGATTGCAATCGTTCCTCCCGGTCGAAGGCCGACTGCAGTTCGTCACCGAACTGCGCGGCGTCAAAATCTATAACGACAACAATGCGACGACGCCGGATGCGACCGTCGCCGCGCTGCAGGCCTTCCCCGGCGAGCGCATCGTGCTGATCGCCGGCGGAGCCGACAAAGGCATTCCGCTCGACACGCTCGTCGAAGAAATAAACCAGCGCGCGAGCGCAGTCATTCTCCTGCCGGGCACCGGCACCGACCGGCTCGCGCCGCAGCTCAAAACTTGCACCCGGGCGAACGACATGGCGGAGGCGGTGCAGAAGGCCGTCGCCAACGCCCGCGCCGGCGATGTGCTGCTGCTCAGTCCCGGCTTCGCCTCGTTCGGACTCTTTACCAACGAGTACGAGCGCAACGATGCGTTCTTGAGCGCGCTGCGGCAATCGTCAGGAAATGGGGCTTGACGAATTCCATTACGCTAGCTAGATTTTCTGGCTAGAATTCCAGCTCGGGATAAGCCGCTATGGCTCGCCATACTTGGTCGGTTCAGGACGCCAAAAACCGGTTCAGTGAAGTAGTTGAGGCAGCGCGGCGCAAGCCGCAGACTGTCACGAAGCATGGCAAGCCTGCCGTAGTCGTGGTGGCTGCGGACGAATACGAACGTTTGCATAAGCTGCAACGGCTCAAGGCGCTGAGCTTTGCCGAAATGCTGCTCGCCATGCCAACGGGGGGTGAGGACTTCGATCGGCTGGAAGGTCGCATGCGCGATCCCGGCTTCTGATGTTTTTGCTCGATACTGTCGTTCTTTCCGAGTTGCGCAAACCACCACGACAGCGCAGTCCACATCTGCTTCATTGGATTGAGGGGATTGCTTCGCAAGACCTCTTCATCAGTGTGGTCACGATTGGCGAAATCGAACGTGGGATCGAACGGCAGCGGCGGGTTGATCCTGTGTTCGCAGAAAAATTGGCGACCTGGCTTGATACAGTCCTGCGCACCTATGAGGGCCGAATACTTTCGATGGATGTCGCGGTAGCCCGTCGTTGGGGCCGTCTGGCTCAGCAAATCGGCAACAAAGGTCTCGATATGGCGATAGCTGCGACCGCGCTCGAACATGGTCTAACTGTTGTGACCCGCAACGTATCGGATTTTACGCCGACCGGGGTTTCCGCGCTCGATCCCTTCAGTTCGCCGCCCCGCCGGAAGCGATAATAGTCGCCGAAGCTTAGAGCTACCGCAGCTTCAGCGTCGACAGCCCGGCGAGCGCCAGCACCACGGCGACGATCCAGAAGCGGATGACGATCTGCGGCTCGGTCCAGCCGAGCTGTTCGAAATGGTGATGGATCGGCGCCATCTTGAAGATGCGCTTGCCGGTAAGCTTGAACGACGCTACCTGCACGATCACCGACACCGCTTCCAGCACGAACAGGCCGCCGATCACCGCCAGCACGATCTCGTGCTTGGTAGCGACCGCCACCGTACCGATCATACCGCCGAGCGCCAGCGAGCCGGTATCGCCCATGAAGATCGAGGCCGGCGGCGCGTTGAACCAGAGAAAGCCCAAGCCGGCGCCGACCACCGCGCCGCACAGCACCGCAAGCTCGCCGGTGCCGGCGACGTAATGGATCTGCAGATAATCGGCGAACACGGTGTTGCCGCACAGATACGCGATCAGGCCGAAGCTCGCGGCGGCGATCATGACCGGCACGATGGCAAGCCCGTCGAGCCCGTCGGTGAGATTCACCGCATTGCCGGCGCCGACGATGATGAACATGCCGAACACGACGAAGAACCAGCCGAGATCGAGCACCAGCTCCTTGAAGAACGGAAACGCCAGCGAGGTGCCGAAATGCGGCAGTGCCGGCAGGTGCACGAGCCTCACCATGATGACGCAGGCGATGCCGGAAATGATCGCTTCGAGAATGAGGCGGGTGCGGCCGGAAAAGCCGCCGTGCGCCTGCTTGGTGACTTTCAGATAGTCGTCATAGAAGCCGACCAGGCCGAAGCCGATCGTCACTCCCAGCACCACCCAGACGTACGGGTTGGCGGGATTGGCCCACAGCAGCGTCGAGACCAGCGCGCCCGAGAGAATCATCAGTCCACCCATGGTGGGCGTGCCGGCCTTGGCGAGGATGTGCGATTGCGGGCCGTCGGGCCGGATCGGCTGGCCCTTGCCCTGCAACAGGCGCAGCCGGTCGATGATGGCAGGACCGAACAGAAAGACGAACAGAAGCGCCGTGATGATGGCGCCGCCGGTGCGGAAGGTGATGTAGCGAAAGACGTTGAGGACGGAAAGCTTGCCCGACAGATCGATCAGCCAATACAGCATCGCATCAACCTTATCGCATCAACTTTGCGCGGACGCGCTTTCGAGTGAGCGGTCGTCGGCCGAACGCGCTTGCGGATAAGCGCGCTGCAGCGCTTTGACGATCGGGCCCATGCGGGAACCGAGCGAGCCTTTGACCATGACCACGTCGCCGGTGCGCAGCGCGGCGACCACCTGCGGCTCGAGCGCCGCGGAATTCTCCGCATAGAAGCCGCGACGGCTCGGCGGCAAGGCCTGCCACAGCTCCCTCATCAGCGGGCCGCAGCAGAACACGAGATCGACGGCGTTGTCGATGATCGGTTTTAGCAGCGCGCGATGCAGCGCTGGGCCCTTTGGTCCGAGTTCGAGCATGTCGCCGAGCACGGCGATGCGCCGGCCACGCGGCCCGATTTCGGCCTGGCCGAGCAGCGCCAGCGCCGCCGCAACCGACGCCGGGTTGGCGTTGTAGCTTTCGTCGATGACCAGCGCCTGGCCGCCGGACACCTCGATCTCGATCGGCGCGCCGCGCCCGGCCACCGCCTTGAATTCGGCAAGCGCCAGCGCCGCGAGCGCCAGGTCGGCGCCAGCCAGCACGGCAGTTGCCAGCACCGCGAGCGAATTGTCGACCAGATGGCGGCCGGGCGCGCCGATCTTGTAGGTGAGTTCGGTGTCGAAAACCCGCGCCACCACCGTCGAGCAGTGCGGATGCAGCGCGCATTTGAGGAGCCGCGCATCGGCCTTGGCGTGCTCGCCGAACGAGACGACGCGTGCGACGCCGGTTGCCTCGGCGCGACGCTTGAGCTGCCCGAATTGCGCGATGTCGCGGTTAAGCACTGCGGCGCCGCCCGGCTCGACGCCGAGAAAGATCTCAGCCTTGGCATCGGCGATCCTGGCGAGCGAGCCGAAGAATTCGAGATGCACCGGCGCGATGGTGGTGATCAGCGCGATGTGCGGGCGCGCGAGCCGCGTCAGCGGCGCGATCTCGCCGGCATGGTTCATGCCCATTTCCAGGACGGCGTAACGCGCGTCCGCGGGGCAGCGCGCCAGCGACAGCGGCACGCCCCAATGATTGTTGTAGGACGCGGTCGACGCGTGGGTCTTGCCGTCTTTCGACAGCGCAAGCCGCAACGCTTCCTTGGTTCCGGTCTTGCCGACGGAACCGGTGACGCCGATCACCTTCGCGGTCGTTCGCGCCCGCGCCGCGGCGGCGAGCTCGCGCAAGCCGGCGAGCACGTCCGGCACGGCGAGAAGCGGCAGGTCGCCGGCAAATTGCCCGCACCGCTCCGCGGCCACAACGGCGAGGCCGGCCCCCGCCGCGAGCGCGGCAGAAACGAAATCATGGCCGTCGCGGCGGTCGGCGATGGCGAAAAACGCTTCGCCGGGCGCGATGGTGCGGCTGTCGATGGAAATGCCGCAGATCGTTGGCGGCAACGGACCTTGGCGCTGCGCGCCCATGGCGTCGGCCATCGCCTCCACGGTCCACAATGCGGCGGGCGTCATGCGGCAAGTTCCTTGAGCGCCGCGGCAACCGCGTCGTGATCGCTGAACGGCACGATCCGGTCACCGATAATTTGGCCGGTTTCATGGCCCTTGCCGGCGATCAAGAGCGCGTCGCCGGAGCGCAACTCGGAAATCGCCGAACGGATCGCTGCGCGCCGGTCGTCGATCTCGATGGCACCGGGCGCTGCAGCGAGAATGGCGGCGCGGATCGCGGCGGCATTCTCGCTGCGCGGATTGTCATCGGTGACGACGACGCGGTCGGCTTTGGCGGCGGCCACCGCGCCCATCAGCGGCCGCTTGCCGCGATCACGATCGCCGCCGGCGCCGAACACGACGACGAGCCGGCCGGCCGCGTAAGGCCGCAGCGCCTCGAGCGCCTTGGCGAGCGCATCCGGCTTGTGGGCGTAGTCGACGAAAATCGGCGCGCCGCGTTTTTGTCCGACGAGCTCGAGCCGCCCCTTGGCGCCGCGCAGATCGGCGAGCGCAGCGAACACGTGAGCCGGCTCGCCGCCGGCGGCAATCGCAATCGCGGCGGCGACGAGCGCATTCTCCACCTGAAAGGCGCCGACCAGGGGCAGCCGCACGCGGAATTCCTTGCCGCCGTGCGCGACATGGAGCGCTTGCGAAAATCCGTCGATGCGAGCCTCGAGAAGGCGGATATCTGCTCCGGTCCGGCCGACGCGCAGGATCGACAGGCCGCGCGCTTCGGCGGCGTCAACGACTGCCGCGGCGTGCTCATGGTCGACGTCGACGACGGCAGCGCCGCTCGGCTCTATCAGTTCTTCGAACAGCCGGAGTTTTGCGGCGAAGTACGCCTCGAAGCTCGGATGATAGTCGAGATGATCGCGCGTGATGTTGGTGAAGGCGCCCACCGCAATGCGCAGGCCGTCGAGGCGGAACTGATCGAGGCCGTGGGATGACGCTTCGATCGCCAGATGCGTCACGCCATCATCGGCGAGCTGTTGCAGCGAGCGATGCAGCACGACAGGATCGGGCGTGGTCAACGAGCCGTAAGTCTCGCCGCGCGGCGACACCATGCCGATGGTGCCGATCGAAGCGGCGCGATGGCCGATCGCGTCCCAGATTTGCCGCGTGAATGCGGCGACCGAGGTCTTGCCGCTGGTGCCGGTGACGGCGGCGATGGTGCGCGGCTGCCGCGGAAAAATCTTCGCGGCCGCGCAAGCGAGCGTGCGCCGCGCATTGGGCACGCGGATGAAAACAACGTTGCCGGGTAGCGGGCGTTCCGGCGCGCGTTCCGCCATCACTGCGACGGCGCCGGCGGCGAGCGCCTGATCGACAAAACGCAGACCGTCGGTTTTGCCGCCGGCAATCGCCACGAACAGATCGCCAGGTTTCACCATGCGGCTGTCGGCGGTCACGCCGGCGCAATCGATATCGCCGCTTGGCGCCGCGATCTCGGCGTCAGGCGGCAGAAGCTCGCGAAGTTTCATGGCGCGCCGTCTGCATCGGGCACCGCCTTACCTGCTTTCCCGCACCGTGGCCAGTATCAGCTTGTCGGCCGGCGGCAGGTCCAGGCGCGGCACGATGCCGAGCAGCGGCGCGATGCGCGCCACCACCGCGCCGCCGGTCGGCACCGCGTTCCAGCCCGAGGTGTTGAAGTTCATCGTCTCCGGCAGCTTCTGCGGTTCGTCGAGCATGATCAGCAACAGATAGCGCGGGTTGTCGGCCGGCATGATCGCCATGAAATCGGTCAGCACCTTGTTCTTCGAGTAGCGGCCGTTGACCACCTTGTCGGCGGTGCCGGTCTTGCCGCCGATGTAGTAGCCCGGCACGTCGGCCTTGCGCGCGGTGCCTTTTTCGACGTTGAGACGCATCAGGTAGCGCATCATCGCGCTGGTCTCGGGCTTGATCACCCGCTTGCCCAGCGCGTCGGCCTCGGCTTGCGTGCGCTTCAAAAACGTCGGCGGAATGAGAATACCGCCGTTCATCAACGCGGCGACACCCATCACCGCCTGCAGCGGCGCCACCGAGAGGCCGTGGCCGAACGCGATGGTGATGGTGTTGAGCTCGCCCCAGCGCTTGGGCACGATCGGCTCGGCGCTCTCCGGCAGTTCGGTGCGCAGCCGATCGAGCTGGCCCATCTTTCTCAGGAACGCCTTGTGGGCGTCGACGCCCATCGCCATGGCGATGCGCGCCGCGCCGATGTTCGACGAGTAGGTGAAGATTTCCGGCACCGTGAGGACGCGGTGCTGCGCCTCGAAATCATGAATCTCGAAGCGGCCGAAATGCAGCGATGTGCGCGCATCGAACGACGAGTTGAGCGTCACCTTGCCGGAATCGAGCGCCATCGCCACGGTGAACGCCTTGAAGGTCGAGCCCATCTCGTAGACGCCGGTGGTGAGCCGGTTGATGCGGGAGGGATCGAGCGCCTGGCGCGGATTGTTCGGGTCGTAATCGGGCTCCGACACCATGGCGACGATTTCGCCGGTGCGCACGTCGAGCACGACGCCGGCGGCGGCGATGGCGTGGTATTTGGCCCGCGCCGCGACCAGTTCGTCGCGCAGCGCGTGCTGCACCCGCAGATCGAGCGCAAGCTGCACCGGCGTCTGCAGCCGGTCGGTGGCGAGCCCCGCCATGTGCAGCGCGGCGAGGCCGTGACTGTCGAGCCACTTCTCGATGCCGGCGATGCCCTGGTTGTCGATGTTGACGTGGCCGATCAGGTGCGAAACTTCCGGGCCGTTCGGATAGTCGCGCTTGTTCTCATTGAGAAAGCCGATGCCGGGCAAACCTTGGCGGTAAATCTCGCGCTGCTGTTCGGGCGTGATGTCGCGTTTGAGCCAGACGAAGCCGCGCTTCGAGCACAGCCGCTCGCGCGTTTCGTGGGCGTCGAGATCGGGCAGATCGGCGGTCAGCAGTTCGACCGCCTCGTCGCAGTCGATGATGCGCCGCGGCTCGCCGTACAACGAAGGCACGCGCACGTCGGTCGCCAAAACTTCGCCGTTGCGGTCGAGGATGTCGGGCCGCGCGGTGGCGACCGCGTCGCCCGTCACCACGCGATGCGGCGCCCGGCTGTCGGCGACGATGCCGAACAGGACCAGGCGCGCGGCGATGATCCCGTAGACGGCGATGAAGGCGACGATGGCGAGGCCGACGCGCGCCCGCGCCTTGGCGCCGCGGTCGACATCGCCGCCGTACAAGAGCGAGCGCTTGAGCCGCCGCGTCCACGGCTCGGCAGCGGCACTCGGGAGTGTGTCCGCTACCGCGCTCATTGCGCCGCTGCTCCGGTGTTCGACGCGCCCGCATCGGGCGAAGCTGCCGCCGGCGAGGGCGCGGCTTGATTTGGCGCGCCGGCCGGATTTGGCTCAGCGATGCTGCCGGTGACGCCGACCGGCTCGTCCAAGCCTTCGATCATGCCGCCGATCGGATCCTTGGCGCCGGGCCGCATGTAATCCGGCGGCGGATCGGGCAGATGATCGAGCGTGTCGAACTGGGTCGGCTCCACCGGCTTGAGCTTGAGGAAGCGCTTGGCAAGCTGTTCGATGCGCTCGGGATTGTCCAGCTCGCCCCACTTGGCGCGCAACGCCGCGATGCTGTCGCGCTCGCGCCGCACCTCGGTGCGCAGCTTGGCAAGCCGCTCGGCCTGCACGGTCGAATCGAACTTGATGCGGTACACATAGGCCGCGGCCAGAACCAGCGCGCCGATCACGACGAAATTCAACAGCCGTACGATCACGCGCGGCCCCTCATGATGTCGGTAAGCGAAGGCAGGCGCGGCAAGAGAGCGTCGATCGCCCCCCTCCCCAACCCTCCCCCGCTTGCGGGGGAGGCAGGGGCGGGGGGCGCAGCAGTGCGTTCGGCGGCGCGCAGCTTGGCCGAGCGGGCGCGCGGATTGGCTTCGATTTCGGCTTGGTCCGGCGTTTCCGGCCGCCGCGTCAGGATGCGGAACGTTGGCGCAGCCGCAATCGCCTCCGGCCGATGGCGCGACGCAGCCGGCGCACGGCTCTTGGCGGCGAGAAAATTTTTGACGATGCGGTCTTCGAGCGAATGAAAGGCGATGACGACGAGACGGCCGGACGGCTTGAGCACCCGCTCGGCCGCCGCCAGGCCACGCGCTAATTCCGCAAGCTCTTCGTTGACGAAAATGCGCAGCGCCTGAAACGTTCGCGTCGCCGGATGGATCGCGGCCGGACGCGCCGGCACCGCGCGGGCGACGATCTCGGCGAGCATGCCGGTGGAATCGATCGCGCGCTCGCCCCGCGCCCGCACAATCGCCCGCGCAATCGTCCGCGCGTGGCGCTCTTCGCCCAAGGTGGCGATGATGGCGGCGAGTTCGCGCTCGCCGGCGCGTGCCACGACGTCGGCCGCGCTCGGGCCGCTTTCCCCCATGCGCATGTCGAGCGGGCCGTCGAGCCGGAAGGAAAAGCCGCGCGCCGCCTCGTCGAGCTGCATCGACGAAACACCGAGATCGAACACGACGCCGTCGATTGCGCCATTCCGCTCGGCGATCGCCTCCAGATTGGAGAAGCGGTCTTCGATCAGCTGCAGCCGGCCGCGCGCTTCGTCGATGAGTGCGGCGCCCGCTTCGATGGCGCGATGATCGCGGTCGATGCCGATCACGCGCGCGCCGGCCGTCGCCAGAATGGCGCGCGAAAATCCGCCGGCGCCGAACGTGGCATCGAGGTAGAGCCCGCCATCACGCACGGATAGCCACGCGACGGCGCGGCGGACGAGCACGGGAATGTGACGAGCCGATCCGCCAGCGACAGCATGGCTGCCGCTGCCCGCCATCATTCCCGCGCTCCGTGCGGTTCGTCCGACGAACCTGCCCCCGTCCCCGTCCTCCGGGTGCCCAGCTCGCGTTTGTAGGCGCGGACCTTCTCGGTGGCCTCCGCGAGTTCCGCGCGAAAGCGGCCGGGCTCCCAGATCTGAAACTTGTGGCCGAGACCGACGAACGCGACCGCGTCGGTGATGCTGGCATGGGCTTTGAGCGCATCGCTCAAGACCACGCGGCCCTCGCCGTCGAGCTTGAGCGTTTCGCTGGTCCCATAGAGCGCCAGCGCAAGCTCTTCGCGCTGCTCCGAATAGGGCAAAAAATTCGCCGACAGCGCCGCGATCTCCGCCATCAGCGCATTGCCCCCCGCATCCAGCGCCGGCCGGTCGAGCGCCGGATAACAATAAAGTCCGTCGAAGCCGTCGCGCGCCAGCACCGCGCGGAACGGCGCCGGGACTGAGACCCGGCCCTTGGAATCGAGCCGCAGCATGTAATGGGACACGAAGCGGTCCATGGCGCCCTCGGCCGAGCAGCAACCCGCTCGGTACCCCGACGTGCCGGCGCCGCTTGGAAAACAGCTTGCGGCCGCGGCTTGGGATATTATGGGCTAACATGGGTTACTATGGGCGTCAATGCAGCCGCGGGCCGAAACCCTAAGCTTTGCTCGGCTTTGATTAGCGAGCGGCAAGCTTAAGGAAGGATGAAAAATCGCCCGGCGCCGATCGGTTGCGGTCCACGAGCGAGCGGCAGCTAACGCGCGCGGCACACTGTTGTGAGCAAGCGTTCCGGTCGCGCGGTCGGCCGTTGCAGAGTCACCGATGCAAGACGGACGTTGCATGAGGGCAACGCGCGTTGCCTTTATCCACAGGCGATCTCTCGTCACGGCAAATCGACTTGTACGCAACACCTGTTGTCCTACAGTCGCACCATGCCGCGTAGCGCGTTCTTGCCGGACTCCTGCGTTGTTGCCGAGGTCGTGCCTTCGCCCAATCACGGCGAGCGCAAGGACAAGCGGCAGCCGGACATGATCTTGCTGCACTATACCGGCATGCCGGACGCCAACGCCGCGCTGGAGCGGCTGACCAGCCGATTGAGCCAGGTCTCAGCGCACTATCTGGTGTTTGAAGACGGCCGCATCGTTCAAATGGTGCAGGAAAGCCGCCGCGCCTGGCATGCCGGAGCCTCGGTTTGGGCCGGCGACATCGACATCAATTCCTGCTCGATCGGCATCGAGATTGCCAATCCGGGCCACGATTACGGCTATCCGAATTTTCCCGCCCGCCAGATCGCGGCAGTCACCGCGCTCTGCCGCAGCATTCTCACCCGCCACAACGTCGCCGCCGAGCGCGTGCTGGCGCATTCCGACGTGGCGCCGGGGCGCAAACAGGATCCCGGGGAAAAATTTCCGTGGCGCACGCTGCACGATTCCGGCATCGGCCACTGGGTCAAACCGGCGCCGATCACCGAAAGCGGCCCGCTGCTCGCGCTCGGCGATCGCGGCGAGGCGGTCACGGCGCTGCAGACGTCGCTGCGCACTTACGGTTACGGCCTTGCCTTAACCGGCACCTACGATTCCGAGACGCACGACGTGGTGGCGGCTTTCCAGCGCCACTTCCGGCCGCAGCGGGTCGATGGCCTGGCCGACGCGTCGACCTGCAAGACGCTGCACGATGTGCTCGCCCAGCGCGGACGGCCGCGCAACATCGCAGCGCGGGCCAAGGCGTTCGAACGGCTCGCCTCTTGACGGCGCGCGCCGCGGCCCCCATCCCTGTCGTTGTCAGTCGGCCGGACGGCCGCTCCGGCTCCGTTCACTTCCCCGCTAGCGCGGGAGGGTGGAGGGGACGGGGAGGAAAGTCCGGGCTCCATGGACAAGCGGTGCCGGATAACGTCCGGCGGGCGCGAGCCTAGGGAAAGTGCCACAGAAAACAGACCGCTGGTCCCCCCTTACCCTCCCCCGCTTGCGGGGAAGGGAGTGGGAGGGGACGCAGCAAGGGTGAAACGGTGCGGTAAGAGCGCACCGCGGCGGCGGCAACGCCGGCGGCACGGCAAACCCCACCGGGAGCAAGACCGAATAGGGACGGCGCGGAGCCGCTTTGGCTCCGGGATCGATGTCCAGATCCGGCCGTCCGGGTTGGTTGCTGGAGGCGCCGGGCAACCGGCGTCCAAGAGGAATGGCCGTCACGCAGGCGGAGGTAAAAGTCCGCATGCCATCCAGAACCCGGCTTATAGGCTGACTGACACGTGTCAGAGGGCGCTCGGCGGCAACCCCGCCGGGCGCCCACCAATTTTGCGCCTAGCGGATTGGCACACGAATTGAATGTAAACGGCGTGACGTAGACAACAGGGCCCGAGCGTAACTGCCTTGTCGGATGGAACAAGATGCCGAACGGTCGCCCTCTGACGGTAGATTATTCCAAATTTCCGAGGGCACATTGGCGCCGCGAGTAGATCCTTCTATTTGTTGCATAGCCGGATGATCCGCATGAGCCGCACGCCTTCCGAACTCCGCTCGACCCGCATGGGCCCGCTGGCCCGGCTGCCTGCTTTTTTTGCACTGCAGGGTAAACGCGTCGTCGTTGCCGGCGGCACGGCGGCTGCCGCGTGGAAGGCCGAGTTGCTTTCGGCGGCGGGCGCCAGCGTCGAAGTGTTTGCGGCGGAGCCGAGCGAAGACATGCTCGCGCTCGCAGCTGCACCGCCGAGCGGCGCCGTCGCCGTCCAACGCCGCGTCTGGCACGCCGACGATTTCTCCGGCGCCGCGCTGGCGGTCGCCGATTGCGTGGATGATGACGAAGCCAAAACCTTCGCCGCCGCGGCGCGCGCGGCCGGCGTGCCGGTCAATGTGATCGACCGGCCGGGATCTTGCGATTTTTCGTTCGGCGCCATCGTCAATCGCTCGCCGCTCGTCATCGGCATTTCGACCGACGGCGCTGCGCCGGTGTTCGGCCAGGCGATCCGCGCCAAGATCGAAGCGCTGATCCCGAAAAATTTTTCGCGCTGGGCCGAGGCCGCGCGCAGCTGGCGGCCGCGCGTGCACGCGCTCACCCTGCCGTTTCGCGCCCGCCGCAATTTTTGGGAGCGCTTCACGCAACGCGCGGTAACGGCGCCGAACGCGGCGCCGACCGATGCCGAACTGGCAAGCTTGCTCGACAGAGCGGCATCGCGTCCGAGCGGCTCAGTGATCTTGGTGGGCGCCGGCCCGGGCGATGCCGAATTGCTGACCTTGCGCGCGGTGCGCGCGCTGCAATCGGCCGACGTGATTTTGTTCGACGATCTGGTGTCGCCGGACGTGCTCGACTTCGCGCGCCGCGAAGCGAAAAAAATGCTGGTCGGCAAGACCGGCCACCGGCCGTCGTGCCGCCAGGACGAGATCAACGCCTTGATGGTTTCGCTCGCCAGGGCCGGGCGCCGCGTGGTGCGATTGAAAGGCGGCGACCCGCTGATCTTCGGCCGCGCCGACGAGGAAATCTTCGCCTGCCGCGAAGCGGGCATCGCCGTCGAGGTGGTGCCCGGCATCACCACCGCGCAAGGCGCCGCGAGCCGGCTCCTGGTCTCGCTCACCCGCCGCGGCGACGCGCGCCGCGTGCAGTACATCACCGGCCACGCGCGCGACGGCAAGCTGCCGGCCGACATCGATTGGGCCAGCGTCGCCGACCCGGCGGCCACAACCGTCCTCTACATGCCGACCAAGACGCTTCCCGAACTCGTCGCCCGCGCGCGCGAAGCCGGGCTCGACCCGCAAACCCCCGCCGTCGCCGTCGAACGCGCAACGCGTGCCGACGAGCGCATCATCGCCACAACAATCGCCGACCTCCCGGCGCGGCTTGCCGCAGAGCCGCCGTCTGGGCCCGTCGTGGTGCTGATCGGACGCGTGTTTGCCGATTACGTAGCGGCAGCCAAGACAGCGCCTGCTCCGCTCATTGAAGCAAAAGCGGCCGGCTCGTAGCCCGGGTTGAGCGCAGCGAAGCCCGGGGCTCATGGTGTGCCTCTATCGCCGTCCCCGAATCTCGCTTCGCCCAATCCGGGCTAGTTGCCAGCACTTCTGTTTGTGTGTCCTGCAACTCGCCTAAGCCGAGCGCATCGCGTAAGGCGTGTACTCATTAATCGTCGCGAACTGCCCTGTTTTTAAGTTACACCCCTATGTCCGCGCCGGCCCTCGGCAAATTCGATCGTATAGCCGTCAGGGTCATGAACCTTCATCGACCTCTCCCACGGTTCCTCGTGGGGAGGTTCGGAGAACTCCACCCCCCGATCTTTCAACTGTTCGTAAAGTGCATCGAGGTGATCGGTCGTTAATTCAACGTGCAAGCCTGCTCGCTGACGAGGCGTCGTGCTCTTTGATCCGAATGGATCGCTGCCATCGTGAACCAACAGGCCAATCGTACCACCCGTCGGCCCGCCGACGCGGATCATCGCGAACTGTGGAGCTTTGTTGATCTCGACGGTAAAGCCGAGCTTGTTGCCGTAAAATTCGAGCGACCGCGACACGTCTGCCACGCGAAGCGTCAGTCCCTCTAATCGAACATCAATGATGTGGCCGGTTTGAGCGTCGCTCTTGCGATTGGCTGTCGTCATATCCGAGTCCTCCGAGTAAAGCATCCATACGGAGCCTACCTTCGGTCTCTTTCGACGATCTTCGGCTAAACAAGGAATATTCCCGACCATTGGTTGCTGCAAGCGGAAAAATTCTCAGCCGAAGGTTTCGGACTTTCCGCTCACCTCGATCATGGCGTTCATGCTATGTGGGCGAGGGGGGCGTTTGGGCCAACATTCCGCCGAGATGCAATCGCAGGCGAACCGATCTGCTTCAGCCCCTACCTCTACCGTGCCCGCAACTTGGTCGAACGTTTCTTCAACAAGATCAAGCAGTGTCGCCGGGCTGCAACGCGCTACGACAAACTCGCCGCCAATACCTTGCCTTCACTCAGGCTACGTGCCGCGCGATTTCGAATCTTCAGGACGATTCAAAATGTAGCCAAGCGATTGTTTCCGCTCAAAGATTCGTTGAATCGCAGGAATCATTGCGCGAAAACGGTTGTGCGCCCAAATCCGCCGAAGCGAAAAGCCCCGCAGAATCAAGGCTCAGTCGCCTGTGCTTGACAAAGGCGCGCCGAGGAATAAAAGCCGGCGCCGCTCGCTCATCCAGGGGCACATTCCGGATGCGATCCTGAAGGTGGAGCGAGCGCGGTGCCTGCGTGCGGTTTCGCAAACTGCACCCGGGCGGCTTCGGACCCTGCCTCTCCGGCACTACGGCCGGTGCGCGAGGAGCTCGCTAATAAAGGGGTTTGGCGTAGCGCAAGCTGCTCCAAATTACCGGGAAGCGCAGCCCGAAGCTGAGCCAGAGGTAACAGCCTGGCGAGTGCCGCGACGGAGCGCCGAAAGGCGAGCGCGCCCGCAAGCGGATGCCCGCGGTAACGCGGATCGTCCGTGGCGCGCGCCGCACCGGCTAGCGGGTTCGGATGTGCTCATCCGAAGCGCCGGTGCGGAGGTTGACTACGCGCCTCTCGGCGCTCCGCCCCCCCTTATTTATTTTTGTTGGGGCAGCTTTCGTGCAGTGGCTTGGCAAGACTCGGGCGCAACAAAAAACGCGCCGCGAGAATGAGGATGCTCGTGCCTCGTCATTGCGAGCGGAGCGAAGCAATCCAGTGCGGCGCCGCCGTTCCGGATTACTTCGTCGCGGAGCTTGTCATCGGGCCGGCCACTTTGGGCCGGACCCGTTGGCTCCTCGCAATGACGAACATTTCACCTCTCCCCGCCGCGCGGGGAGAGGTCGTCGCGCGGAGCGCGG
>Ga0335081_10001559_pt1 | contig 36496 bp, 27 predicted proteins | sample Lox_Sample_35_FD_206713 | JGI IMG/M metagenome (GOLD analysis project Ga0335081, IMG submission 206713) | Soil microbial communities from Loxahatchee National Wildlife Refuge, Florida, United States - Lox_Sample_3.5 | ecosystem: Environmental > Terrestrial > Soil > Wetlands | place: USA...
TATTCTGGGCGGGGGTGTTCGTGTGTCTGGCGGTGGCTTCTTCGCTGGGGCAAGATCCCACAAAAGTCGAGCCCAAGCACTACAAGTTGGATTTCGAGAACGAAAAGGTCCAGGTCGTGTCGGTGCACTATGGGCCGCACGAGAAGTCGGCGATACACGAGCATCCCGGCGGAGTTGTGGTGATTCTCACGGCGGCGCATCTTCGTTTCACCGATGAAAACGGCAAGACACGGGAGATCTTTTCCAAGCCGGGAGAAGCTCGGTGGTATCCCCCGTTCCACCACCGGGTGGAAAACTTGGGCGACACACCGTATGACGCCGTTTATATCGGGATCAAGGGACTATCGAGCGCGTCGATTGGGACCAAGGATCCGATGAGCGCGATGGATGAGGACACGAAGAGAATCGTCGCAGGGATTGTAGCGGCTTCAGGACAGTAGAGTTCACCCTCGGCGATTCCCTTAAGGTATCCGTCGAAGCGTCGTGACCAGGCTGACGCTCTGGTCTTTCTTTCAGACTCCGCGGGCGGGGCGCCCGCGCCATGCCGGCTACGACACTGTTCTGACGAAATCTGCCAACATGCCATACGCGGTCGCGTAGAGACCGGGACTTTCTTCTGTAATCGCCAGGCCCGGGAAAATATCCGTTTCGAAATAGATGTATGAGGATGAGCCGGAGATTTTGGCCATGGGCTGCGTGCTCAGGACTTTTTCCGGGCAGACAGTGGCTTCGACTCCGTTTGCGGTACGGCGGGCGCGGCAGACCAACTTGAATGGCCATCCGTCACGCTTGGCGTTGCGGACGGCTTGCGGGGTCAGATCGCGAATTCCCTCCCGTTGAATTTCATTCAACTTTACTGGAACGTCCATCAGAACGGTAATAAGCGCCGCGGTTTTTACGGCGGCATCCCAGCCGTCGATGTCATGCGTGGCGTCAGTTTCTGCGATGCCGAGGGCCTGCGCCTTCTTCAGCGCTTCGTCGAAACTTAGACCCTCTTCCATTTGGCTGAGGATGACGTTTGTGGTTGAGTTCAGGATTCCGTGGAAGCCTTGCAGATGGATGGCGGGGAGTTGATCGAAGAAAGAGAAAATGGGGACGCCATCCATGACAGTTGATTCGAAGAGGAAGCGCTTACCTTTGGCCGCTGCCAGATCGCGGAGTTCGCGATAGGCGTGGACGATTGGCCCTTTGTTGGCGGTGATGGCATGGGCGCCGTGATTGAGGGCGGCGCGGATGTGATCGACTGCGGGCTGTCCGTCAGTAACGTTTAGAGATGTGGCCTCGAAGAGGACATCGGCCTGGGCAGCTTCGAGCCAGTTATCGACATCGTTTACGCCTACAGTTCCAAAAGCTTTCGGCAGTTCGCGGGCGGGGGCGCCCGCGCCACTTACAACGTCCAGATTCAAGCCGCTGGGATCGGCGATCCAGCCTCGGGTGCGTGAGGCAATGCCTGTGATGCGATAGTGGATACCGTAAAGTTCGCGGAGCTCCTCGGCACGGTTGGCTAGCAACTGCACGAGCGTGCGGTTGACGTTGCCGAAACCGAGGAAACACAGGTTGTAGGAGCGGATTCTGGCCTCACAGGGGCTGAAGCCCCGATTGATTTTCGACGCTCTCAATGCGGCGTTGAAGCGCCGCTCTTCCACGGTACGTCAGGCCATCCAATCATCACTCGTGGGGCCGGTCGCCCAGGCGAGACAGCCGTGCGACAGCCGGAGAGGACGCCGGCGCTACTCTATCCCATCACCGTTGTGTGCTCGGGCTTGATCTTGTACAGGACGCGGACTTCGCCGGGCTGAGCGTAGGGATACTTGTCGACTCCGAGATACTTCTTGGCCATCTTATTGATGTGGTCAGCGGCACCTTCTTCGGTGATTTCGACGACGCGTCCGCGAATTTCGAGGTAACGATACGGATTTTCGGGATCAATCACTGCGAGTGAGACGCGTGGATCGCGGCGGACGTTTTTATCTTTCTGGCGGCCGCGCGCAGAATTGAAAATCACATGGTCGCCGTCGAAATCGCACCAGACGGGAGTGACTTGGGGACGCCCGTCCGGCATAAGAGTCGCGAGGCTCGCGAAGGCGCGTTTCTGGAAGAGATCTTTGTACTTATCGGGGATGGCGTGCGACATGAGACCTCCGGGGCTTTTCTTGCGGAATCGTACCCAACAGATTATAACTGTGCGCCTTCGTCAGCGCCTTTCGAGTTCTTTGTGATTAACGGGATATCGAATCCGATGATGCCATGTCAAACGTCAGAGTGGTGATTCCGGTTATGTTTCAGTTTGTCTAGAATCGTAGCTTGCTTCACAAAATGGCCTGAGGCGAAAGGCGTCCGCGCCCAGAGGCTTTCTCTTCAAACCCTACTCATTTGATAGACTTTAATGCTATTTACGCCAGGAAGGGATGAATGACTCTATCGTCACGGTGTAAGCACAGCTTTCAACTTCGCGCAGCAATCGCGTCGGGGATCGCGTTGGTCCTGCTTGCGGTGGCACCAATGCAGGCATGGGCGGCCGATGCTGGACAGAAGTATCCTCCAACAATTGTGTTCATGACCGACTTCGGGGTGGTGGACGACTCGGTGGCGATTTGCCGCGGCGTGATGTACGGGATTATGCCTGACGTGCGGATCGTCGATTTGACGCATCAGGTCACGCCCTTTTCGATTCTGGACGGCGCCCGCTTTCTTTTTGGGGCGACTCCGTACTATCCGGCGGGGACGGTGTTTGTAGTCGTCGTCGATCCGACCGTGGGCAGCACGCGGAAGGCGATTGTCGCGCATTCGAAGCGCGGGCAATTTTTTGTACTGCCAGACAACGGAGTGATCACTCTGGTTGAGCAGCGGGATGGGATCGACGCGGTGCGAGAGATTACGAACCCAGATTGGATGATCGGCAGCAAGTTGTCTTCGACATTTCACGGGCGCGACATCTTTTCGCCGGTAGGCGCACATTTGGCCCGCGGCAACGACTGGAAGACAGTCGGCCCAGAGATGCCAGTAAAGGATCTTGTCCACCTCGATTTGAAGATGGCGAAAGTGGACGAGCGGGGTTTGAATGCAACCGTGATCGCGACTGATGGCCCGTTTGGAAATCTTGTGACCAACGTTGATGCCAACGAATTCCTCAAGCTCCGATACGAGCGTGGACAGGAAGTCCCAGTAAAAGTCGGCGACAAGCAGTTGAAGATCAAGTTTGTGAAGACGTTTAGCGATGTCCCATTGAATCAACCGCTGCTGTATATCGACTCGCGGGGGCGACTCGGGCTGGCGGTGAATCAGAATAGCTTCGCGGCGACGTATGGCGTGAAGCCGCCAGTGACGCTGTTTATTCCCAGAGCGGGGCAGTGATTTTCGTAGGTCTTTAACGAGTAGAAAGGGCATTCATTATGAATCGCATCACCGCGTACTTATCGGGCGTTCGTGTATTCAGCAGCTTTCATTCAGCCAGCCGCTGGGACTTTTGGGACGATGCAGCGAAACTCGATCGCCGGCCCAGGCTATTTCAACCTGGACTTCGCCGTCATGAAAGACACCGCGATCAACGAGCACGTCAGCTTGCAGTTGCGGGTTGAATTCTTCAACTTGTTGAATCATCCGAACTTTGCTTTGCCGAACTTTTTCGTTGATCCCGGCTATGTCGATAACGGGACGCCGGGGAATCCGATTGTTCAACCCAGTCCCTTCGCTTCACCGAATCAAGGACTGATTACGCAGACGTCCGATCAGGCTCAGACAAATCCGGGTCTGGGCGGCGGGGGGCCGAGAGTGATTCAGATTGGAGCGAAGATTTTGTTCTGAGGGGATGAGGGGTTGGCCAATGAGCGTAACTAAGATTTCAAGTCAACTGACTTTGATACGCATGCAACTTACACACTTTCATTGACTCACCTCACACCCGGGCCTAACATGTCAGCCCAAATGATCGGGCAAACCATTTCGCACTACCGCATCCTCGAGAAATTGGGTGGCGGTGGCATGGGGGTGGTATACAAGGCGGAAGACATCCGCCTGCACCGGTTCATTGCACTCAAATTCCTGCCGGATGAAGTCGCGCGCGACCCTCAGGCGTTGAGCCGTTTTCAGCGCGAGGCACAGGCTGCATCGGCGCTGAATCATCCCAATATTTGCACAATTCACGAGATCGATGAGCAAAATGGGCAGACTTTCATTGCTATGGAGTTCCTCGATGGAGTGACGCTGAAGCATTCGATCAGTGGACGGCCGATGGACATGGAAATCGTTGTTCCCCTGGCAATCGAAATCGCCGACGCGCTCGATGCCGCTCATGCTGCCGGAATCGTGCACCGCGACATCAAGCCTGCAAACATTTTTGTAACGAAGCGGGGTCACGCCAAAGTTCTCGACTTTGGGTTGGCAAAGGTCGTTCGCGATCCTACTTCTGCAAGCCAAATCGCGGGAATGCAAAATGTGGCCACGATCGATGAGGAACACCTCACCAGTCCCGGGACGGCGATTGGGACGGTCGCATATATGTCTCCCGAACAAGTGCGAGGCAAAGAGCTTGATGCGCGCACGGACTTGTTCTCCTTTGGCGCGGTTCTATATGAGATGGCGACCGGATTATTGGCGTTTCGCGGGGACACGTCAGGCGTCATCTTCAATGGCATCTTGGAGCGCGAGCCCATTGCGCCGGTTCGCCTGAATCCTGATCTGCCCCCGCGTCTGGAAGAGATAATCCGCAAAGCTCTCGAGAAGGATCGCAACCTGCGTTACCAGCACGCTGCCGAACTGCGGACTGATCTGCGGCGTGTCAAGCGCGATTCGGAATCCGGACGTAAAGCCGCGGTGGACGAAAACGAGGAAGCCGAAGCAGTTCCGCCGTCGAAGCCGGGAGCAAGGGTATCCGCGGGGCATGGCCCGAGTGCACAATCACATCGTTCAGGTCCACCCGTTGTCTCAAACGCACGTGCACAAGCGCGAAACTGGAGAATCCCCGCGCTGATTGGTTCCGTTGTAATCGCTCTCATTGCTGCCGGTCTTTACTTCCGCCTCCGCGCGCGACCCAGCCTGAGCGAGAAGGACACGATCGTTCTCACTGATTTCACTAACACAACCGGCGATGCAGTTTTCGATGGTGCGCTCAGGCAGGCCTTGACGGTGCAACTGATGCAGTCGCCATTCCTCAACATTCTTCCCGACCAAAGAGTGCACGAACTCCTGCGTCAGATGGGTCGCTCTCCAGATGAGCCCTTGAGCAAGTCCGTGGCACAGGAGGTTTGCCAACGGGCAAACGCCCAGGCTGTGCTGGTCGGTTCAATCGCGCGCCTCGGAGATCAATATTTAATTGGGCTAGAAGCCACGAACTGCACCAGTAGCGAACTGCTTGCCAGCCAGCAAGTCCAAGCGGAGAACAAAGGCTCGGTCCTCAGGAGTTTGGGACAAGCCGCGGCTGGCATGCGGGAAAAGTTGGGCGAGTCGTTGGTCACGATTCGGAAGTTCGACGCACCTGTGGAGGAAGCGACTACATCCTCGCTGGAGGCACTCAAGGCGTTCACCATCGCAGACCAGGATACCAATCGTGGGGAGCAGACCCAATCCATTCCTTTTTTCAAACACGCCTTGGAACTGGATCCGAACTTCGCTCTAGCCTACAGCGATTTGGCCGGAGTGTACGCCAACATCGGCGAGAGCGACCTGGCGATGGAGTATCAGAAGAAGGCGTATGAGTTACGCGATCGGGTCACCGAACAAGAAAGATTGAATATTGTTGCGTCTTATCACTGGACCGTCACCGGCAACATCGATAAGGAAATGGAGGCTGAGGAACTGGGCAGACAGACTTATCCCCGTTCCGCGGTATGGCTCAATAATCTAACTGTCGACCTCGTTACGTTAGGACAGTTCGACAAAGCCATTGAACTCGGCAATGAGGCGATTCGCTTGGATCCTCATCAGACCGGTGTTCATCTCAATCTTGGCCTGGCGTACTTGGCCTTGAACCGTGTTGACGAAGCTAAATCAGTATTGGAAGCCGGCTTGGCACAGAATCCCGATAACAACGTCATTCACGCTGGCCGTTATATCGTGGCCTTCCGCGAAGGAGACGAGGTGGCAATACAGCGCGAGTTACGCTGGGGAGCCGACCAGCACGCAGTTGATAACATACCGCGCTGGTGTGCAGCAACCGCTGCGTTGCAAGCAGGGCACCGCAAAGACGGGGTCGATGCTCTTGAGCAGATTTCGGCGGCCGTTCACGCGGACGGCCTCGCCGAAGCATCCGCGCAAACGCTCGCTCAAGAAGCACTCTTTGAAGCGGAGATTGGAAACCACGCCCGCGCAATCGAGCTTGCATCTCGCGGCTTGGCTCTGTCGCGCAGCCGAAGCAACGCTCCCAATTTGCTCGTCGCCCTCAGCCTTGCGGGGGAATTCTCTCGCGCGCAGAAGCTGGTCACGGAACTTAGCGTTCGCTACCCTGAGGATACCCTGATCCAGTCCGTCTACGTCCCAATGGCTGAGGCATTGATTCACTCCAGCTCGGCGAAGTCCGCCAGCAGCATTGACACTCTGCGACTGGCGGTTCGCTTTGAAATGAATCCCTATCTCAATTTTCTTCCCATTTACGTGCGGGGTATGGTTCTGTTGCGTGCGCACGAAGGACGCGCAGCCGCCACAGAATTTCAGAAGATTCTCAGCCACCGCGGGGTTTGGTACATTGCGCCGGAGTACGCGTTAGCCAACGTCGGGCTGGCGCGCGCGTTGGCGATGCAAGGGAATATTGCCGGAAGCCGACACGCTTATCAGGATTTTTTTGCCATCTGGAAAGACGCCGACCCCGATATTCCCATCCTGAATGAAGCCAAGGCCGAGTATGCGAAGTTGCAATAAATGAATTCGTCACTTCCAGGCTAACTGCTGTAACCAAGGCAATTTCACGCTTTGAGCTGCAAAGTGAAGTTTGAGCGCCATCCGGCTGTCGAGGGCGCCGTCCCTGCGCGCGCCTAATTCAGCTTCCTGCTTCTCGTGCGATCCGTGGGAGGACGGCTTTCAGCAGCGCTTCAAAGATACCTCTCACGCGCTCGCCGGTTTCCATCACTTCGGCATGAGAGAGTGGCTGGTCAATAACTCCTGCGGCCATGTTCGTTACACAGGAAATAGCGAGCACATTCAGTCCCATGTGCCGGGCTGCAATTACTTCGGCCACTGTGGACATTCCAACGAGATCGGCGCCGATACGGCGTAGGTATTCGATTTCCGTAGGCGTCTCGTAGCTTGGTCCTAACAATGCGGCGTAAATGCCTTCATGCATGGTAATGTTCAGCTTCGCTGCTTCCTCGCGCGCGATTTGACGATAAGCACGCGAGTAAGTGTGCGTCATGTCGGGAAAACGGACACCGAAGCGGTCGTCATTTGATCCGACCAACGGATTCGTTCCCTGCAGGTTGATGTGGTCCCTGAGCAGCACCAGCGCGCCTTGCGAGTAGCTGAGATTAATGCCGCCGGCGGCGTTCGTGAGGATCACGGACTTTACGCCCATGCGAGCGAAGACGCGGATCGGAAAGGCGACTTGCTGCGCGGAGTATCCCTCGTATTGATGGACGCGTCCCTGCATGGCGGCGACCGCGACGTCTCCCGCTTTGCCAATGACCATGCGTCCAGCGTGACCGATTGCCGTGGATTGTGGGAATGATGGGATGTCGGAGTAAGGAACGCGCAAGGCTTCGGTGAGCGAGTCGGCGAATGCGCCGAGGCCGGAGCCCAGAACAAGCCCGATCGTTGGACGAAAAGGTGTACGCTGGAAGATGAGTTGTGCGGCGTTATCGGCGAGCGTGAAGTGGTCGGTCATGTTTTCATGCGTCAACATCAGCAGTTCGTTTCCTGGTATTCGAGCATTATACGGACGGCCAATTGCTGCTCATCAGCAACCTTCTGTGGCTGTGCTACCATCTAGTGTTTTTCTCCCGTACTCGGCCGTATGGGAGGCGAAGATTCCGGTGGGCAAGCTATTTGAGTAGTCGGAATCTGAGGTCTGCATGAAAGATACTCTCGGCGTTCTCCTGGCAGGTGGGGCCGGCGAGCGGTTGTACCCTCTGACTCGTGACCGGGCCAAACCGGCAGTGACCTTTGGCGGCATTTACCGCATCATTGACGTCACGCTGTCCAATTGCCTGAACTCCGATCTGCGCCGCATTTACATTCTCACCCAGTACAAGGCTCTATCACTCAACCGGCACATCCGCGAAGGCTGGAACATTCTGGGTCGCGAGGTGGGAGAGTTCATCGAAGTCCTTCCACCCATGAAGCGGGTTAGCGATCAGTGGTACCAGGGCACAGCTGACGCCGTTTATCAGAACATTTACTCCATTGGCTCTGAGCAGCCGAAGTACGTTTTGATTCTCGGCGGCGATCACATCTACAAGATGGATTACGGCAAGATGCTGAAGCAGCACAAAGAGTCGGATGCCGACGTTACCTTGGCAACGATTCAGATTGATCCGGAAGAGACACATCAGTTCGGAGTCGTCGACGTCAGCAATAATGGACGCATTAGCGGCTTCGAAGAAAAGCCCAAAGTCACCCAACTGCGATCGCCGCTAAATCCCGCAAAGGTTGGCGGCTCGATGGGGGTTTACCTCTTCAACGCCGATGTCTTGATCCCCGTCCTTTTAAAGGACGCCGAGAATCCGAACTCGAGTCACGATTTCGGCAAAGACATCTTGCCCAAGATGGTCGATGACTACCGCGTCTACGCCTACGATTTCGTCGACGAAAACAAAAAAGAGGCTCTCTACTGGCGGGACGTCGGCACGCTCGATGCGTATTACGAGGCGAACATGGATGTGGTTTCGGTTTCGCCGATCTTCAATCTTTATGATGAACACTGGCCGATCCGAACGCATCAGCGGCAATATCCGCCGGCAAAATTTGTGTTTGCCGAGGCTGGACGCACCGGCACGGCGCTCGACTCGATTGTCTCCAACGGCTGCATCGTTTCGGGTGGATCTGTGAAGAATTCCGTGTTATCACCGGACGTGCGGGTCAATTCCTATACTGAGGTCGACGCTTCAATTCTCTTCTCGCATGTAAGCGTGGGGCGGCATTGCCGGATCCGTAAAGCCATTCTCGACCGGGACGTACACGTCCCGGAAGGTACCACGATTGGCTATGACGTTGAGGCCGACCGGCAGCGCTACTTCGTGACCGAGAGCGGCATCACTGTCGTCACACGCGATTATTCCCTGTTTGAGAATCCGGTCACCGTGGATTACTTCACGAGTGAGTAGGGTCCGCTGGCACCTCACAGTCCGCAGAGATTCGTGAGCGTACCCGTCAGGCGACGCTTTCTGACGCGTGCACAACCCGGCGGACATACAGATGTCGCCGCCGCTGAGGCTCAAAACTATCGGATCAAAATGAAAAGGCATCCTCAAAGAGGATGCCTTTATTGTTTGTTGATGCAGCGACTACCGGTCGTGCTTGTCCGGCTTGTTGGATTCGTGCTGTTGTTGTGACGGTTGAGCCGGGCGGCCGTGCTCGGGCGGTGCAGCCGAGTGCTGGGGTTGATTAGACGTTTGCGGTTGCGGCCGATGTGGCGGCTGGTTGTTTTGTTGAGGCACAGGGTCGGTGCGGGGCTGCGTTCTGTTCATTCCGGAGCGATCGCCACGATTGCCCTGCTCCTGATTCGCCGGCGCAGGTTGACTTGGTTGCGGAGCATTGTTTGGCGCCGCATTCGGACGATCGTTGCGCGCTGGCGGTTCGGACGAATGATTTCCGCCCCTGTTTTCGTCCGGCCGATTGTTCGAAGCCGGCTGGCTCGGAGCAGGCTGACTCATCTCAGGCCGATTGTTATCGGGACGATTTTCCGGACGGTTGTTATCACCACGATTATTATCCGGGTGATTGTTGTCCGGATGATTGCTTTCAGGGCGACTGTTGTCGCCGCGATTGTTTTCACCGTGGTTGTTGTCCGGGCGGTTGTTAGGTTGAGCTGAATCCGGACGATTGTTGTGCGCAGGCGACTCGAACCCACGATTCGATTCGGGCCTCTCCCCACGATTGTTCGGAGCGGGCGCGGGCCGATCATTCCGTCCCGGAGGTTCGACAGGTCGGTTGCCCGGCTGATATGCGGCTGGTTGAGGAGTGACTGGCGTTGTCGAATTCACAACTCGCACGCGCGGCTCGCCGGATGCACCAGAGTGCGCGGGAGGTGCCATCCTCACCAGTTCCTGTCGCCCGATAGGTTGTCCCGGATGTTGCGCAAGCATGTGCTCCCGCGCCGCAAAAGCCGGTGGTGGCGGAGGAGGAGGGGTCTTCGCAAAAACCGGACGACTTGCGATTGCTGCCGGCGGGGCTGCCACGCGGCCACCATACCGCGCGTGTGGACCCAGTACCGCCTCAGGCGCCGGTCGCACAGCGGCTCTTGCCATCACGGGAGCGTTCCTGAACTCTCGCGGATTCACTCGCACTGCGTTCCGGTCCACAGGTTGCGCGCTCGCGAATGCATGCTGCGGCATTGCGGTGACCGCGCCATGTACGTTCTGGTTTACGTACGTGACGTGGTTGATCCTGGTGTTGTTGTTGATGATCGTCGTGTTGTAGACGTTCGTGACCGTTGTCTGGTTGACAGTGGTGTTGGAAACATTGACTCGGTTCACGTAGCCCGGGCTCACGCGATAGGCAGGAACATAAACCTCACGCGGACCAAGCGGGAACCATGCAACATTCTCGCCGCCACCGGGATGACCACCAACGAATACGACTAGTGCTGGCGCATAGACCGGATGAACATCGACCGGTCCCGGAACCCATCCCCAACGTCCGTAAACGTTGACCCAACGCCCGTAGTGGAAGGGAGCGTAGCCCCACGGTGCGTCGTCGACCCAGGTCCATCCCCATGGATCAATCCAGGCCCAATGGCCATTGTGGTACGGCGCCCATCCTACTGCGACGCGCGGGTACCAGACGTTGCCGTACTCCGGACTCGGTTGCCAGTCACCGTTCTCATCGAGGTCTTCGAATCCTACGACCTGGCGCGAGCAGTAACGAGCGGACGGCGAATCGTTATAACGATGTTCGCGGCGATCGCTCCAGCTGTCGAAATCATCTGGAGGGCCGATCTGTTCCACGTCGGCATTTAGTGATGTGGTGCCGCGGAAAATGGTGCGCTGGCCAGCATGCAAGCTGTAGCTTTGGCCATTGCCGCTGGATTCTCCCGCTCCTTCGCGAATCGTCACAACCGTGTAGTCACCGTTTTCAGAAGTCTCGACGCGATAGCGTCCGGGCTCCATGATGGTGAATGCCTGATTCGGAGTATCGATTTCAAAATTGGTGTCGTGATCGAGATGCCAGACGCGGATGTTGAGCGCGCCCGCGGTCACTTCCATCTGGATGGTGTGATCGTCAAGATTGAGGAATGAGAATCCGGTGTTGGATCCGAGATCGATCATCGAGGAACCAAGTTGCACCTCGGCGCGTGACTCGCGATCGGACCAGAGTTTGTCGCCCGTCGTCATGGGGCGGTTTGGAACTGCGGGGACCCAATCATTCTCTCCGGCAGGTTGGAAAGAAACGGAGCCTTCCATGTATCCGAGCCGCGCGACTCGCGAGGGCGGATCATCTTGTTGTTGATCTTGTGGAGGCCGATCCTGTGCAGCCGCGATCACAGGAAACGCAGCCGCAACGAATGCAATTACAGCGATTGAACTAAACAGCTTTTGTGCCCTGTTCCACGGTGAAGACACAGGGGTAAGAGCTTCCTTCATGACTTTGAAACCGCCTGTTCCGGACGCAAGATCACCCGAGATCCTCGCCCCAAATTTGCTGCCGGATACTGCGTTACTTCAAACGGTGTACAGACTAGAACCGCACCAAGCCTGATGTTGGATGCCTCCCGAATTGACATCCGGGCGTACAGCGATTTGCGTAGGTCATGCCCGAGCAACCCCGCGAGCGCTGCTACAATGCCGTGTTCACAAAGACTTAGGCGAACCCCGAACTACAGGGCCTAAAACAACGTACTGTCTGGTGGGTGGGCTTGGTAGGTCTCGTTCGTCATAGCCCTTTGTCTCAGTTCAGTTAGAAATTCTCCGGGGAGCACAAGTGGAAGACGTCCAGGTCGTTGCGATGCTGGTCCGGCGTTGTATCGCCGGCGATGCCGCTGCCTGGGAGGAGATCGTGCGCACCTATAACCGGAGGATATACAACATCTGTTACCGCTTTGCCGGATCGTCGGAAGACGCCCAGGATCTGACCCAGGAAGTGTTCATCAAGATGTACCGCACCCTGCCGAGCTACGACTCCTCAAAGGGTGCGTTCGTTACGTGGGTAACCACCATCACCCGCAACCTCCTGGTCGATCATTTTCGCAAGACCAAGCAGGACCGGATGACGGACTCGATGGACTCAACTTCGTCCGAACATGAGGACGCCCAGCCGCTCAGTGAGCAAATTCCGGACCAATCTGCACCGCCTGACGCTCATGTGCACAGCCGGGAGGTATCGGAGACGGTCCATCAGGCATTGGCCAAACTTTCGCCAGAACTTCGGGAAGCAGTGATTCTAAGGGACTTACAGGATATGGATTACAAGGAAATCGCCGCCGTTTTGCGGGTTCCGGAGGGCACCGTGAAATCGAGAATAAATAGGGGTCGAGCGGAACTTGCGAGGCTCCTTCAACGTACCTATAGGCAGGTGATGTGATGCCAGAACACACCAATAACGGAATGCAGTGCAACGAGTTCGACCTGCTCCTTTCGGAGGCGCTGGATGGCCTTCTTAGCAGGGCGGAACTCGACCGCTTCGAGGCTCACGCCCGCGCATGCAAGACGTGCGGACCGCTGGTGGCCGATGCGGAAGCAGGCCGTCAGTGGCTGAAAGGTCTCATGGAGGTGGAGCCTCCAGCCAACCTGGTTAACAATATTCTGGCATCCACGACGGGCGTTGACACCCAACGCCTGATGGCTCGCGCGCCGGTTTCCCAGCCACGAATTTCGTGGTGGGAGCAGGTGCAGGCCTCGTTCCTGGAGCCAGTCTGGGCAATCGTTCGCCAGCCGCGTTTTGCCATGTCGTTTGGCATGGCATTCTTCGCGCTGTCGGTGAGCCTGACTGTCGCGGGCGTAAAGCCTGCTGACTTGGCCCAGATCAGCCTTCGACCATCGGCAATCCGGCGGACCTACTACAACACGCAGGCCCGGGTTGTCCGGTATTACGACAACGTCAAGCTCGTCTACGACGTTCAGGCTGCAGTGCGCGGTATCAAGCGCAACCTGAACCCCGCCGAGCCTGCCCGGTCGAAGCAGAACGATCATAAGAACGACACAACACAACAGCCCGAGCAGAAGCAGGAGCGCAATTACAGCCAAACCGGGGATCAGTTGATCTTGGCTAGCGCGCAGCTGGGTCCATCTGTCCTCAATCCGGTAAATCCGGATCTGCCTGTAGTGTCGGTGACCACATACAGGAGGATCGTATGAACTGCGCCAATCACAGCGATCAAGCTGCGGTGGCGTTCTGCCGCACATGCGGCAAGCCACTTTGCAACCAATGCACCCGCGACGTCCGCGGAGTGATCTACTGCGAGTCGTGCCTGGCCGCGCGCATGGAAGGAACACAGCCCGCGCCGGGCTATGTTCCGCCGCAACCGGGATTTGCTCCGCCAGCCCCAGGTTTTGTGCCTCCGCAGGCCGGATATCAGTTCGTGGATCAAGGACCCGGATTGAAGGTCCCACCCGGAGCAGCGACAGGACCAAACCCAGCCGTGGCCGGGATTCTGGCAGGATTTTTCCCGTTCGGTGTTGGAGCGGTTTATTGCTCGCAATACGCGAAGGGATTGGCGCACCTGGTGATCATGGTGCTGCTGATCATCGGTGTCAGCTCCGATGTGCCGTGGTATGTGCACATGGTGCTCGGCATCGGAATCGGTTTCTTCTACCTCTACCAGATCATCGATGCGGCGCGAACCGCAAAGGCCATTCAGATGGGAGAGCCTGCTCCCGATCCGCTCGGACTTGCCTCGATGTTTGGCAGTGGCGGTGTCGCTACCGAAGGTGGCGAAAAAGCCGAAGGCACGAGGATTCCAATTGCAGCGGCGGTTCTGATTGCGCTTGGGGTCCTTTTCCTGATCAACACCGCCTTCGACTTCAGTTTGCATCGCTACTGGCCTTTGATCCTGATTGGCTTGGGCGTGTGGATGTTCGCCAGACAGTGGGGTTTGGTCGGTGGATATCGTGTGGGCTGCATGTGCGATCGTTGCAAGACGCGCAGGCTCATGGCCCCGGCGATCCTGATCACGTTGGGCGTGCTGTTCCTGCTTGATGAGGTTTCGACCATCGACTTCGGCAAGACCTGGCCGGCGATCCTGTTGGTGATCGGAGTGGTGAAGCTTGTGCAGAGTAATGCCTCCTACAACGGCCACGTCGGCCCGCTTCCTCCAGGAGCGCCGGCATATCCACCGAGTACCCCACCACCTCCGGGAATGCCGGGAACTTACCAGAACCCTGCGCCGAGCACGAGCGGAGCGCCTGACGCAAATGCCTCCTCTTCGAGCGAGGTGAAAAATGTCTAACCCTGTGACCACTCCGCAATACTCGCAGGTTCCGGTTCCGCCGCCGCTGCCGCCGCGCCAGCGTTCGTTCGCAGGAGCGGTGGTGCTGATCATCGTGGGGGTCATTTTCCTGATGGGCACAATGCGCGTGCTGTCCGTCGGAAAGCTGGCGCACCTGTTCGCGAGTTACTGGCCGGTGCTGTTAATTCTCTGGGGCGTCATCAAGCTCGTCGAGCATCAGCAGGCACAGCGCCATGGAATGCGCGCTTCGGGTATCGGTGCTGGAGGCGTACTGCTGGTAATCATGATCGTGGTTTTCGGCTTGATCGCGAATCAGATCGAGCGCGTGAACTGGTCGGGAATACGAGAAGAAATGGGGGATGACGGCGATTTCCCGAATATTTTTGGGGAAAGCTACAACTTCAGCGATCATCTGGAGCAGAATTTCCCCGCTGATGCCGGACTGAAAGTCATCGACAACCACGGTGCAGTCAGCATTCATGCTTCCGATGACAACAAGATCACCGTTGTAGTTCGTAAGCGAATCGGCGCTGAGAGTCAGGCCGATGCCGACAAATACAACGACCAGACGAAGCCCACCATCACTGCGATGGGCGGTCTCGTCACCGTTGACGCGAAAGTCGAGGGCGCCGGAGATCATGCAGTTGAAACCGATCTCGATATCTCCGTGCCCCGTAAAGCTGCCCTCACGGTCAACTCACGCCGCGGAGATGTGAACGTGAGTGGACGTACCGGGAATGTGGATATCTCAACCCAGCACGCGGACACTTCGGTCGACGACATCACCGGAAACGTCAAAGTCAGCCAGGAGAAAGGCTCCGTCAAAATTGAGCAAGTCTCGGGAGACGTGCACATCGACGGACGCGTCAGCGAAGTCACAGTCGCCGATGTGAAAGGCTCGGTTCAGCTCGACGGCGAATTTCAGGAGAGCATCAAGCTCGAACGCGTCGCCAAGACCGTAACTTTCAAATCTTCGCGCACTGACATGGAGCTATCGCGAATCGCAGGAACGCTTGATCTCGATTCCGACGACCTGCATGCGGAAGACATAACCGGTCCGTTGCACCTGACAACGCGGTCGAAGAACATTCGCCTCGATGGAGTTTCCGGTGATGTGCGCCTTCAGAACGATAACGGGACCGTCGAACTTGTGATGAAGACGCTGGGCAACGTGCAGGTCGACAACCGGAATGGCGACGTGCAGATCAGCGTCCCGGATAAAGCCGGATTCCGGCTTGATGCTCGTACTCGTGGCGGCGAGATTCAGTCTGACTTCCCGGATCTCAAGGTGAATAACGACGAGCACGAAGCGAAAGCGAATGGAACTGTAGGCAACGGCGCTTCACACATCGTCATCAACAACGAACACGAAGGCATAGAGATTCGCAGGGCATCGGCGGCGCCACCGGCGCCTCCGGCTCCTCCAGCGCCGGGCAAGGCGGGGAAGGCCTTGCCATCGCCGAAAGCTGAGCCACAGGCGACTGATAACTGAGCAGTGGCAGTCTTTCGAAAGCAGCGTTCAGAGTTTTCAAAGTTTGAGATCTTGAGATCGGATCCGCATTTTGCGGCGTCTATGCTGCACGCAGACAGCGGATTCCTCGCCCCGCTCGGAATGACAAAGTCGGGGAAACTTCGAAACCTTGCTTTAGGGACTTTGCTTCTCTTTCACTAGCTGTTCCACCCGCGCCAATACCTCATCTTCAGCCATAGCAGTGGAGTTGATCACTATGGCGTCGTCGGCTGCTACCAGCGGGGAGGCCGCGCGGGTGCGATCGCGATGATCGCGTTCCCGGAGTTCAGCGGCAACGTTGGGCGAGACTGGTCCGGAAATTTTCTGCTGAGCCATGCGGCGCTGCTCGCGAACGACGGGATCTGCATCGAGAAAGATCTTTAGATCTGCATCCGGAAAAACCTTCGTTCCGATGTCGCGGCCTTCCATCACGATACCGCCGCCTGAGCCCATGGCACGCTGGTGAGAAACCATCCACTCCCGCACCTGGGAATGGACAGAGATCTTTGAAGCTCCATCGGTGACGTCGCGCTCGCGAATGCGCTGCGAAACGTCTTTGCCATCGAGCAGGGTGCGGTTACCGGTCAGCGTCGGTTCCAGACGAATGTTCGATCGATCCGCCAAGACCACGAGGGCATTTGCATCGTCGAAAGAAGTGTCGTTTTCGATTGCCTTGAGCGCGAGCGCACGATACATTGCGCCGCTTTCGAGATTCACGTACCCGAGTTTGCGCGCCAGGCGCGCCGCGATGGTGCTCTTCCCCGCTCCAGCCGGGCCGTCAATGGCAATGATGAGTTTTCGGGGATTTTGATCGCTGGAGTTCTGGTTCATGAGTCGCAGCAAGATTGTACACGCACCTTAGCCGAGCCGATTCAGCAGGAGTGTTCCTCCCTTACCTGCTCCGGCGTCCATCCCAACTCTCGCAGCTTGCGAATGCTCAGTGGATCGTGCCGCTTGGCCAGTCGCACACCAGCTTCATCCCGCACCAGGTCGCAATGATGGAAGTCCGGGATCGCGAGTTCCAACGCCCGATAAAGAAGGATCTGCCGCGCGGTGGACTTCAGCAGATCGGCTCCCCGCACAACTTCGGTGATGCCCATCGCAGCGTCATCGACGACAACTGCCAGTTGATATGCAGGTACGTCATCTCGACGCCACACGATGAAGTCGCCGAAGTCGCGTCCCGCCACAAAAGTCTGCGGGCCAAGGTGCTGGTCGATAAAGGAAATCTCCTCGCCATCAGGAACCCGAAACCGCCAGTTCAGACCCGCAGGATTGGCGGCCGGTTCGAAGTCGCCTGCCTTCGCTATTGCCGGACGGCTCATGGGGTCATCCTCACATGATTCGCCGACTCCGACAAGCCTCGGTCGGCACTTCCCTGAGTAGAGCGGCTCGTCATCGGCATCGTTCGGTGCTGCTGCCGACAAGGCCACGTCTTTGCGCGAGCAAGTGCAAGGATAGATCGCTCCGAATTCCCGCAAATGTTTCCACGCCGCCAGATAATAAGTCCTGCGCTCACTTTGCGTGTACGGTCCAACGGCGCCGCCGCAATCGGGCCCTTCCTGCCACGAAATCCCCAACCAGTGCAGGTCCTCGATCATTGCATCGACGAATTGAGCGCGACACCGCTGTTGATCCAAATCTTCATTCCGCAGGATTAGCGTCCCGCGGCGTTCAGCGGCTCTCTGCGCTGCAATCCAGAAGGTCCTAGCATGTCCAAGATGAAGCAGTCCTGTAGGCGAAGGCGCTAATCGGCCGCGATAAGGCCTCAACATTTCGCGTTCCGAGGAATGGGTCACGTCGTTAAGCGATGGCTAGCCGCAGAGGATCGGCAATGAACTCTGTTGCGGCGTATTCGATGTGGAGCACCCGTCTGGGCGTCTCTGCATGTGACTTCGATGATGCATGAACCAGCAAGGGCCGCATCGCTACCGCTCCGCCCTTGGCGGCAGCACAGTCAACCGGCGTGATCCGAACCGCCAAATCACGAATGCCCTCATCGCTCAACACACCCGATGTATGCGACCGGGGCAATACCCGCAACGGACCATTGTCAGAACTTGAGTCATCCAGATGGACGCGCAATGCCAGGACCTGCGAGAGCACTCCAGCCGGCGCGTGCGCGTAGACAATTTTCTCTTTCACAGACCACGGCCCCCACCCTTGCACATCCATCCGCTCTCGAAGGGGCAGTGCCGTGTCCTGATGCCAGACCACGAGCCAGTTCGATGCTGGGGATTTGTCGAAAAGAGTGGCGCGAAAAGGAAATGCCTTGCTCCCCAGAACTTCGCAAGCGAGGTCCGCCAACAGCGGATTCGCCGCAAGATTCGCGACCGGGTCGAACCGCAGGGCATGGCGAACACCAGCCCGCCCTCGCGGCGCTGAATAACAATCGACTTCGTGCAAAAAGCGATCCACAGACTCCGGCGAAAACAACCCCGGCAGAATCGCAAATCCACGTTCCTCGATAACCTGATGCATCCCCATATCGCTACCGCGCGGCACCACGCGGCGCCGGATTTTCCAGTACTTTTTCCGGCGTGATTTGCAGCATCGATCGTCCACCGACGTGCACGAAGCTCAGTTCCCTGGCGGCCAGAAGCGCGTTGACTGCCTCTTTGATCTTTGAGCGTGCCACAAAGTTTCCGAAGAAGACTTCGAGTTCGGATTGCTCGACCGCGATCACACAATCCAGATATTTCGAAACCAGTGCCGACAGCGCCTCAGGAACGGAAAGCTGCACTCCTTCTTTTACCTGATCCGGAGCCCAGCGATAGACCAGGTCCCACACTGATCCCTCACTCGCACTGTAGTCCACACGTGTAAGACGGAGCTTCGACCACAATTCTCCGAGGGCTTTGTCGAGGGCGGCGGTTGAGAGTCCGCCGCCAAGTCTCTCCAGCAGCTTCTGTTTTGATAACGCTCCGTCGCGCTGGATCACGGCGAAGGCGTCGCTTGCCAATTGTGAATACAGAGATCGCGTGCCGGCCTTTGGCGGCTGCTTGGGGTTGCGCTCTCCCATGAGCGCATAGAAATAAGGAAACACTGAGGCGGCCACGAGGAAGCCGTTGTTCTCTTCGAAGAGGTTGGCTTCGAATGCTGTCTTCTCGCGCAGAAGACGCACCATCAATTCGGTGGCTTCCGCCGCTCGCGGATCTTTGAAGGCATGTCGCCACTCCGGCAATCGGTCATCGGATCCGAAGAACGCCCCGATGAATGTGGGCACCAGCAGCGCCGGGCGTTGCGGATACATGAAGCACATCCCGACATCTTCCAAAAATGCACGCGCCGACTCGATCGTCCGGACGGCCTTGCCGTCGAGCCGCCACTTCTCGCGCCGCAGTTGTTGAAGTTCGAGATCGGTCATAAATCGGCTATGAGGAATGAGCTGTGAGCGATGAGTAACCAAAACCAAGAGCTGAGAGACTCATTGCTCATCGCACACCGCCCCGCCGCTAGATTCTTTTAAACGCCTTCTGAATATCCTTTACAGAATATCGCAGGACAACCGGCCTTCCATGCGGACATGACATTGGATGGTCGGTTTTGGCCAATTCCGCCAGGAGCCACTCCATTTTGTTTTGCTCGAGCGGCATGTTTACCTTGATAGCTGCGTGGCACGCGATCGAGGCCGCAATGCGCGTACGAATTTTTTCCAGGTTGAGCAACTGCTCTTCACTGGCGAATTGGTCGAGCAGTTCGTGCAGCATGTGCTCTACCGCCGCGGACTCGACCCCGGCAGGAGCGATCTTCACGGCGATACTTCGCGCGCCAAACGGTTCGGCTTCGAATCCATTTCTCGTGAGCTCGTCGGAGATCTCCTGAAATACAGCTTGCTGCGCGGGGGATAGTTCCAACACGATCGGCATCAGCAGCCGCTGGCTCTCCACTTTCATAGCGGCCCGTTGCTTCAGGATTCGTTCAAACAATACGCGCTCGTGCGCAACATGTTGATCGATGATCCAAAGACCGTCTTCATTCACCGCCAGGATGAATGAGTTGCGTATCTGGCCGAGCGGCCGGAGTGTGCCGAGTGCTGACAGGGTCGGCTCTTCTTCGCTGACGTCGAGTGCGGGAGAGCATCCGTGATCGGGCGCATGATCGAACTGCTGCGAATCGAGTGTTGGTGCGAAGTTGGGCGCAAGAGGAGCAGACTCCAATCCGCGCGCTACCGGAATCGCAGCATTGGCCTCCACTGCGATGCCACCTTCAAATTGAAGACGAGCCGAGATCGGCGGCTGGGCCGAGGCTTGTAATGAAAATCCTGCGTTAAGACGTGAATCCTGAATTCCGCCTTCCGGGAGACCGACGCCGGAAGCTGAAAGCCCATCCTGCGACGGAGGCCATCCTGCCCCGGGAGTTTCTGCTCCCGGGGTGAGTGCCTGTCCCGCCGTCGCGTGCGCATGAATCTCGGCCACAAACTGCGGTACCGGTCGCGCCTTCATCAGGGCAGCGCGAACAGTGTCGCGCACAAAGTCATGCAGGGCCGTTTGCTGACGGAAGCGAACTTCCGTCTTGGAAGGATGTACATTGACGTCAACTTCCGCCGCCGGAAGCTCGAGAAAAAGCAGCACCACGGGATAAACCGTCGGCGGAATAATATTGCGATAGGCTTCGGTCAATGCGTGCTGCACGAGGCGGTCTCGGATGAGGCGTCCGTTCACGAAGATGAAGATCGAGTTGCGATTGAGCTTCTGAATCTCCGGCTTCGAGACGAAGCCGTGAATGCGCATCTCGCCAGGCTCTCCTGCTGATGACCCCTCGTCGTCTTCATTATCTTCGTTGCGCCGCCAAGGCGGAGGCTGCGGCAAACCAACACGTTCGAGTGCCTGCCGCGCTGCGACCGGGATCAGTTGATCTAGTGTTTCTTTCCCAAATACCTGATATACCCGCTCGCTGTGCCCGGCGACCGGAGGCGCGACCAGCATGGCATTGGTCGCCGAATGCAGTTCGAAATGCTTGTCAGGATGCGCCAACGCATAATGTGTAACGAGCGAGGCGATGTGCGACAACTCGGTAGATTCCGCCTTCAAAAACTTTTTGCGGGCGGGTACATTAAAGAAGAGATCGCGCACGGTAAAAGAAGTCCCGAGTGGCAGTCCCGCTTCTTCGACCCGGGCGATCTTCCCGCCGTTAATCTCAATGACGGTACCTGCGGACTCATCGGCAGCACGCGTCTCCATACGGAGTCGTGAAACTGAAGCAATCGAGGGGAGTGCTTCCCCGCGAAATCCGAGGGTTGCGACGCTGAGCAGGTCTTCTGCTTTCTTAATCTTCGACGTGGCGTGCCGCTCGAAGGCCAGCATCGCATCGTCCCGGACCATGCCGCATCCGTTGTCGGTGATTTGAATCAGCTTCTTCCCGCCCGCTTCCACGCTGATCTTGATTCGGGTCGCTCCGGCGTCGAGCGAGTTCTCCAGCATTTCTTTCACAACGGACGCCGGACGCTCGACAACCTCCCCAGCGGCGATCTGGTTGGCAACGGTCTCCGACAATACGTGGATCTTGCCCATGAGCGGGAGCGTTCTCGGTTCAGTTCTAACTTCTGAACGATCAATGGCAGTTTCGCAGATGCACTCGAAAAAACAAAGTCGCGAAGGTCGGATTGCGCCCGAAATACATGTGCGGCCGAAAAGCCCTAGCGAAGCCGTGTTTCGCTTGTCGGGATTGGGCAGTTCCGCTAGAATCTCCCCTTGCTTGGCGGCGCCCCTCCCCTAACGGCTCCAAGTCTCCAAACCAGTTCGAGGACCCATGGCTCTCATCCAATTCACGCGGAATCATAACGACCACTCCACCGACAAGGGATTTCAGTTCGAATTTCTGTGCGACCGATGCGGTAACGGCTTCATGACCGAATTCCAGTCATCCGTCACTGGGATGGCAGGCAGCGCACTGCGAGCCGCCGGCAGCCTTTTCGGCGGAATTCTCGGGCAGGCCAGCAACTCGGCCTATGAGATCGAACGCGCCATTCAGGGTCCGGCTCACGACAAGGCATTCCGCACGGCGGTGGAAGAGGCCAAACCTAACTTCCGGCAGTGTCCGAAGTGTACGCACTGGGTGTGCGTCAGTTCCTGCTGGAACGCGAAGCGATCGCTCTGTTTTGAATGCGCTCCTGATCTCGAGGTCGAGCTCGCGTCCGAGCAGACCCAGGCTGCCGTCGAGCAAATGCGCATCAAAGTCCGGGCTCAGGATCTGACAAAAGATGTCGATCTTACCAGCGACGCCGCAGCACTCTGCCCAGCTTGCGGAGCCAGAACGCAAGGCGCGAAATTCTGTCCGGAGTGCGGCAAGCCGCTGCGCCCGAAGAACGAGTGCTCGCGCTGCGGGACAAAGGTCGAGGGCGGTACAAAGTTCTGCCCCGAATGCGGCAACAAGATGGCCTGACCGCATGTCCGACTTCCAGGGAAAATTTCAATATCTTGATGAGAGCGGCGCCCCGACGCAGCAAGGGGCGTGCCGTCTGAGCTTCGATGCGCAGAACCTTACGCTGACGCCCGACAACGGCTCGCCAATCGTCTGTGATCTCGGCGATCTCGATGCCGTTAATGCAGCCGATTGGGAATTGCGCTTGCCGCTATACACCGGACGCACAATTGTTCTGCGGCAGCTCGGCAAGTCCTACGATACCCTCGTCCACGATCTGATCGATGCCTATCGCAAGCGCGCGGTCCAGTGCATGCTGCTTGAGGACATGGGCGAAGTGGCTCGATTCAACGGCAACTTCGAAATCTCGGGGACACACAGCACCTCGGGTACTGCCGAAATTCGCCTGTACAAGAGCAATCTGGCAGTTTTGCCGAATGCCTCGAGCAGTTTTCAGTGGCGGCTGGCCGACGTCGACGATCTGCGGCTTGATTCCTCAACCTACGAAGTAATCTTGCAGTCGGGCAGCGAACGGCTCAAATTCACGCGCCTTGCAAAACGAACTGAGGAATTCGCTACCAAGCTTCGCGAGGCCATGAATGCGATTGCCACGCAAACATCGCAGGCGTTGCATGGAATGTTTCCGTTTCTCGATCCGGACCAGTTGCAAGCCTGTGCCGGGTTACTGCGCGAAGGCCGATCCGCACCTTTGCAGAAGCTTTCTGCGATTCACAAGCTGATTCCGGCCACGCTGGCTAAGAACGCGGTCGACGAGGATTTGAAGCCGTACTACGACAAACTCGTTGCGCTTTCACAGGCGACGATGGGCTATGCGGGGTTCAAACTCATTCGCCCGGAGGGCGGCGATGATGCGACTGCGTCTCCGGTTGATATGGCTGAACCGCAAGGCGGTGAAGACAATGCTCCAGATGCCGATTCGGCTGCTCCCGAGACGCTTTACTGGTTCTTCTTTCCAATGGTACGATCGGGCACTTCGACGCCGGCCAATGTCGTCGCGTGGGAGGCGAGTTCGCGTTCCGGACGTGCTACATATTTCTTTCGCTTGATCGATCCTGGACAGAGCACACAGATCGCCGATTCCGCGTGCGCTGCCTCCGTGGTCGACTTCAGCGTTCGTCGGCTGAACACGGTGTTGGCGATGTTGAACTTCCGGCGGCGTCCGATTTACTTGTCGGACGAGGAACTCGCCTCCGATCCGAAATTCCATCGTTACGCGATCGCAGCCAGACGCCTTCCCGAGGTCCGCGAGGTGCGAGCCAGTTTCCTCGGCCGCGCACTGCATTCCTCGCCGGAAGCATGGCAGACGCAGGTCGAGTCGATCCTCAAAAAAGCCGGCGCATAAGAGAGCAGTTACGCGCAAAGAAAAAAGGCGCCCAGAAAAGAAGCGCCTCCCAGCTTCCGTAGAATCTTACTGTGTAACAGTCAAGGTAAATTTCACGGATCCGGTTATCGGACTCGTGCCGCCCGTGGTTGCATTGACGACGATGTTGGAATTGCCCGTAGGCGTGCCGGGATCCTTGGGTGTGCTCGAACCTCCTCCTCCGCAGGAGGCCATCCACAGCGCGGACAGACTCAGTAGGCCAATCAATGCAAGCATCCGAAGGATGCTGAGCGACCGTTTCCGTGAGCTGATCGTTACAACGACTCCGAGCAGCCCTGGCAGCAGCAGTGCGTAGAAGACACGTGGGCCACGGTCGAGGGGTTTCTCCAATTTTGCAGTCGGAGCCGTCGTCGAAATTGTCAGAGTGACATTCGTCGCGCTCGTAGTAATACTTCCCGTGCTGCTGCCGCTCGATGAGTTGAACAAGCAGTTTGCTTCGCTTGGCAAACCTGCGCATGTGTAGGTAACAGGCATGATGGTCTGCGCACTCGAACCACTGCCGGTCACAAATCCCGTAGAGCTGGTCACTACAATTTGCACGGGGCCGCTCGTTTGTCCTTGAGCGACGGTGAGCGCTGTCACCGACGGCGTCAAAGTGAACGATGCAGTTGTGTTTGTCACTGAAACCACAGCTGGTGTTGCGGACATGGAAGAGCTATTGGTTGTGTTTCCGGCGAAACCGGCCGTTACGCTATTCGTCCCCGCGGGCAAGCTGCTGGTAGCAAACGTCCCGGTGCCACTTGAGAGAGTTGCCTGACCGAGTGCTGTGGTCGATCCATTGTTATAAAAATTGACGACTCCGCTGGTCGCAGGGGAAACCGTCGCGGTGAAAGTAACGCTGACTCCCCTATTAGCGCTGCTTGCTGAGGCCGCGATCGTGGTCGTTGTCGCAGTTCGCGTTGCATCCCAGGCCTTAGCAAAGCTCATCCCATTGATCGAGCCCAAACCTGTAACCTGGTCATAGCCAGTACCTGCACTGAATCCATATTGGAACGGAGCAGTCGAGGGGCAGCCCGTAGTTCCTTTCGTGCACGCGATAATATTGTTCCCGGTCGTAATGTCATTGAAAGCGTGGGTCGTCGAATTATTCGGGTACAACGAGTAGAGGGTCGGATTAATGGGTGCTAAGCCATTCGGCGGCACGTTGCCCAGATACTGATTGATAAGGGCAAAAATAGCTGTGACAGTTGGCGCGGCGGCGGATGTGCCACCGACGACATCGAGATTACCCCCGGCGCCGTCGCGAAATCCGGAAGTACAGGTCGCGACGATTGTGTTACTGGGCCCGTCTTCAGAGCAGACTAAGTATCCGTCGTGGTCGGCCGATGCGCTGACAGAAACATCTGGGACATCCCGCTTCCCGTCGTTCGGAACGCCGGTTCCGGTCTGCCAAGTCGGCTTGGAGAATACGATGCTGGCGCCTCCGCCAGAGGCTGCCAAGGCATTATCGGCCACGCTATCGTTCCAGCCCATTTCGGGTATGTATTCCAATGCCGAAGAGACAGTATCGCTTCCTGCTCCTGAAGCACCCCAATACGGAGGATCGGCCGCAGCCTGATTTCCACTAACCGCCCCTGCCGCGTCGCCGGTAAACTCGTTGCCTCCAGCGCCCGTGACCTCAGGAATCGAAGCTGGAGCGTCCACTGCTAAACCTTGGCTCGCAGGATAACTCGTATCGCAGTCGGCCGCTCCCGCATCACCCGACGCGGCGGTAATCGTTTGCCCTTGTGACTGCCCCTGCCGGGCCCATCCTTGAACCGTCAAGACGAAGTTGCTCCCACCCTGATCTAGTCCCGCCTCGCAGTATCCGTAGCTTGTGCTGATGAATGGTGCGACGTTGTTATCGACAGCATATTGCAGTGCATCCCATACGCTGTTGACTCGGTTTCCGCTGCATGTGTCGCCAGTATTCAGGCCCGCATAAATAAAAGTGATGTGTGCGCCCTTGGCCACGCCTCCAGCCCACTCTAGATCGAGATCAGACTCTCCCTCGTCCCCAGAACAGCGCGTGCCCGTGCCGCCTTGCAGAGTCATTGTCACCGTGCTTGCAGGAAGTCCAGCCGCGCTCCGGAAGTTGCTCAGGTCCGTGGCGTTGACAGTGCTCTGGCCTACAACCGCTATCTTCTGCCCAGTGCCGTCGATGTTCGCCGTGTAGAGCGACTGTAGGTCATAGATCGTAGCGAAATCTCCGGGCGAGAGAAAGTGGTTGCCGCTCACAAACGAAGTGAAGTGTGACTTGATCTTGATATGGGGCCTGGGAGCAAAATCATTTAAATGCTCGATGTAAAGCACCGAGCCAGCTAATCCTGCTGGCACCGAAGGCGCTCCGGCATTGGCGAAATGGACTACCCCATCGACGAGATAGCTATGCACCTCGACCCGGAGAACGGACTCGATCTGTCCGATCGTCCCATCGAACGAGATGCGATTGTGGCTGTGCGCCACCTTGATATGGGCGAATCCCTCAGACGACAACCATGACGTCACCTTATCAATGTCGTTCTCGCTCAACCCAAATCGAGAACCAAATTGTCTGGGTGTTAGATATTTGTGATAGTTCGGCGAGGAGCGGTCTCCCAGTTCCTTCAAAAAGCCATCCAAGTCCTGTTGCTGGGCAGGGGAAAGACGGAATGAAAGGGCGATTCCCTCGATCAGTCTGCTGCTGTCAGCCCGGCCCAGATCGAATTCCGGCTTCGCCAGGCTATGGACATTCCCCTTTAGCTGCACCATCTCACCGCTGTAAAGAGACGTCGTAATGCGATCGCTGGTTTGAGCTTGGCTCAGGCTGGAACACCCGACCACGGCGATCAAAAGACACACGAGGGCCCAACTCTTCATAAAACGCTCCCATGTACCGCAAAGGCTTGAATCTAAACTTATAACGGCTTTATCCCTCTTCGATCAAGAGTACGGCCCCGAAGGTTGTATTAGGGCAAACACTTGACATCGTAGAAAGTTCCGACAGCCCAAGTTCGCGGCTCTACTCCCTGAAACAACCGGAGAAAACGGCCGAAACACAGGAGAACGGCGGCCTAACGGGCAAGACAATCGGTGTCCGCCCTATGCCTGCCGTATACTGCCGGATTCGATCACATGAGCCCTTCCGCACCTCCCAAACCGCGCCTCGCCTACATCGACTGGATGAGAGGGTTGGCGTGCGTCCTAATGTTTCAGACGCACTGCTATGACGCGTGGCTCGGCGGCAGCGCGCGGCAAAGCCGCTTCTACATGTATTCGCAGCTGGGCGGCACATTTCCCGCTCCTTTATTTCTGTTCCTGGCGGGGATTTCTTTCGCGCTCGTTACAGAAAAGCTTAGACAGAAAGGCCGTTCAACGGGGCAAATTGCCCGGAGCACAATTCGCCGGGGCGCGGAAATCCTCGGCTTTGGATTGCTGTTTCGCCTGCAGGAGTATGTGATCGCCTGGGGATGGGCGCCTAAAAGTGACCTGCTTCGGGTCGACATCCTGAACACTATCGGCGTATCAATGATGCTGATGGGGGTCCTGTGTTGGGTGGTTCTGTCTGTATGTGGCGCGGGCGCCCCCGCCCGCGAAATGCCGAAAGCGAAGATAGCTCCGCAAGGTGGCCAAACCAGAATCTACTTGATCTTGGCGGCCGGCGCGACAGCGCTCCTGACCTCTCTTCTAAGTCCCATGCTCTGGACCACATGGCGCCCCGACTGGCTCCCATGGCCCATTGAGTCGTACATCAACGGAGTTCACAATCTCGCCACACCACAGGCCTGGCTATTCCCAATATTCCCCTGGGGTGGATTTGCGTTCGCGGGTCTCGCTGTGGGATTTATCCTGCAAGGCCAATGGACGCGGACCTACGAGGCGCGAATGTTTTTTGCTTTGGGTGGAATTGGGTTGCTGCTGATTGAGCTTTCGCGCTGGCTCGATGCGCAGCCGCGCCAACTCTATCCCGTCTACGATTACTGGCACACGAGTCCAGAATTCTTTCTCATTCGGCTTGGGATGTTGCTGGTCATCCTCACGGCCTGTTATGCATGGTGCCGGTGGGGCCTGGCGCAAAAAGGATTCAGCCCGCTGATCCAGTTAGGGCAGGCATCACTGGTCGTGTACTGGGTTCACCTTGAGTTTGTGTACGGCAGAGTCTCGATTCTCACAAAGCATGCGCAGACGATCGGCGGAGCTTCGCTCGGATTGCTGATCATCTGCGTCGCGATGACTCTGCTGGCCTACATCAGGACGCACTTCAAAGGATGGATGAATCGGCGCGAGCCGGAAATCAAATCTCCTCGACCTGCGGTGATGAGCGCGCCCCAAGCGCATTAACTCAAGAAGCTCCAAATCGCGAGCTCAGGGCTCGGACACGTGCTTTACAAAATCGACGACCTCGCGTTCGGCCCAGCGTCCGTCGTATCCGTCGCCGTCGGGCTCGCCGACGAAAGCGCAGTGCCCACCGTCGGCAGTCTCGACATACGTAATATTCGGATTGCTGCCGATGCTCTTGATCGTCTCTGGCCGCATTCTTATGAATGGATCATTTGCCGCATGAATGATAAGCACCGGCACGGCGATCTTGTCGACGACGTTCGCCGCTGCGGCACTGGCATAGTAATCGTCAGCACCTTCAAATCCGCAGTAGTGAGCCGTGACCCGATCATCAAATAGCCGCAAGCTCGACACTCCTCGCAAGCGCGCGGGATCGAAGTGATCGGGAAACAACTTCGCCTTGCCTCGAAAACGCCGGAAGAGTTGCAGCAGGAAATACCATTCGTAGATTCGGTTCGCAGGTTCGTGCAGGGCATCGGCCGAGGCCGCAAGATCCATCGCAGGACATACAGCGGCGACCGCGCGAAACTCCCTTGGCCCGTTGCTTCCCCATTCGCCCGCCGTCTTGAGCACGAGATTTCCGCCCATAGAAAAGCCAATCAGGGCAAAGCGGGATACGCCGTCACTCTCGATAACATTACGCGCGACAGCAGCCACATCTCCCGAAAGGCTGGAGTTGTAGAGCGTGGGCGCGCAATGATCCATGCCGCCACAGTTGCGCTGGTTCATGAGCACAACGTTCATGCCCGCCGCCAGGCCATTTCGCGCAATGCCGGCCATGTACTGAGACTCCGACGATCCCTCAAGTCCATGCACGACGATGAGCGTCATCGCCCCGGTGCGCTTTTCTGCTTGCCAATAGCACCAGCAACGCACCTGAATTCCGGGCGCGACTTCGACTAAACGCTCCGCCGCCGCAGGCAAGTGAATCTGTCGTGGCATCAGGAAGCTGGCAATCGTTTGCACATGTCCGCCACCGAGCCATCGCCGCGCGCGGAATGGCGAGCGAACTTCCCATTGTTTTGGCATATGGGCGGCCGCCGTCGCCTGCTCTCGAGACCCTTCGATTTGCGAACTCCCCACAAATTGATTCTAATAGGTGTCGGAGTCGCCTATGCCCATTTACGAATACATCTGCAAGGAATGCAATCACCAGTTCGAGGCCCTTGTGTATGGCAAGGAAAAAGCCGAGTGCCCGAAATGCCACGCCAAGAAACTCGAACCGCAACTCTCTGTTTTTGCGGTATCGGCGAAGAGTTCGTCTGCTCCGTCGACGAGACCGGCTGGCCCTTGCGGTTCGTGTGGCGACCCACGCGGTCCCGGCTCGTGTTCCATGAACTAAGATTGGATAAACTCGCGCTGGCGGCTGACGCTTTCACACTGCGGCCCCGTAGCTCAATTGGATAGAGCATTGGTCTTCGGAACCAAGGGTTGGGGGTTCGAGCCCCTCCGGGGCCGCCAGAAATTCTCTCGTAACGCTCTGGAAACTATTCTCGCTCCGCCTGCGTGGTTCGAAAATTTCGTCCTTCGATGAATACCGAAGGATTTCGAGCGGTGCACCGTCGTGCCGAAATTATTTCCGCGTCATCCGCAACTCGATCATCATCCGTTCTTCTCCTTTTTCGTCGATCAGGAAGTGACGGTGAAGTAGCACCCGGCCGTCTTCCTCGAGATGCGCACGAGCCACGGTCTTGCGCCCAGGATGTTCGGTGTCGAGCGGTGTCGTCCACAGCACAATATTCTTCCCGTCAAACGTGCCATCGCTTTGGCGAATGGACATGCTCGTCTGCCGCGAATCGAACCACACGGTGGTAAAGCGGTTCGTCTTGGAATCGAAGCCTGAGATTCCAGTGCCAGTGCTCGTGCTTCCATCAGGATTCGAGAATGTGAAATCGGACTGCAGGAACTTGCCGTCCTGGATCATATATTGCTTGCACGTGCCCTTGGTGACGATCGGCTTGCCGTCCTTAGGGAAGAATGACTTCACGACGTCCCAGTCGCCGGCAAATTGTGCCAGCAACTTCTGACCGGCCCCCGGAGCATTTGCTGGTTCGTATTGGTTATGCGTTTGCTGTGCGACGGCTGCAGTTGCAAGGAGCAAGAGTGTGAAGATCCATTTATTCATAGCAACGCGGATGATATGCGAAAAATGTGAGCAGTGCACGCCTGCGACGATCAGAAGCTCAACGTAACCAGAAATTGCAGCGACCGGGCTGGGAGCTGATTTGTGATTCCCGTCAGCGGCGTTCCCAAACTTGCCGGTGCAGTTGCATCATTCCCCCAGGTCCCGACGTAGCCGACGAAATTTGGATGGTTGAAGACATTGAAAGCCTCAGCGCGCAAGTTCAGCGCAACACGTTCGCCACCGAGCGGAAACCGGCGTTCGATGAAGGGAGAGACATCGTAGATTGCCCTTCCACGGCCCGCATTGCGCGGGATCACCACGCCATCGACTACCGGCCGATCCGTAGTCGCGCCCGTATCGCCGCTATTGGTGGTTCCGGTAACAATGTTGTAAGGCAGTCCGCTCCCGAACGTCCCAACTCCGCCGATTTGAATATCAAGCGGCGCGACAAACGTTCCGCTCAGCACGAATCGGTGCCGTTGATCGAATATCGCAGGACCAAGCTCCTCGCGTCCGGTAAAGTTCGGATCGTTTGGATTTTGGCCTGGAATGTCTGGATCGACCGTATCGAGCGCATGTGACCACGTATAGCTGGCGAGCATCTGGAGCCGGTGGTTGAAGCGGTGGTTCAGATTAACGTTCAGCGCGTTGTAGTAGGCGACTCCGTCGTTCACATCGGCCTGAATGACGGAATATGCCGGAATCCCTACGGGGGAAGCCGGAGTTCCCTGATCACTCGAGTCGTCGCAGGTCCCATCAGCTTCTGCGTAGAACGCGACCCACAGCGGCCGTGAGCAATTGGCCACTTGCGGCGTTCGAGTTTCCCCAGGAGCGGTGCGCACAAACGGCGCAGGAGCATCTACGTCCAGCGGCCGGTTGATCTTGAGTGTGTGGGACCCAACGTAATCCAGGCTCAAAACCCAGTCTGGCGCCACTTCATGCTCCATCCCAAGTGTCCATTGTTCGGTATATGGGTTGAGCAGTGCGTTTTGATATCCAACGAGCGTTGATGTTGGAAGGAACTGGTTGTAGTAAGAACTCCGGCCCGGCCTCAGATAGAGGCTTCGAAGCGGAACCTGCGCCCCGGCTGGAAAAGCGGGCAGCGGTGCGTCCGCAACGGTTAACGGGAACCCGATTTGACCCGGTGCAGCCGTGTAATTGAACACTCCGGTCGGGCCAACCAATGCGTAATTCGCCGCTGAATTGTCGACAATCTGGGAGTAGTAAATTCCAAATCCACCGCGCAGAATGGTGACGCCGTTTCCCCGCGGATTCCACACAAAGCCTATACGCGGCGCGAAATCTTTCGTCGAATCTGTAAACGTCTGACGCTCGTAGCGCAAGCCCAGGTTTATCGTCAGATTCGGCTTCACCCGCACGTCGTCCTGAACAAATAGCGACCACAGCGTATCGTCGACGGTGTAGTTGGCGTTGCCGTAACTCTGCGTATAGTGATTTACGTTGTTGATGTCGTTCAAGTACGCCGCGCTCTCGCACACTTCCACGGATTCCGTACACGTGTTATAGACGAATTGCCCAAGATAGATGGGGCCACCAAACTCTTTGCTGTTGCCTCCCGTGTGCGCGCGGACGACCTGAGTGCCGAATCGAAGGCTGTTGCGGCCGTGCGTAATCGACACCACATCATTGATCTCAAACTGATGATTCAACAGCAATGCTGATTGCGACGTCCCGGTTGTGAAGGTGGCAGCGCCCTGAATCGGCACGGAGTACTGCGTTCCATAAATGACCGGGCTGAACTGCGTAATGGGCGAAGCGAGTTGGAATTCTGCCCGCGCATTGTTGAGCCACGACGGGCTGAGTTCATTCGTGGTACCCAACTCGGCCGTGTAGGTGTTTCGCTTGAATACGCGATCCACTGTGGGCAGATTGGCCCCGCCTACTGCCCCATTGGGATTCGTGTCGATAAAGTGATCGGCGTTCAGGCGCAGGAAGAGGTTGTTTGCCTGGTTGATCTGGTGGTCGAGACGCGCCAGCGCCATCCAGTCGCGATACTTGCCTTCAAAGCCACCGGGAGAAAGCGCATTTGTGATGGGCGACACCTTGTTCTCCCAGGAATATTCACCTGCGATAAAGAAGTGGGTTCGCTTGTCCCGGCCGAGAGGTCCGCCGAAGGTCAATGCCGGTTGATAGAGTTCGTCGCTCGTGAGTTGATTGCCACTAGTGGCCGTTTCCTCAGTGAATCCGCTAAGGTTGGCAGCCGTAGCAGAGGGCCGAAACGTACCAACCACACTGCCGTGGTATTGATCTCCTCCACTTTTGGTCACAACGTTGATGGCGCTGCCGGCGCTACCACCGTATTCGGCTGAGAATGGGTTCGTGAGGACGTTCATCTCTTCAAGCGTTTTGACCGGCAGGTTGGTGAAAATTGTTTGACGCCCCCAAAGATCCACAGCGTTGCTGCCATCCACTTCGAACCATGCCTGTCGACGCCCGGTTCCGTTCGTAGTGAACAAGTTCTGATTCATGAAAACGTCGCCCTGATTCAGCGCTTGACGATTTGCCGCGTTCAGGAGGGGTAAGTAGGTAAGGCGATTATTAAGAAGCGGCGTTTCATTGATCTGAAAAGGACCGAGCCGATCGCCAAGTTGTGGCATATCGGTTCGAACCACGCCGACGGTTCCGGTAACCGTAATCTCGGTTTTGTCGGCCGCGGGGCTGATCTGAAAATTTAAAGTCGCGGTCGCACCACCAATCAGAGTCACTTCCGACTGGGCGGGCGCGAAGCCGTCTTTACGAGAGGTGACATCATAGTCACCGACTGGGAGCCCGCTGATCGAATACCTTCCTGCTTCATCGGTTGCGACGCTGCGCTTTGCCGCTGTAGCGCGGTTCACCACAGTAATTTCGGCGCCTGTTACCGCAGCATGGGTTTCATCATCGACCGTGCCTCGTATGACCGCGGTATCAGGAGTTTGACCATCGACTCGGAATGCGAATGAGATTACAGAGGCAAACACGAGGAGCGGAATACGGAAGTGAACTCGCATGTTGTTTGAAGTACCAGAAATACTCACAAATTGCCATCGCTAATGCTCGCTCCCGCATGATGGAGGCAACGTGCCGACGCTCCATCAACGGTTTCGACCCGGGCCACGTTTAGGGCCGGGACGTAGGTTCAAAGCCTACCGCATCGGAGTCGCTACACGCCTGAGTGCAACAGCCTGAGCATTGGCTAGTCCGACCATCGCGTAGGCCTGCGGTCCCAACGATGCTTCTTCAGTTCCGCGAGCAGCGCCTTGTCGAGCGGTCCCGCATCGCTCGCGGCAATGTTCTGGCGCACATGCTCAGCCTTGCGCATGCCGGGAATCGTCGTGCTTACTGCGGGATGCGAAAGAATGAAGCGCAAAGCCATCTCGGGTAACGACATCCCTTTCGGAACAATCTCCTTCAGCTTCTCCACCCGCCGGATCGTCGCAGGCAGGTTCTCGGGCCCGAAATATCCTGCGCGCCAATCCCCTTCCGGAAAGCGCGTTTCGAGTGTCATCTTTCCACCGAGGCTACCTTCGTCGAATGGTACGCGTGCAATCACGCCAACGTTCATCTCCTTGCAGAGCGGGAACAATTCATCTTCGGGCGCTTGGTCGAAAATGTTGTAGATCACCTGCACAACATCAACGAGGCCCGTCCGGATCGCCTTGATTCCGTTCTCCGGCTCCCAGCGATTGATGCTCAGGCCGAAAAAACGAATGATTCCGTCGTTCTTCAATTTCTCGACGGTTGAACGGAAGTCGGGTTCGTTGGTCCAGCTATCGTCCCAGACATGAAACTGCAAGACGTCAATACTGTCGGTGCGCAGCTGCTTGCGGATTAGATCCGCGTACTTGAAGACATGCGCTGGCGAAAACACATCGTGGTACCCGTATTCCGGCACTGCCGGCCAGCGGTCATTCGCCGGAGGGATTTTCGATGCAGCGTAAAGCCGCTTGCCCCTATTCTTCTGCATGATCTCGCCGAGAAGGCCGTCGCTTTTGCCTCCACCATACGCCCAAGCGGTATCGAAGAAGTTACATCCCAAATCAACGGCGAGTTGCATGGACGATAGCGATTCCTCGTCGTCAGAACCGGTCCATCCGCTCATGCCCCAAAGCCCATCTCCCATCTCGCTGACTTCGAAATTCGTACGACCAAGCTTGCGATATTTCATGATTGCCTCGTTCAGACTCGTGGTTAAGAACTTAAGTGTAGCCGCCATCCCGGCGGGTGTCTGGTGGTCGTTTCGCCCACTGAAATTTCGGGCAAGCTCGGCTGTCATGGCCGCCGCAGCGTCCTTCAGTTTCTTTGATAGGTATCATCAAAATTATCGAAGCCGCAACCGCACGTCAGAGGTGTTTAATAGCCGTAGATCATAAGCTTAAGGAGTATCCCGTGAAATCCGAATATCCTTATACCCCCACGCCAGGCAAGAACGAAGAGCAATCCGCGCCGACGTCACGATTCATCGACGAGAAGATCTCCGACGAGACGGGCACGGAAGCAAAGGCTGACAGCGCGCTCGCGCCGGCAGGTTTGAATAATCCTTTCTGGAACTAATGCGCGTAAGCGCCGACCGGACTTGTGCGGTCGGCGCTCCTTTTTTCTTCTACCTTCAAGTCTCACCGCAAAATCGGCAGACACAAACACGGCCGCAAAGCGAAATCCAACCCCGACATCTCTTCGAGCGCCGGATGCAATTGCGAATCGCGGCATGGTTCCAGCGTAATCACGAAAGGCAGCGAGGCCTTCTCGAATCCCGGCTTCTGCAATAAGGAATCGATGTTGAGGCGATGTGCGGCCAGAATCTGCGCCAGGCGCGCCACAATTCCCGGCTGATCGCGGACGAAGAATCGCAGATACCACGCTGTTTCGAAATCGCTGCTAATCCCGGGAGCGGCTACCGTGTTGGCAAGCTCACGTCTTTTCCCGGTCAGACCCTCGGCAAGAAACATGACGTCTGAGACAACAGCCACGGCAGTTGGGTCGCCGCCGGCGCCAGCGCCGAGGAATGCCATGTCTCCGCCGTACTTCCCCGAAGTGAGAACGAGGTTGAGGTTCCGTTGCACGCGTCCGAAGGGCGAGTCCGCTGGAACCAGGCATGGGCCGACGTCGGCAAAAAGTGTGTTCCCGCTCAATTCTGCCCGCGAGATCTGTCGGATCGTGCAGCCCATTTCCGCTGCGTAGTCAAAATCGACAGCGTCGATGGGACGAATCGTTCGGGCACGCACGGTCTCAGGGGCAACTTTTGCGTGCAATCCTGCCAGCGCAAGAATTGCGAGTTTGGCCCGCGCATCACCGCCATCCAGATCCTCCGAGGCGTCAGCCTCGGCATAGCCCTTTGCCTGCGCCTCTTCCAGCGCCTCGCTGAAGGGCACTCGGGCACTCTCGATGCGGCTCAGAATGTAGTTGCAGGTTCCATTGAGGATTCCGGCGATACCATGCAGCTTGTCACCGCACAATCCAGTTCGCAGCGCCGGAAGTACAGGAACTCCTCCAGCTACCGATGCGCCAAATTCAAGATGAGAGCCATGCTGGGCCGCTAACGCAAGGAGTTCCGGCCCACATCGAGCGATAAGCTGCTTGTTCGCAGTAACCACAGACTTCCCTGCTTCAAGCGAGCGGCGCACAATCTGTTCAGCCGGACTGAGTCCGCCTATCAACTCAATGATGATGTCGGCGTCCGAGTGAAGGACTGAGTCGACGTCTTCGGTCCAGACAACATCGGCGGGAACCCAGTCCTGCTTTTTTCTGGAGACATTGCGATTACAAATGTAGGTAAGGCGCAGCGAACCCTGTCCGGCGTCGCAGAGTATCTTGGTGACGGAGCGCCCAACGGTACCGAAGCCGACAAGCGCGACCCGGCATACCAACCCATCACCCGCGGGAACGCGAGCTTGGTTCGTTCTGCTGGAGGCTTTTATCGTGGAATCCATTGATGCAGATTGAATTCATTATCATACGTGCATCCTGCACTTCCGAAAACGGGAAAGACTCATGGCTTCGCAACGTACGGCCAGTGCAAGAACGGCGAGCACGCGTGCTGAGTACTACTCCAGGCGGCTGATCGGGCCAACAACGCATCAAAGTTGGTAATATGGAGCCTGCCTGCTGCGATTCATCAAGGCGGGATCACGCGGACACGCTCTTTCCCAGGCGCTTCTCGCTCCGAGCGTTTACCGCGTAACTACGCCCGGCAGCGGGAGGAGAATGAATGATTCGAAAGTTCCCAGGGATTCCTGGATTCAGGTTTGTCGCATCAGCCGTGCTGATGAT
>Ga0335081_10001560_pt1 | contig 36495 bp, 31 predicted proteins | sample Lox_Sample_35_FD_206713 | JGI IMG/M metagenome (GOLD analysis project Ga0335081, IMG submission 206713) | Soil microbial communities from Loxahatchee National Wildlife Refuge, Florida, United States - Lox_Sample_3.5 | ecosystem: Environmental > Terrestrial > Soil > Wetlands | place: USA...
GGCGGTTCTTATGATGCGACTTTCACAACCTTATCAGCTTGGGGACCCTTCTGCCCCTCGACGATATCGAACTCGACCTCATCGCCCTCCTGCAGGCTCTTGTATCCTTCCGAGGTGATGGCACTGTAGTGGACGAACACGTCGGGTCCGTCGTCCCGTCCGATGAATCCATAGCCTTTGGCGTTATTGAACCACTTCACTTTTCCTTTCATTCGACCCAACTTTCCTTCCTCCACGTTCGGGGCCCGTACCGCTGGCGCGCTTAACCCGGCGCGGCCTGCCCGTGCGATTTTGCTGGATTTGCCTCAATCAGGTGTGCTGACGTCGCTACTGGAAAGAGAGAAGAGGGATCCTCCCTCTTCATCCGGTTGGCAGGATCGTTCAGGACCTGTTGCTGCTTTAGTAACATTATTCGCCCCCGCGGACGATGGTGTCAAGTTGGTAACACCGTCGGAAAAGAGCCGCCCGCGGCGGATTTCAAGCGATCAGCCTCGACGGCCGCGGTCGTACCAGAGCAAGGCAGCGATGGTCTTGCCGTCGCGGATGGCGCCGCTCGTGACCATGCCCACGGCGCGCGACAGCGGGAAGAAGCGCTTGGCGATCAGTTCATCTTCCTCCGGCTGGGCCGCGCCGCGGGTAAGCCCGCGCGCCAGGTAAATGGCCATGGTCTCGTCCAGGAATCCGGGACTGGAATAGAAAGTAAACGCGTGCCGCCAGTCGCGGGCCGTAATGCCGGTCTCTTCCCGCAGCTCGCGCTTGGCGCCGGCCATAGCGCTCTCGCCCGGGTCGATGCGCCCGGCCGGCAGCTCCCACAGCGGCCCGCCCGCGGCGTGGCGATACTGCCGCGCCAGCAGCACCCGGGGTTCGCGGCCGCGCTCCTCCACCGCCAGCACTACCACCGACCCCTGGTGCCGCACCATGTCCCGCCGCAGGGGCTTGTCGATGCCCGGTTCGCGCACGTAATCGGTGGTAACAGTGAACACTGGTCCGCGATAAACCGTCTTGGAAGAAACCACCCGCGCCCGTCTTTTTTTGCTTCTGCTCGTTTTCTTCATGGTGAGACTATAAACGACGGCCACATGCGAACAACCGACGACTTCCGACCAACCACCAACCACCGACGACGCCCTACGATCACGCTGATCGGCCCCGGCAATCTTGCCCGCGTGCTCGGCCTGGCGCTGTACGCCGCCGGCTATCGCATCGAGGAGATCGTCTCGCGTCCGGTTCCGGACTCGCGCAGGCGTGCCCGTGCACTTGCCCGGCAGGTCGGCGCCCGTGCTGCCACCTACGCAGATGCCAGGCTCCCCTCGAAGGTCATTTGGCTGTGCGTGAGCGATGACGCCATCGTCCCCACCGCCTCAGCGCTTGCTGCGGGCGGCGGTTGGAAAGGGAAGATCGTGCTGCACTCCAGCGGCGCACGCAGCAGCAGGGAACTGGAGCGGCTCCGTCGGCGGGGCGCAGCCGTCGGGTCGCTGCACCCCATGCAAACATTCGTGCGCGCATCCCATGCCACGCTCTCCGGCGTGTCCTTCGCGGTCGAAGGGGATCCCGCTGCCGTACGCCTCGGCCGGCGCATCGCGCGCGATCTGGGCGGCAACGTCTTCACCATCTGCCCCGAAGCCAAGGTGCTCTACCATGCCCTGGGCTCGTTCTGTTCACCCATGATCATCGCCACCCTGAGCACGGCTGAGCGCGTCGCCCGCGCCGCCGGCATCCCACCAGCTGCGGCCAAGCGCATCATGCAGCCCATCCTGCGGCAAACCATCGCCAACTATCTGGCAAAGGGCCCGGCTGCGGCGTTCAGCGGACCAATCAACCGCAGCGATATCAATACCATCCGCAAACACCTTCAAGCTTTACAGAAAGTTCCCGGGGCGCCCGAGATCTACCTCGCGCTGGCGCGCTCCGCCCTGCGCACGCTGCCGGTGCGCGACCGCCAGGCGGTTCGAACCATTTTGCGCTGAGAGTCATCGGACGGGACGGATGAGCCTCCATCATGCGGTCTACCGGTCCGCCCCCTGCGACAGGATGACCAATCGCTAAAATCAATGCAAACATTCGTGCGCGCATCTCGTGCCACGCTCTCCGGCGTGTCCTTCGCGGTCGAAGGAGATCCCGCTGCCGTACGCCTCGGCCGGCGCATCGCGCGCGATCTGGCGGCAGCGTCTTCACCATCCGCCCCGAAGCCAAGGTGCTCTACCATGCCCTGGGCTCGTGTTCACCCTGATCATCGCCACCCTGGGCACGGCTGAGCGCGTCGTCCGCGCCGCCGGCATCCCACCGGCTGCGGCCAAGCGCATCATGCATCCCATCCTGCGGCAAACCACGGCGGTGGGGAAGATTTTGCGCTGAGATCTGCTTCTGCCAGGCGGCAACCAGCAGGAACAGGACGGAGGGACTCCCTACGCCCGCCGATCGATGGGGACATACGGCGCCGGATACGTCGGGCCAACGTACTCGGCACGCGGGCGGATGAGGCGGTTGTCGTCGAGTTGCTCCAGCACGTGCGCGGTCCAGCCGCTGATGCGCGATACTGCGAACAGCGGCGTGAACAGGTCAAGGTCGATGCCCAGCGTGTGATACGTGGAAGCCGAGTAGAAATCCACGTTGGCGTTGAGCTTCTTGTCGGACTTGATGAACTCCTCGATCTTGTGGGAAATCTGGAACCACTTGGGCTCGCCCGCCGATTCACCCAGTTCCTGCGACATCTGCCGCAGGTGCGTGGCGCGCGGATCTTCGGTGTGGTACACGCGGTGGCCGAAGCCGGGGATCTTCTTTTTCTGCGCCAGCACGCCCTTCACGTACTCCACCGGGTCGGCGCCCGAGCGGTCGATAGCCTCCAGGATTTTGAACACCTCTTCGTTGGCTCCGCCGTGCAGCGGCCCCTTCAGCGCTCCGATGCCGGAGGTAATGGCCGAGTGCATGTCGGAGAGCGTAGCCGCGGTGACGCGCGCGGCAAAGGTGGAAGCATTCAGCTCGTGGTCGGCGTGCAGGATGAGGGCGATGTCCAGCGCGCGCTCAGCAGTCTTTGAAGGCGGCTCGCCTTTCAGCATGAGCAGGAAATTGGCGGAGTGGGAGAGATAGCGGTCGGGCTCCACCAACTGCAGGCCTTTGCGGATGCGGTCGTAGTAGGCTACGACCATGGCCAGTTGCGAGGTCACGCGGACGGTCTTGCGCAGGTTGGCATCACGGGTGTTGACCCGCTCCTCGGGATCGAAATAAGAAAGCGCGGAGATGGTGGTGCGGAGCACGTCCATGGGCAGCGCGTGCTTGGGCGCCTGCCGCAGGTAGCTGATGATGCCCGCGTCCAGCTTGCGTTCCCGCCATAGCAGCGTACGCAATTCCTGCAATTCCTGCCGCGTCGGCAGCTTGCCGTACCACAGCAGGTAGCAGACTTCCTCAAAGCTGGAGTTGTCGGCCAACTCGTGGATGTCGATGCCGCGATACGCGAGGATGCCCCGGTCGCCATCGATGTAGCAAATGCTGGAGTTGGTGGCGACTACGCCTTCGAGCCCCTTGGGGGGCATAGCCGAGGTGGTGGACATAGGGCGCTCTCCGCGGGCTGGGGACCAAGTGCGGGCTCCTATAAGCGATCACCCCGGCAGCCGCAATTTATTTTTATACTCCAGTGGCCAGGCTTTTCCAAGGCAGGCGGGCGGTGGGTAGTGGGTCAGCTGACCCACTACCGGGCGTGCCAGGTCGCTCCCAGCCGGTGAGCCTAGCCCCTGACCTTCAGCACCACAACGGTCTCATCATCGAATGGCGCTACCTCCTCGCGGTGTTGGGCCACCGCGTCGAAAATCGCTTGCACGATGTCCTCGGCGGACTCGGTGCAGTGCGCGGCCACCACCTGGTCCACGCGCTCATCGCCAAAGGAGTGGCCGCCGCGATTGCGGGCATCGCTGATGCCGTCGCTGTAGAAGACGAACACGTCTCCTGCCCTAGACTGAATGGTCATCTCGTCGTAGGCCGCGTCCTCGAACAGGCCGAGGGGGAGCCCGGTGGAGTCCAGACGCTCGACGTGGCCGTCGCGACAATGAATGGGCATGGGCACGCCGGAGTTCGCGACTTGCATGACCTGCTGCTGGTCGTCCCAGATGGTGTAGAGCAGGGTGAGGAAGTGCGATTCCAGACGGCGCTCATTCAGCGAGGCATTGATGGCGGCGAGCATCTCCGCGGGCGAAGGTTCAGCGCCTGCGGTGGAACGCATGATCCCGCTGGCCAGCGCCGCATACAGCGCCGCCGGCGCGCCCTTTCCGCTCACGTCGCCCAGCGCAATTCCTTGCCGCCCCAGCGAGTACTCCAGAAAATCGTAGAGGTCGCCGCCGATGGTGTGCGCGGGCAGGAACTGGGCGGCAATTTCGGCGTGCGCCAACTGGGGACGCGACTGCGGCAGCAGGCTGTACTGCACCTGCCGGGCCATCTCCAACTCCCGCTCCATGCGGCGTTCCTGGCGGGTGACACGGTCATAGAGACGCGCATTCTCGATGGCGATGGCGATCTGTGCCGCCAGCGTGGTCAGGGTGCGCACGTGGGCCTCGCGGAAATATCCGCGGCGGGTGTGCTCCAGGTCGAGCACTCCGATCACGCTTTCCTTGTAGATGAGCGGCACCGCCAGCTCGGAGCGGGTCTCCGGGTTGAGCTGGATGTAGCGCGGGTCTTGGGAGACGTCCGGCACCAGTACCGGCTGGCGATGCTGGGCGGCATAGCCCACCAGTCCTTTGCCCAGCTCGATCTCGCGCTTGACCTGCACTTTTTCATTGAAGCGCAACGAGAAGCGGTGCTGCAGGCGCTGGCCGCTCCCGTCCAGCAGCAGGATGCTGAACATCTGGTAGTCGATGACCCGGTTCAGCAGCTCGCCGATGCGCTTGAACAGCACGTCGAGATCGAGGATGGAGGTGAGCTCGCGGCTGATCTCGTTGAGCACGGTGAGAATCTTGGCTTGGTGCGAGGTGCGGGTGTAGAGGCGCGCGTTCTCGATGGCGATGGCGATGCGCGAGGCGATCAGCGTCAGCAGGCGCGCGTGCTCGGGCGTAAAGTGGCCCAGCTCGGGGGCCTGGATGTCGAGCACGCCGATGACGCGCTTCTTGACGATCAGCGGTACCGCCAGCTCGCTGCGCACCTCGGGCACGCTGCCGATGTAGTGCGGTTCCGCGGTCACATCGTTTACCAGCACGGCCTCGCCGCGCTGGGCGGCCAAGCCGGTAATGCCCTCACCCACGCGAGTGCGGAAGCTCCGTGCCACCTCCGGGGGATGCCCAAGCGAAAAGCGGATGTATAGTTCATCGCTCTTGGGCTCCCGCAACAGGATGGCGAAGATGTTGAACTGGATCACCTTCTCGACCACCCGCGCGACGCGATGCAGCAATTCGTCCAGGTCGAGCGTGGCACTTACCGCATCCGCGACCTCCAACAGCAGAAAGGGATCGAGCGGCTGCGAGTCGTGCTTCTCCTCGGCGGACGCCAGCGATTTGGAACCCGTGCTCATGAGTCTTCATGATAGCAGCCGGGCGCTGGCCGCCGATTCCCGATTCCTGACGCCGAATTGCGCCCCATCCAACCTCGCGACTAGAATTTGTTCTTTTATCGGCCAAGGGTGGACTCATGAACCTGAAAGGCATCAAGCTGACCTGGCTGGGACACGCTACTTTCCGCGTCGAGACCCCCGGCGGCAAGACCGTGCTGGTCGATCCCTGGGTGATGGGGAATCCCATGTGTCCTGAATCGGAAAAGAAGGTCAAGAAGGTGGACGTGATGCTGTGCACCCACGGCCACTTCGACCACATCGGTGACGCGGTGGCCATCGGCAAGCAACACAATCCCAGGGTGGTGGGTATTTTCGAGCTTTGCGCCTGGATGGAAAAGAAAGGCGTCAAACAGACCTCGCCCATGAACAAAGGCGGCACGCAGAAAGTGGGCGACCTGCGCGTCACCATGGTGCACGCCGAGCACTCTTGCGGCATCCAGGACGGCGACCAAATTGTCTACGGCGGCGAAGCCTGCGGCTACGTCATGGAGTTCGAGAACGGGGTGAAGATTTACCACGCGGGCGACACTAACGTCTTCGGCGACATGCAGATCATCCGCGAACTCTACGCGCCGGAGATCGTGATGCTGCCCATCGGCGACCACTTCACCATGGCGCCGCGCGAAGCCGCTTACGCCTGCCGGCTGCTCAAACCGCAGACGGTCATCCCCATGCACTTTGGAACATTTCCTGTGCTGACCGGCACACCGGGCGAGCTGAAGAAGCTGGTGAAGGACGCCGAGGTGCTGGAAATGAAGCCGGGACAGACGATTTCCTAGCCGTTGGCCGTTGAGAAGATCAAGAATCGCTTATATGTGTGTGAAGGGGCACGCCTTCAGGCGTGCCGTAAAAGGCGCTTGAAGACGCGGCTTTAGCCGCTGAGGGAGCTTTCCCTCAGGGCCTAAAGGCCGGTTCAGCGGTGGATGCCAACGGCACGGCTGGAAGCCGTGCCCTTCACCAGAACTCGACACGCGATGAATTACTGATTATGACCGAGCCCGCACCCAAACCTCCCGAGCGCGCTCACTGGATGATGTCCAGTATCATCCAGGAGCCCATCGAGCAGTACATCTATGATCTTCTTCCCCCGCGCGACGAGGTGCTCGCCGAGATGGAAGCCGAGGCCGCGCGCCGTAGGATTCCCATCGTCGGGCCGGCGGTGGGAAGGTTGTTTCAATTGCTGGCGCGCATCTCGGGCGCCCGCACCGTCTTCGAGATGGGCTCTGCGATCGGCTACTCGACCATCTGGTGGGCACGGGGCCTGGGCAGGGAAGGGCGCGTCATCTACACTGACGGCGATCCCAAGAACGCCGAGCAGGCGCGCCGCAACTTCCAGCGCGCCGGGGTGGCTGAGCGCGTACAGGTGCGCACTGGCGATGCCTTGGAGATCCTGTCAGAGCAAAAGCTGGAGTCGCTCGACATCATCTTCAACGACGTGGACAAAGAAGACTACCCGCGCGTCTTCCGCCTGGCCGTGCCGCGGCTCAAGCCCGGCGGATTGTTCGTCTCCGACAACGTGCTGTGGCACGGGCGCGTCGCCGAGAAACAGGGCGAGCTGGCCTCGACCCGCGCCATCCAGGAGTTCAATCGCATGCTCTACAGCTCGCGCGAACTGTTCCCGGTGATCATCCCGCTGCGCGACGGCGTGGGGGTGGCGGTGAAGGAACCGCTCTAAAAAGCTCGGCGGCCCACTGAAGCATAATGCTGGAGGCAATACCATGAAATCCTCATCCAGGCGGCAGCATGAACCCTGACCTAAACGAAAACATCAACATTTCGCTTCGGAAGTCAGCCTGCCTTGTACTCTTCGAGTTGTTAACGCTTGCGTACGAGCAGTGGCGCAAGCTCAACCCGAATGACTCGTCAGCAAACCCAATGCAGGTCACGGCGACTGAACATGCACAGCGAGTAGCACTGTGGCGGTTGGAGGGTGCTCTCGAGAGGGCGCTGCCGGAATTGTTTTCCAGCAACTACGGTGAGCAGCAGCAATTAGCTGTCGACTAATCGCTTTTCCACCAGCAAACCTCTGGTGAGCCCACCTTGAACGTAACTTTTAGCGATTGCTGTCGTGCTCCGGATGGTAAACCGTCCACCCGCGCCCGCGGGCAACGGCTTCAAGGCCCGCATCGGGAGAGATGGCGAAAGCGTGCCGGGCCAGCTCCAGCATGGCCACATCGTGGACGGTGTTGCCGAAGGCGGCGTCGATGGCACCATCGGAGAAGTGCTTGCGCAGCGCGACCGCTTTGCCCTCATCGGTGGGAACCATGACCAGGCGCGATGAACAGCACCCGTTGTCGATGGCAGCGCAGGCAGCAAGTATGCGCTCCGGCGGAATGCCGAAGCGGCGTGCCCCGGCACGCACCACCCATTCGTTGGTCGAGGAGACGGCCCACAGCTCGCAGCCGCGCTCGGCAAGCTGCAAGGTCAGCTCCTGCATCGGAGGGAAGATGTGCATGGCGATCTTCTCGCGGAAGAACTCTTCGGCGCCGCGCTCCAACTCTTCGACCGCGAACCCTGCGTGGATGGTGACCATCTCGCCGCACATGGTCTCCTCGTCCACCTTGCCGGCCTTGTAGTCGCGGTAGCGTGTGACCGCCCAGGCGGCAACGTCCTTGGCCATCAGCCCGTGCTCCATCGCCCAATAGAAAAAGGCTTCACCGGCGTCTCCCGCCCACAGCGTGCCGTCGCAGTCGAAGACAGCCAGGCGCGGCTCAAGATCGAGTACCGACTGCACGAACTCGGAGCCAGAGGGTTTGTTGGATGGATTACTCATCGGCATCTGGTTTTCGGGAGGGCACGACTTCAGTCGTGCCGAACGTGGCCCTTCAATGACTCCGGCTTTAGCCGCTGAGGGACCTCAGGTGCTAAAGCCCACACCTTCACACCCCGCCTTAATGCAGGCCTAAAGGCCTGCTCCACCCTGGCGCGTGATCCGGCTGTACGGGACCGCGAGCTCAAGGCGTCTGCACCCTCGCCTGCGCAAGACGTTCGTAGTCCTCCGGCGTGTCCATGTTGGCAACCACGTTGGGGTCGTCCACCGGCACATAGAGGATGTGCGCCTGGACCGAGTGCTCGACCTCGCGCGCGCTGGAGGTGGCGGGCGCACGCAGGAAGGCTTCGATCATCTCGCGGCCGATGAGGATGGGGTGCCCATGGCGGCCGTCGTGCTCGGGCACCACGGCCCATTTGCCGCTTTCATAGGCGTCGCGAAAGGCCTCACACAAGCGACCGAGAGTGCGCGGCTGCGCTGGAGGACGGTCCACCAGGGCGATGATAGCGGCATCGCGTCCGTGGTTCAGCACTTCCTGCAATCCGACCTGCAGCGAGCTGAACTGTCCGCGCTCGGGATAGCGGTTCACAACCAGATATCCGGCGGCGGCGTCCACGATGGTTTCGAGCGAGTCGGCGTTCTTGCCCGCGACCACGATGACCAAGTCGCTCGGCGGCTGCAGAAGCTCAATCGCAGCGGAGAGAAATGTCCCGCGCCCGGGCGCACCCGGAGGCCACGCGAGCAGCGCCTTGTCGCGTCCCATGCGGGAGGATTCTCCAGCCGCCAGGATTACGCCGCAGAAGCTGGGAGAGCGAGCCATAAGGATTTGTGGTTTCTGATTTGTGATTGGTGATTTCAAGAATCGCAAATCACAAATCGCGAATCACAAATCATCCGCCGATGCCGATTCTATCTTTCCCGCACAACGCATGGACCTCACGCCCGTTTCCGCATGCCGGCGCACCGCGATCATCTCGGCGGTGATGGCTATGGCGATCTCCTCCGGGGTGATGGCGCCGATATCCAGGCCGATGGGCGCGTGTACGCGCTCGAACTTCTCGGGCGCCACCCCTTCCTTCTCCAGCTCTTTATAAATGGCAATCACCTTGCGCCGGGAGCCGATCATGCCGAGGTAGCGCGCCGGCTGCTCGATGGCCCAGCGCAGCACGCGCATGTCATCGCGGTGCCCGCGGGTGACGATCACGATGAATGAGTTCTCCGGCGGGGCCAATTGCGCCATGGCCTTGTCGAAGTCTTCGGCATGGAGGGCGCAAGCCTCCGGGAAGCGCTCGCGGTTGGCGTAACTCTCGCGGTCGTCGATGACGGTGACGTCGAAGCCGGCCAGGCGCGCCACCTTATATAAGCTCTGCGCCACGTGCCCCGCGCCGAACAGATAGAGGTTCGAGACCGGTAGCACGGGTTCAACAAACACTTCAAGGGTACCGCCACAAACCAGCCCAGAATCGTATTTTGGATTGTTGTTGAGGTTGAAGGTCAAGGTTCGGGGCTTCTCCGACTCCATCACCTCGCGCGCCGCCTGCCAGACTTCCGCCTCGACGCAGCCGCCGCCGATGGTCCCGGCGAGGGAGCCATCATCGCGCACCAGCATCTTGGCGGTCTCAAACGACGGGATGGAACCGCGCACATTGACGATGGTGGCCAGGGCCCCGCGCCGTCCCGCGCGGCGCAGCTTGACGATCTCCTCGAAGATGTCCACCCGCCAATTGTAGCGTGGGTTGCGGGCAGACGGTGCAGGGATCGCCTGCCCGGCGCCGCCCAAATTTATGGCTAAGTTTTTGGTTGACACGGCTTTGCCTTGAGCTGCATATTTATACAGCAACATGTATAAATATGCAGTGTTCATACAATTGAGTGCATAAATATTCACAACTGCCGATGTCCAAGCTGGCGCGCCAGAACCGCATCCTCGATCTCGTGCAGGAAGAGCCCCTGGCGAGCCAGGACGATCTGCGTCTGCGGCTCTCCCGGCTGGGCTTCAAGGTGACCCAGGCCACGCTTTCGCGCGACATCCACGATCTCGGCCTGGTCAAGACCCCCGAGGGCTACATGGCCCCGCCGGGCGAGACTGCCGCAGACGCCGGCGCGCCGCGCATCACGCGCCTGCTGCGCGAGTTCGTCGTCCAGGTACGCGGGGCACAGAACCTGCTGGTACTCAAGACCACGCCCGGCAGCGCCCAGCCGGTGGCGGCGGGGATCGATGCCGAGGACTGGCCCGAGATCGTGGGCACGGTGGCCGGCGACGACACCATCCTGGTGATCTGCCCTGACCGCAAAGCCGCGCGCAAGCTGACCGCGCGCGTTCAGGAGCTGCTGGCGTGACCCCGGCGATCAAGACCGCTGTCGTTGGCTCGACGGGCTATGCCGGGTTCGAGCTGACGCGTCTGCTCACACGGCATCCGCGGCTGGGCAAGCCCCTGCTGCTGCGTCGGGAGAAGGAGGACGGTCCCGCCAACCTGGCCGAGCTGTATCCGCACATCTCCGGCAACGGCAGCTATCCGCTGGAGCCGTTTTCCTGGCGGAAGCTCGAGGGCGTCGATCTGCTGTTCATGTCCACGCCGCACGAAGTCTCGCGCGCATGGATTCCGGAAGCAGTGCGGCGCGGCCTGCGGGTCATCGACCTGAGCGGCGCTTGGCGGCTGCGCCAGCCCGAGCATCGCCAGATCTATGGCTTCTCCGACGCCGAGCCGCAAGTCGCAGCAACGCTGACGGAAACCGCCGTGTACGGCCTTCCGGAGCTGCACCGCGAGCAGTTGAGCGATGCGCAACTGGTGGCCAATCCCGGCTGCTATGCGACTTCGATCATCCTGGCGCTGGCGCCGCTGCTGCGCGCCGGACTCGTCGATCGCGAGCACGGGATCATTTGCGATTCCAAATCCGGGGTCTCGGGCGCGGGACGCCAGCCCACCGAGAAGACCCACTTCGTCGAAGTGGCGGACAATCTCTCCGCCTACTCGGTCTTCGCCCATCGCCACACCGGCGAGATCCTGGAGCAGCTCGAACTGGATGCGCGTGAACTGATCTTCACCCCCCACCTGCTGCCCATTCCGCGCGGCATTCTTTCGACTATCTATGTGCGCTTGCGCCGGCGGATCGAAGCCGCTGAGGTCGAGAGCTGCTTCCGCAGTTTCTACGCCGGTGCGCCCTGGGTGCGCGTGTACCCGGCGGGCAAGCTGCCGCAGATCCAGTTCTGCGCGCACACCAACTTCTGCGACCTGGGCTTCTGCCTCAGCCCCGAAGGGGAGCGGCTGGTAATCGTCTCCTGCCTGGACAACCTGGTGAAAGGCGCAGCCGGACAGGCGGTGCAGAACATGAACCTGATGTACGGCTGGGACGAAAGCGAGGGACTCAATTGAGGATCGTGGTCAAGATCGGCGGCGCCGCCCTGGATGACAAGGAGCTTCTCCACAAGGCCGCCCAGGCGGTCACGGAAATGGCCCGCGAGGGCCACAAGCTGGTGGTGGTGCACGGTGGCGGGGCCGCGCTGACCCGCGTCCTCAAGCAACTGGGCAAGACCAGCGAGTTCGTCAACGGGCTGCGGATTACCGATTCTGAGACCCGCGATGTGGCGCTGATGGTGCTCGCCGGGCGCATCAACAAGATGCTGGTCGCGGCGCTGAACTGCCTCGGCCAGACCGCTGTCGGACTTTGTGGCGGCGACGGCGCCTCGTTCCGCGCGCGCAAGAAGCATTCCAACGGGACTGACTTAGGGTTCGTCGGTGAGATCTGTTCCGTGGATGCGCGCTGGCTCGAGGCCATCTGGCAAATCGGCGGCATCCCCGTGGTTTCCAGCCTGGCTCCCGGCTCCGACGGTGAGTACTACAACATCAACGCCGATCAGATGGCCGCCGCCTGCGCCGTGGCCTGCCACGCCGATGCGCTGGTCTTTCTGACCGACGTTGCCGGCGTCAAGGATGCTGACGGAACGGTGATCCGCTGGCTCGATCTGAAGACCGTGATGCAGTTGGAGCGCGCTGCGGTGATCGGCGGGGGCATGCTGCCGAAGCTCGAAGCGTGCCAGCATGCGCTGCGCTCCGGCGTAGGCCGCGTGCGCATCCTGCCGGCGGCGCACTCCGAAGTGTTGGCCGACCTGTGCGTCAGCCGCGTCGACTTGGGCACGGAGGTGATGCTGGCATGAGTCTGGCCTCCGTGATGCGTGCGGAAGGGGCGCTGTTGGTGCCCACCTATGACCGCTACAGGGTCCTGCTGCGCAAGGGCCGGGGCGTGTATGTATACGATGATGCCGGCCGCGCCTACCTCGACCTGCTGACTGGCATCGGCGTGAACGCGCTGGGTTACGGGCATCCCGCAATCCGCAAGGCGTTGCTTCAGCAGGCGGACAAGCTGATCCACGTTTCCAACCTTTTCTATCATGACTACCAGGCGGCTCTGGCCAAGCGGCTGACGCGCATCTCGGGCCTGGATCGCGCATTCTTCTGCAACTCCGGTACCGAGGCTTGGGAAGCGGCGCTGAAGTTTGCCCGCGCCTACGCGCGCACCACCAGCAAGAATGGCGCGCAGCCGCCCTGGCGCATTCTCGCCCTGGAGAATTCCTTTCACGGCCGCACCTTCGGATCGCTCTCCACCACAGCGACGGCCAAGTACCGCGAGCCCTTCGAGCCGCTGGTTCCGGGGGTGCGTTTCGTACGCGCCAACGACGTGCGCGATCTGGAGCGCAAGTTCGATCCCTCGGTGTGTGCCGTCGGGATCGAGACCATTCAGGGCGAAAGCGGCATCAAGCCGATCACGCGGGAATTTCTGCAGGCGGCGCGGGGGCTGGCCACGCGCTACGGCGCGCTGCTGATCATCGACGAGATCCAGTGTGGCTTGGGCCGCACCGGACGCTGGTTCGCTTACCAGCACCATGGCGTCATGCCTGACATGCTCACCGTCGCCAAGCCGCTTGCCGCCGGCCTGCCCCTGGGGGCCCTGCTGACCACCGATGCAGTCGCGCGCGTGATCAAGCCCGGTATGCACGGCACTACCTTCGGTGGCGGGCCGTTGGCCTGCGCCGTGGCCATCGCCGTTATCGAGACTATTGAGAAAGAAGGCCTGCTCGAGCACGTGAGCAAGCTCGGCGAATATTTCCGGCAGCGACTGCTGGAGTTGCAGGACCGGCACCCTTCGATCCTTGACGTTCGCGGCAGCGGACTGATGCTGGCCGCCGAGCTCGACTCGGCTGACCTGGCCAAGGCGGTTCACCTCGGCATGCTGAAGCGGCGCATCATCCTCAACCGCACGCACGACACCGTGCTGCGCTTCCTGCCGCCGTTCATCATACAGCGCAAGCACGTAGACCATGCCATCGCCGCGCTGGATGCGGTTTTGGCATCGGCGGAGAAATCGGTCCGCGCTGCTGTTCCATCTTCTGCAAGGAGTAACTCGTGAGCACTTCTACTCTCGCACGGCGGGCGCCTGCCGCCCACGCCGTTATCAACTGGGACATCAAGGCGCTGGAGAATCGCGACCTCTTGTCCATCGCCGACCTAGAACCCTCCGAGGTCGGAACGATCCTCGAACTGGCCAGCCTGGTGAAGGCGCGTCCGGCGGACTTTCGCACCGCCCTCAGCGGCAAGCAGATGGCGCTGTTTTTCGAGAAGCCATCGCTGCGCACCCGCCTGACTTTCGAGGCGGGAATGGCGGGACTGGGCGGGACCTCGATTTTTGTAGACCAGACGGCGGCACCGCTCGGGGCGCGCGAATCGCTCAGCGACATCGCGCACAACCTCGAGCGCTGGGTGGACGTGGTGGTGCTGCGCACCTTCGCGCATGCGACTGTTACGGGCATGGCCGAGCACGCCATCATCCCTGTGATCAACGGGCTGAGCGACGTCGAGCACCCCTGCCAGGCCCTGGCTGACCTTTTCACGCTGAAGGAAAGGTTCGAGGACCTGCGCGCCGTGCGCTTGGCCTACGTCGGCGATGGCAACAACGTGGCGCACTCGCTGCTGCTCACGGCGGCTTGCCTGGGCGGCCGGATCACTATCGCCAGCCCGCCGGGATACGAGCCGAAGCCGGAGACCGTTGGCCGCGCGCTGGTGCTTGCCTCCCGCACCGGCGCGGCTATCGAAATCACCAATGATCCCGCCGCGGCCGTGGCCGGCGCCGATGCCGTCTACACCGACGTGTGGACCAGCATGGGGCAGGAAAAGGAATCGGCCGAGCGCCGCGTGATCTTTGCTCCCTACCAGGTGAACCAATCGCTGATGGCGCTGGCCGCGCCGCACGCCGTGTTCATGCACTGCCTGCCGGCGCATCGTGGCGAAGAAGTCACCGCCGAGGTAATGGACTCGCCGCAATCCGTTGTCTTTGACCAGTCGGAAAACCGGCTGCACGTCCAGAAAGCAGTCCTGCTGTTGCTGCTGGGCGGAGCCTATCGCCGCTTCGCGGCAAGGAGCGCCCATGCCTGAAAAAGTGGTGCTCGCCTATTCCGGGGGGCTCGACACTTCCATCATCATCCCTTGGCTGAAGGAGAACTACGCCTGCGAGGTGATCGCGTTCGTCGGCGATGTCGGCCAGGGGGACGACCTGGAAGCGGTGGTTGAGAAGGCATACAAGACCGGGGCTTCGAGCGTAGTCGTAGAGGATCTGCGCGAGGAGTTTCTTAGCGGCTACGCCTTCCCCGCGCTGCGCGCCGGCGCGGTGTATGAACACAAGTATCTGCTGGGCACGTCGCTGGCGCGGCCGGTGATCGCCAAGCATCAAGCTGAGCTCGCGCAGCGTCTCGGCGGCACTGCTCTTGCCCACGGTTGCACCGGCAAGGGCAATGACCAGGTGCGCTTCGAGCTGGCGTACCAGGCGCTGGCGCCTGAGCTCAAGGTGATCGCGCCGTGGCGCGAGTGGGAGCTGAAGTCGCGCGAGGATTGCCTCGACTACGCCGAACAGCGCGGCATTCCCGTCGCGGCCAGCCGCGCCAAGATTCACAGCCGCGATCGCAACTTGTGGCACTTGAGCCACGAAGGCGGGGAACTCGAAGATCCGAACAACCCGCCGCTTCCGAGTACCTGGATGCTGACGCGCTCTCCGCAAGAGGCACCCGATAAGGAAGAGCAGGTCACGATCGGCTTCGATCAGGGCACGCCGGTCTCGGTGAACGGCATGCCGCTGGACCCGGTTTCGCTGGTCGAGCTGCTCAACGAGATCGGAGGCCGCAATGCCATCGGCCGCGCAGACCTGGTGGAGAACCGCTTTGTCGGCATCAAATCGCGCGGCTGCTATGAGACGCCCGGCGGCACGCTCCTGGTCACCGCACACTGCGAGCTGGAAGCGCTCTGTCTGGAGCGTGATCTCATGCACTTCAAGCAACAGGTCGCGCTCAAGTATGCGGAGCTGGTCTATTACGGCCTGTGGTTCACGCCGCTGCGCGAGGCGCTCGACGCTTTCGTCAGCCAGACGCAGTCCGAGATCACCGGCAGCGTGAGCCTCAGCCTCTACAAGGGGAACGTTGCCATCACCGGACGGCAGTCCGAATACTCGCTCTATCAAACCGACCTGGCCGCGTTCACCATGGGCGACGGTTACGACCAGAAGGATGCTGCCGGGTTCATCCGCATTCTGGGGCTGCCGGCACGGTCGTGCGCCCGTACTCGGACGGAGGGTGAGAAGTCTCGAACGGAGGTCGCGAAGTGAAGATGTGGGCCGGCAGGTTCCGGCAGCCTCTCGATCCCGAGTTCGAGCGCTGGCAGCGGTCGTTTCCCTTCGACCGCCGCCTCATCGAGGAGGAACTCGCCGCAAGCCGCGCCCACGCCCGCGCCCTGGCTTCAGCCGGCGTGCTCTCACCGACTGAGTTGGATTCGATACTGCGCGGGCTGCAAGAGATTGGCCAGCAGGCTGCCACACCCGAGTTTCTGCAGGACGAGGAAGCCGAGGATGTGCATCATTTCGTCGAAAAGCAGCTTGTGGCGCTTATTGGCGAAACCGGATACAAGCTGCACAGCGGACGTAGCCGCAACGAGCAGATCGCGACCGACCTGCGCCTCTATGTCCGCCGCTCGATCGACGATCTGCAGCGCCGGCTGGGCGAGCTGCTGGAAGCGCTGATCTCGCGGGCGGAAAAGGCCGGCATTGCCGCCCTGCCGTCTTACACCCATCTGCAACCGGCCGAGCCGGTGCTGGTGGCGCATTGGCTACTGGCGGACGTCGAGATGTTCTTCCGCGACGCCAGCCGTCTGGCCGACTGCCGCAAGCGGCTGAACCAGTGTCCGCTGGGCTCGGGGGCGGTCGCTGGAACGACGCTGCCGCTGGACCGCGCGGCAATGGCCGCGGAACTTGGTTTCGACCAAGCCACGGCCAACAGCCTGGATGCCACTAGCGACCGCGACTTCACCATCGAATTCGTCCAGGCGCTCTCGCTGTTAGCCGTCCATCTGAGCCGCTTCGCTGAAGAAATGATTTTGTTCTCGACCCGCGAGTTCGGCTTCGTGCGCCTGCCGGAGGCCTTTTCCACGGGATCGAGTGCCATGCCGCAGAAACAGAATCCAGATGCGATGGAACTCATCCGCGGTAAGGCCGCCCGCGTCATCGGCGACGCCACGTCGCTCGTCGCCACGATGAAAGGCTTGCCCCTCGCCTACAACAAGGACTTGCAGGAAACTCAGGAGCCGGTCTACTCGGCGGCGGAAACTATGCGGGCCGCAGTTTCGATTGTTGCTGGCTTCATCGCCGCCGTCGAGTTCGACTACGATCGCATGCACGCAGTGGCCAGCTCGGGATTCATGAATGCCATGGCGGCGGCGCACTACCTGGTCGCCCGCGGCGTGCCCTTTCGCCACGCTCACCAGCAAATCGGGCGCGCCGTGCAGTGGTGCATGGGGAACCATTGCGAGCTCGAGGACATGCCTCTCGCAGACTTGCGCCGCTTTGCCCCGGAGGCGGATCAGGGCTTTTACTCGCATCTCACGCTGGACGCGGTGCTGGGCTGCCACGATGTCGAAGGTGGCACGGCGCCGGCGCGCGTGCGGCAGGCGCTGGCTGAAGCGCGGGAGCGGCTGGCGGCGCTACGGGGGGAGTTGCATGCGCACGCGTAACGCCCTGCTGCCCGACGCTGACGCGATCTACGAGCTGATCGCCACCTACTCGGGCGACGGCACGCTGCTGCCGCGCACCCTGGCCGAGATCTGTGAGAACATCCGCGATTTTGTCGTGGTCGAAGATCACGAGCGGGTGATCGCCTGCGGCGCTTTGCACCTCTACGGGCCGCACTTGGCCGAAGTACGCTCCATTGCGGTGCATCCGGAGGCCAAGGGTAAAGGCGCGGGACACAAGGTGGTAAAGGCCCTCCTGCACGAAGCCGAGCACCATCAGGTGACCGGCGTCTGCCTGTTCACGCGTATCCCGGAGTTTTTTGCGCCGATGGGATTCTTGGTCGCCAACCGCGAGGACCTTCCCGACAAGATTTACAAGGACTGCCTGGCCTGTCCTAAGCTGCACTGTTGCGACGAAATTGCCATGGTCCGCGGGGAGCTGCCCAAGTACGCTTTCCTCCACCAGCACCACATCGGCCACGGGCTGGTCAAGCTCGAGGCATGAGCGCGGCTGCGGATCCCCTGCAGATCGAAGTCCCTTCGGGATTCCTCTTTTCCGCCGTTACCGCCGGCATCAAAGCCAGCGGACGCCCTGACCTGGCTTGCGCGCGCATTCCCGCGGGCGCCAATGCAGCGGCCATGTTCACGACCAACCGGGTGGTTGCCGCTCCGCTCGAAATAGACCGCCGACACTTGCAGGGTAGCCGCGGACGGGTCTCGTTTCTGATCGTCAATGCGGGAAACGCCAATTGCGCGACCGGCGTTGCGGGACGCCGGGATTGCGAACGCGTCTGCCGCGCGGCCGCGCGGCTGCTCAAGATCCCCGCCCAGAGAGTTTTCCCATCCTCAACCGGAGTGATCGGGGTTCCGTTGCCGGTGGAGAAGATCGAGCGCGCCTTGCCGGAGCTGATCGCGGCCGCTGCCGCGGGCGAGCAAGCGGCGCAAAACTTCGCGCGCGCCATCATGACCACCGATACGCGCCCGAAGATCGTGTCACGACGCGTCCGCGCCGGCTCTGGGTCATTTGCGCTGTTGGGCATCGCCAAGGGCGCGGGCATGATCCATCCCAATCTGGCTACTATGCTGGTTTACCTGTTCACCGATCTGGAAGCCAGCCCGCGCCAACTCGGGACTCTCCTGCGCGCAGCCTGCCGAGACAGCTTTAACTGCATCTCAGTGGACGGCGACACTTCGACCAACGACACGGTGTTGCTCCTGGCCAGCGGCGCCAGCGGCGTGTCCCTGCGCAAGCCCGGCTTGCAGACCAAGTTCACCCAAGCACTGAACGAGATATGCGGACAACTCGCGTTTCAGATCATCAGCGATGGTGAGGGCGTAAAGCACGTCATCCGGCTGCGCATCGAGCAGGCGCGCGACCGCAACGAGGCCATGCAGATCGCCCGCACCATCGCCCATTCGCCTTTGGTCAAGACCGCTTGGGCGGGCGCCGACCCCAACTGGGGACGCATTCTGGCCGCTGCCGGCCGCTCCGGCGTCGCGCTCGATCCCCAGAGAATCAATATTTTGTTCGGCGACTTGCAGGTGTGCCACAAGGGTATGGCCGCGCCTTTCGAGGAGCGCGAGGCTCATGCTTATCTCACGCGGGCGCAATATGATGTTCGCGTGCAGCTGGGCCGCGGCCGCGCCTCGCTCAACTTTCTCACCTGCGATTTGACCACCGATTACGTCCACATCAACGCCGACTACACGACCTAGCCTTATCAACGCCGACTCAATGACTCAATGGCACAATGCCCCGTTCTGGCGACCGCTGGCTAGTCTGCTGTGGCAGGCTGCGCGACGTCGCCGGCCCACTCCCACTGGCTGGCAAGTAACCCTGCGCCATCTGGGCGGCTTGGGCGTGTTCGCGCTGGCAATCCTGGACGGCTCACCTATTCCCACTCTCGGGGGGCTCGATCTGCTGACCGCCATCCTGGCCGCGCGCCACAAAGAGCCTTGGTACTACTACGCACTGATCGCCACCGCCGGCGGGCTGATCGGTTCCTACATCACCTATTCCATCGTTCGCCAGGCGGGGAAGAGTTACCTTACGCGCAAGTTCGGCGAAAGCCAGGGGCACCGCCTGCTCGACTGGGTCCGCCAGTGGGGCGGAGGTACCCTGATCGCCGCCACGCTTCTGCCTCCGCCCTTTCCGGCGACGGCAGTGTTCGCTGCGGCCGGCATTTTGGGCTATCCGCGGCGGCGATACTTGGCCGTGGTGGCGGGCGGGCGCGCTCTCCGTTACAGCCTGCTGGCCTGGGCCGCCGCCCGTTACGGCCACCACTTCGTCCGCCTTGTCCGCCACCCCGAGCGCTACATAGGCTGGTCGCTGCTGGTGGGAGCCATCGTCATCCTCATGATCGGCGGAGCCGTGCTGATGTGGCGGTGGACGCAGCAAGCTCCGCCGTCAGGGGAACAGAGGTCGGATCCGTCCGCGGACCGGGGGTAACCTGCCCGGCGCATGCCCACCCATGTACTTCCGTTAGTTGGGGATGATTACCCTTGGCCTTAGGCTAGGTGGGCATGCCCCCAAGCGCCACGAAACCGGGCGAGCAGGCTCGACTGCACCAAGCAGAGCGGCGCGAGTGGTGGTTGTGGTCGCTGGCCATCCTGGTGACGCTGTTTTTGACGGCCGGCATCGCGTCCTTCCTGTTCCCCTTCCTGCACGGGCCGGCCGATGCTTTCTATTCCCTTAACCTGAAGCTGGCGGCGCGGGGTCTGATCGGCACCGTCCTGTTGTTCGACATCTACACCCTTTACCAGCAGCTCCAGATCTCGCGCATGCGGCGCCGCCTCAACGAACGCGACGAGCTCTTCCGCCTGGTGAGCGAGAACGCCGGCGACATGATCGCGCTCGTCGATATGGACGGCAACCGGCTCTACAACAGCCCCGCGTATCAGAAGGTCCTGGGCTACTCCCCCGAGGAGCTGGGCGCGACTTCTTCGTTTGAGCAGATCCATCCCGACGACCGCCATCGCGTGCAGGAAGCGGCGGAGCACGCCCGCCGCACCGGCGTAGGCCGCACGCTGGAATACCGCATCCGCCACAAGGACGGAAGCTGGCGCATCCTGGAGTCCTCCGCCAGCCCCATCCTGGATAAGGCCGGCAAGGCGGAGAAGATGGTGATCGTCAACCGCGACGTCACCGCCCGCAAGCACGCCGAGGAGAGGCTGCTGCACCAGAACTTCCACGACGCGCTCACCGGCCTGCCGAACCGCTCCCTGTTCCTGGATCGCTTGCAGCGCGCCTTCATTCACTCCATGCGCCACCCGGAGTACAAGTTCGCCATCCTGTTCATTGACGTGGATGACTTCAAGAAGTTCAATGACAGCTTCGGATATGCCGCCGGCGACGCGGTGATCGTGGAATTGGCCAGCCGGCTGGCCTCGTCGCTGCGCCGGCACCAGGCAGTGTCCCGCTTGGCCCTGATGCCGCACGGCGACGACACCCTGGCGCGGCTGGGCGGCGACGAATTCGCCGTGCTGTTGGACGATATCAAGGATCCTAGCGACGCCATCCGCGTGGCCAACCGCATCCAGGATGCGGTGGGAGCGCCCTTCGCCTTCAACGGCCAGGAAGTGTTCGCCTCCGCCAGCATCGGCGTGGTGCTGAGTTCGACGGACCGCGACCGGGCCGAGGACCTGCTGCGCGACGCCGATATCGCCCGCTACCGCGCCAAAGCTGCGGGCAAGGCGCGCTGCGAGGTGTTCGACGCCGAGATGCATGCCCGTGCGGTCGGGCGTCTGCGGCTGGAGCGGGAGCTGCGCGCGGCCATGGCCCGGGGGGAGTTCCTGGTCCATTACCAGCCCATCGTGCGGCTGGAGACCGGCCGCGTCACCGGCTTCGAGGCCCTGATCCGCTGGCAGCATCCCGAGCGGGGCGTGGTGGGACCCGGTGAGTTCATCGACGTCGCCGAAGAAACCGGGCTGATCGTTCCCATGAACCGCTGGTTGTTGCGCGAGATTTGCCAACAGGCGCGGGTCTGGCACTCTCGTTATCCCTCCGATCCGCACCTGATGGTGACCGCCAATCTCACCTCCAAGGAATTGGCGCAGGAGGACCTCGTCAACAGCATCCGCCTGACCCTGCAGCAGACCGCCATGAATCCCCACAACGTGCAATTGGAGATCCGCGAGACCGTGGCCATGGCCGATGCCGAAAACGCGGCCCACATGCTGGACCGGCTTAAAGGGCTGGGAGTGCGCTTGAGCATCGACGACTTCGGCACCGGCTACTCCTCGCTCAGCCGCCTGCAGGGCCTGCCTCTGGACACGCTGAAGATTGACCGCAGCTTCATCTCCGACATGGACAATGACCACGACAAGCGCGAGATCGTGCGCGTCATCGTCATGCTCGGCCAGCAGCTCGGCATGAAAGTGGTGGCCGAAGGCACGGAGACGGCCGAGCAGGTGAAATATCTCAAAGAGCTGGGCTGCGACTACGCCCAGGGCTTCTTCTTCTCCAGACCCGTGGATGCGCGCGCCTTCGAAGAACTGCTCACGGGCGATCAGGCCGCGGTGCCGCAGTTGTCGTGCTGACGGGGCACGGCGCTCCTCAGCAGTTCACCTACCCCTGCCCCTAGTCGCGCTTTGAATGACGAATTTTAGGGAGTGGCTTGTTCGGCGCGCGGCTCTGCCCGGAATGACCACACCGCTTATTCCGCAGGACACTGAGGCTGCGCCTCTTCCTCTACTCAGTGATGAAGATCTTGCGCTTCTTTGCGAGGACGGATTTATCGTTGAACCACAACTTGCATTGTGTGCCCGATTCTTCCACCAGCCACACGCGGCCCTGGGGCGAGTCATCGCTGAAGGAGAGCTTGCGCCCTTCCAGCAGCTCGCGAACCTTTGATTGCCCGGTGCCCAACGAAAGCGAGTCGCAGATCGAAGTCGAATTCAGGTTCAGCGGGTTGGCGACCGTCGGATTGGGACTCGCGGGCGCAGCGCGGCTGGCGGGGACGGCCTTGGGCAGGGGAGCGGAACCGGAACCGCCGCTGATTTTCCGGCGCCACACTTGGATTCCGTCGGCGGTATAAGCTTCCACGTATTGGCCATCTCCACATTGGGTTAGAGCGTACACGTCGATGCCGTTGGCCGAGGGCGCCGCTGGCTTGACCTCCTTGACCGTGCACCCCCCTACCTCTGGCGAGGACCACTTCAGCGCGCCCTGCGGTAGTGAAGTTCCTGCCACCACTTTGACGGTGGCCTCCGCCGCTCCGTTCTCGCTTTGCGCGCTGATGCGGAAAATGCCCGGCTGTTTTGCCGTAACTATGAGTTCGTCGTTTTTCTCCGCCTGCAAGGCCGCGGGATTGGAGATGGTCCAGGAGACGTCGTGCTGCGTGCGTCCGTTCTGGTCAACCAGGCGAAATGGCCTGGACTCGCCCACCAGCATGGTTGCCGCGCTTGGGGTGATGGCGACGTAAGAAAGGCTTTGCCCGCACAGAGCGGCGGCACAGAACAGCGTGGCCAAGCATAGGCCTTGTGGCAAAAGCACGCGAGGCACCGGCCATTTCATGATTCACTATTGTCGGACCAGCCGGCGGTTCCTTCCAGATTACCTTGGAGTGGGGCCGACGGGACGGCGATACTGGTGCTCATCACGAACTCAAGGCTTCAGTCCCCGCCGTCGCCCTGCCATCGCATTCAGCGCCTAGAGCGGCAGTGATCGTGCCTCACCGCCAGCGGTGAGTGTAAAGGAGAAGAGCGTGATCCCTGCGGGGGGCCGGGCCAGGGACCATTTCCCTCCCTTGCGGCTGCCCGGCGAAGACACTAAACTGCTTGTAACGCGCGTGGATGATCGGGAATCGAGCGAACTACGCCTTCTTGAAAAATTCCGTACGGGAGCGCGTGTCTGCGCGCCGGGTACTTGTGTGACGGAAGAGACGATTTATGACGACGACGAAAATTGCCCCTCCAGCAGAGCTTGAGGCCGCAGCGCCCCAGGCAGCACAGCCTGATGTAGTGGACGAAACTTCCGAGTGGATCGAAGCCTTCGATCAGGTAGTCGCTGAAGAGGGCCCTATGCGCGGCGCTCAGTTGCTGCGTACGCTTACGCGCCGTGCCCGCCAGGCCGGCATCGACCTGCCCATCCAGTTGAACACTCCCTACTTCAACACCATTCGCGTCGAGGAAGAGGAGCCCTATCCGGGCGACCGGCTCATCGAGCGCCGCATCAAGGGCCTGGTGCGCTGGAACGCCATGGCGATGGTTCATCGCCAGAACAAGAAAGACCCCGGCATCGGCGGACACATTTCCACCTACTCCTCGATCGCGAGCCTGCTGGAGGTTGGCTTCAACCACTTCTTCCGGGCGCGCTATGGCGACGAGCCCGGCGACTTCCTCTACTTGCAGGGCCATGCCTCGCCGGGCCTCTATGCTCGCGCTTTCCTCGCCGGCATGCTTACGGAAGAACAGATCGACAATTTCCGCCACGAGCTTCGCGACAAGCCGGGGCTGTCTTCTTATCCGCATCCCTGGCTGATGCCGCATTTCTGGCGCTTTCCCACCGTCTCGATGGGTCTGAGTCCGATCAACGCCATCTATCAAGCCCGCTTCATGCGCTACCTGGAAAATCGCGGCCTGATTACCAGGACGGACCGCAAGATCTGGGCCTTCGTCGGCGATGGCGAAATGGACGAACCTGAAAGCATGGGCTCTCTGACCCTGGCCCCGCGCGAGAAGCTGGACAATTTGATCTTCGTCGTCAACTGCAATCTGCAGCGGCTGGACGGCCCGGTGCGCGGCAACGGCAAGATCATCCAGGAGCTGGAAGCCGCCTTCCGCGGCGCCGGCTGGAACGTGATCAAGGTAATCTGGGGGTGCGACTGGGACCCGCTGCTGGCGCGCGACACCACCGGCCTGCTGCTCAAGCGCATGGAAGAATGCGTGGACGGCGAGTATCAGAGCTTCAAAGTAAAGGGCGGCGCTTACATCCGCGAGAAGTTTTTCGGCAAATATCCGCAACTGCTGGAGCTGGTGGCGGACAAGAGCGACGAGGAGATTGGCCGTCTGCGTCTGGGTGGCCACGATCCGCAGAAGGTATATAACGCTTACAAGTGCGCGGTCGAGCACCGCGGCGCGCCCACGGTGATCCTGGCCAAGACCATCAAGGGATACGGCCTGGGCTCGGCGGAAGCCCGCAACGCCACCCATCAGGAGAAAAAGCTCAGCGACAAGGACTTGGCGCTTTTCCGTTCCCGTTTCGACATCCCTATTCCGGAACAGGCTGCCCACGACGGCGCGCCTTATCGTCCGCCGGAGGACAGCCTGGAGATCCTCTATCTGAAGCAGCGCCGCAAAGAACTCGGCGGATACATCCTGCACCGCACCGTCCCCAAATTCGACTTCCCGGCGCCGGAGCTGGATTACTTTGCGGAATTTGTTGCCGGTTCCAAGGGCCGCGCCGTCTCGACCACGATGGGCTACGTCAGCATGCTGCGGCATTTGCTGAAGCACCCGGAGATCGGCAAGCTGATCGTTCCCATTGTGCCCGACGAGGCCCGGACTTTCGGCATGGAATCGATCATCCGCCAGGTCGGCATCTACGCCAGCCAGGGCCAGCTCTACGAGCCTCACGATCAGGACATGCTGCTCTACTACCGCGAGGCTAAGGACGGCCAGATCCTGGAAGAGGGCATCACCGAGGCGGGGTCCATGGGCTCGTTCACCGCGGCGGGCACGGCATACTCCAACTACCGCATTCCCATGGTCCCGTTCTTCACCTTCTATTCGATGTTCGTCTTCCAGCGCGTGGGCGATCTGATCTGGGCGGCTGCGGATGCGCGCTGCCGCGGATTTCTCGTCGGCGGCACCGCCGGGCGCACCACGCTCGCTGGGGAAGGCCTGCAGCATCTGGACGGGCACAGCCACGTGCTGGCCAGCGTCGTGCCTACCTGCACCGCCTACGATTGCGCCTTCGTGTATGAGATCGCCGTGATTGTGCAGGACGGCATCCGACGCATGTTTCGGGATGGGGAAGACTGCTTCTACTACATCACCGCCTATAACGAAGACTATCCCATGCCGGAGATGCCGGAGGGCTCGCGCGAGGGCATCCTGCGCGGCATTTACAAGTTCAAGCCCGCCACCGGCAAGGCGACGCTGCAACTGTTCGGCAGCGGACCCATTCTGAACGAAGCTTTGCGCGCGCAGCAGATTTTGGCGGAGAAGTACAAAATCCAGGCTGACGTGTGGAGCGTGACCAGCTATAACCAGCTCCGTCGCGAAGCTCTGGCCACCGAGCGTTGGAACCGGCTGCACCCGGCGCAAAAGGAAAAGCGGCCGCACATCCTCGAAGTTCTTGAGGGCGCCGAAGGACCCATCATCGCGGCCACGGACTACATGAAGATTGTGCCCGACCAGGTCGCGCCCTGGCTTACCGGCCGGCTGGTTACGCTGGGCACCGACGGCTTCGGACGCAGCGATAACCGCCAGCACCTGCGGCGTCACTTCGAAGTGAACGCGGAGTCGATCGCGGCCGCGGCACTCTCGCGCCTGGCCCACGACGGCAAGTTCGACGTCCGCAAGGCTCAGAAGGCCCTCCAGGACCTGGGAGTGGACACGGAGAAGATCGATCCTGCCCGCGCCTGAGGAGGGAACAGTCTCCACTCTTGGCGTTCTCGGTGTTACCCTACTTCTTCTTTTTTTGGGCGCTGCTGATGAAGGCGGAGGAACGCCGGTCAGCCGTGGAGGGGAATCCGCGTGAGTCGGTGGCAAAGAAGATCTGGAGAACCGGGCGTGAACAAGCTACTCCTGCTGGTCGTAAGTTGTGTGCTGCTGGTTTTGATGGGGTGCGGTTCCACCGCCCTGCCCGTTCCCAATGCATTTCTCTATGCCGCGAATTCCTTTCGGCCGGGATCGATCTCCGCCTTCAACGTTACCCAGGGAGCGCTCAGCCACATCACCGGATCGCCTTTCGCGACCACGGGAAACGCGCCCTATTCGGCGGCCGCCGTTTCCACCAAGTTCCTGTATGCGAGCGTTCCGGCAACATCTAAAGGCGGGGTAATCACCCGCGTGCTCGGCCGCACACTGAGCGGCTCGGTTACGGGCGGCATCCTGCTGATGGCCATGAGGAACGACCACACGCTGGAGGTGCCGCAGATGTTCGCTACGGGCGGGGATTACGACCCCATCGCGGTGACGCCGGGCGGCAGTTTCCTTTACGCCGCCGACCTCTCATCCAATCACCTGGCAGCGTTCTCTATCGACAGCAGCAAAGGAACACTGGCCGCCATCGGCCCTCAGGGCCCTCCGCCCGGCGTGGCAGTAGGCCCGGACCCGTTTAACGTTGTCGTCGATCCCCAGGGCAAGTTCGTCTTCGTCGCCAACTGCGATTTCACCAATCCCAGCAGTCTTGGTTCCGTTTCCGTTTTCTCCATCAACAGTGATGGCACCCTGGCGGCGGTCCCCGGCTCGCCATTTCTGCTGGGCGGCGGCGCCTCGCATCCGGTGGCGCTGGCGGTTTCCTCGGACAGCCAATTCCTCTTCGTCGCCAGCCTGGATGATCAGGTATACGTCGAAACCATAGCGGCTAACGGCGCGCTTGCGGACGCGCTGCCCGGAACGCCTTCGGTGTCGCTGCCGGCGGGTACCACGCCAGTGTCGATCGCGATAAGCATAGACGGCGGCGACACCGTCTACACCGGCAATGCGGGTACGCACACGGTTTCTTTCTTCCTCAACTGCATGCAGACCCCGGTCCCCAGCGGATGCTCCACCGATAGCAATGGCAATCCGCTTGCTCCTCTTGCCTTCCAGAACAATACCTCGGTCGGCGGTACCGTGGGCGTGGTCGTGCCGGACCCGACCACCGTTGCCGCTACTTCCACCACGTCGGCTATCAACGCCGGGCACTTCCTCTATGTCACCGACTACGACCACGGCACGATCCTGGTGTTCAGCGTGACCAGCACTACTTCCTGTGCGACTCCGCCTTGCACGCCCGCGCCCGGCACGCTGACCCAAAGCGGCTCCGCCGTGATCACCGGAGGCGCGAACCCGTTCGGGCTGGCCGTGGCACATTAGGCTTGGAAGCAGAACACGATCTGCTGCGGATTTTCCCGGCGGAGGTTGCAGCCGGACCGCAACAAAGTAATACTGTCGGGGTTATTGGTTAGTGGGTTTTCAGTCTCCTCAGGACCTTATGGCATTTTTTGGGCTCCGCTCCAGACCATGGCTGTTGATGGCCGCCGGGCTGGCAGCCTGCGCTGCCATGCTCGCCGCCCAGAAACCGAGTACCTATTCGGTGCAAGTCAACGTGGTGAACGTTCTCGCCACGGTCCGCGACAAGCACGGCAAGCTGGTCAACAATCTTTCGCGCGACGATTTCACCCTGGAGGAAGACGGGCGTCCGCAGAACATCAAGTATTTTTCCCGCGAGACCGATCTGCCGCTCACCCTGGGCTTGCTCGTGGATACCAGCCTGAGCCAGCGGCGGGTGCTCGATCAGGAACGTTCCGCCAGCGGCAGCTTTGTGGATCAGGTTCTGCGCGAAGACAAGGACAAGGCCTTTCTGATCCATTTCGATCACGAAGTGGAACTGCTCGAGGACCTGACCTCGTCGCGGCAGAAGCTGGCGGACGGTCTGCGCTTGCTGCAAGTGGCCGTTCCCGAAACTGACCGGAGCAGCGGTGGAGGCGGCAGCTATCCCGGCGGTGGAGACGACTCACCCGGGTCCGGGCGAGGCGGCGGACGCGGGCATCACTGGCGCGGAGGCACCTTGCTCTACGATGCGGTGTTTCTAGCCTCCGACGAGCTGATGCAGAAACAGAGCGGGCGCAAGGCCCTGATCGTTCTTACCGACGGGGTGGACCACGGCAGCAAAACAACGCTCGAGGGCGCCATCGAGTCCGCCCAGCGTGCCGATACCCTCGTGTACTCCATCCTGTTTGCTGGTGAGGAACCCTATCGCACCCATGGAGGCTGGCCCGGCGGACGAGGAGGCATGAACGGTCCTTGGGGACGCCCCGGCGGCTACCCTGGTGGTTACCCACCACCACGCATGCCCCAGCCGCAGGAACAGGAACGCCCCGACGGCAAGAAAATTCTGGAGCGCATCTCCAAGGAGACCGGCGGCCGTATGTTCGAGGTCTCCAAGAAGCAGACGGTCGAGCAAATCTACCAGCAGATTCAGGATGAACTGCGGAACCAGTACAACCTCGGTTACACTCCCGACCGCGCCGCCGAGGGCCCTGAATATCACAAGATCCACGTTGCGACTAAGCAGAAGGACCTGATAGTGCAAGCCCGCGACGGATACTACTCCAAGACGCCTGAGCCGAAGACAGCACAAGGGCAGAACTAGCCCCGCGCGGCTCCGCTACAGCACGCCATGGGCATTCAAATAGGCACCATAGGAGCGGTCTGTCTGCTGGATGTGCTGCGCCAGCCAGTCCTTCAGAAATCCCAAGACACTGATGGAACTGGTAAGCTTGCCCGCTTTCACGTCCTCGCTGAATTGTTGCACCTTGGCTACGAATTTCTGGTGTTCCGCCTGGTGCGCTGCGAATTCGGGATAGTTGGTCCTTCGCAGCAACTCTTCTTCTGCCCGAAAGTGAGTAACGGTGTAGTTGGCCAGTTCGTGCACGGTGTCCTGCACGATGGCCTGGGCTTGGCCCTGCCGCATCGCCTCATGGAGTCTGTTGATCAGGGAAAACAGCTTCTGATGCTGCGCGTCCATCTTGCTGACGCTCACGCTGTACGATTGATCCCAGGTTACTAAAGCCATTTTTTTTGCGCTCTCCTGTTGTGCATTTTGCTGCGCGGAATGTATCGGCACAACTGGAGGCAGAGGTGAACAAGAAACCACCGCCCAAAAAGGCCGTGGTGACATCTTGTCCGCATCTCGATTTGGCCGCGCCAGACTGTCTCAATCTCGACGCCCCCTTCCTCTTTTTTCAAGCACTTAGCGTGGCAGCGCAGTTGCTGTTGAGATTTGCAACCATTCGCAACCGTGGGGGTAGCGATGTTGCAAAAGAGCCGTAAATCTAGTGTCCTGGCGCTCGTCGTTCTGCTGTTAGTCAGTTCGGTACTGGCGCTGGCGGACGATTCAAAACTTGCGCCCGAACTCCAGGGCCGTACTTCTTCGGCTCCGGTCCAGGTGATCGTCCAGTATTCGCAACCGCCGTGCTCGCTGCTCGGCTGCGTGCTGAATCTGGTGGGCAATGTTGTCTCGTCGCTGCCGGTGCTCAATGCCGTCGTTAGCATTGTTGACAACAATGGTTTGGCCACTCTGGCCAACGATCCCAATGTGGTCTATGTGAGCCCGGACCGTCCGGTCAGCATGATGCTGAGCAATGCGGCGCCGGCCATCAATGCGCCAGCGGCGTGGAATGCCGGTTACACCGGCAGCGGCATCGGCGTGGCGGTGGTGGACAGCGGCATCAACGGCTCACCCGACCTGAACGGCGGCTTGTTGGGAACGAGCCGCGTGGTTTACAGCCAGAACTTTGTGAATGGTTCATTTACTGCCGCCGATCAATATGGCCACGGCACCCACGTGGCGGGATTGATCGCCGGCGATGGCGCCAGCTCCACCGGGCCCAGCGACTTCCGCACCTTCAAAGGGATTGCGCCGTCGGCCAAGATGGTCAACCTGCGCGTGCTGGACGCCAACGGCGCCGGAACGGACAGTGCCGTCATCGCTGCCATCGGCCAGGCGATCGCGCTGAAATCGTTGTACAACATCCGCGTGCTGAATCTCTCGCTGGGCCGCCCGGTGATGGAATCCTATCGCCTGGATCCGCTGTGCCAGGCGGTGGAAAGAGCGTGGAAGGCGGGCCTGGTGGTGGTGGTTTCCGCCGGCAATTACGGCCGCTACGATGGCGCAAACAATGACGGCTACGGCACCATCACCTCCCCGGGCAATGATCCCTACGTGATCACCGTGGGCGCGATGAAGCCCATGGGCACGCCTGAGCGCGACGACGACCAGATCGCCAGTTACAGCTCCAAGGGACCGACTTCGTATGACCACATCGTCAAGCCGGACATCGTGGCTCCCGGCAACCTGCTGGTCTCGCTGGCTACGAATGCCACCCTGGAAAGCGAATTTCCGGCCAACAGGGTGCCCTATAGCTACTATCAAAACGGGGGCTCTTCCGCCCCTGGTCCGTACTTCATCTTGAGCGGCACCAGCATGGCCGCGGGCGTGGTGAGCGGCGCCGTCGCCGACCTGCTGCAAGCGCAGCCCAAGCTCACGGCTGATCAGGTGAAGGCGCGGCTGATGAAGACCGCGTACAAGACCTTCCCTCGGTACAGCTCTTACACCGATCCCGACACTGGGGTCACCTATACCGATCAGTACGACATCTTCACCGTGGGCGCCGGCTATCTGGATCTGGCAGCGGCCCTGGCGAGCAAAGACGTGGCCACGGGTACGGCCATGTCACCCAGCGCTACTTACGATTCGAAATCCGGCAACGTTTATCTGGTGAAGGATTCCTCCGCGGTGTGGGGAGGCTCGGCCGTCTGGGGCGGGTCGGCGGTGTGGGGCGGTTCGGTGTTCGTCGATCCTAACTCTGCCGTCTGGGGCGGCAGCGCCGTCTGGGGTGGCTCTGCAGTTTGGGGCGGAAGCACCGACAGCGGCTTCAGCGCCGTGTGGGGCGGAAGCGCCGTCTGGGGTGGCAGCGCGGTATGGGGTGGAAGCGCCGTCTGGGGCGGCAGCGCGGTGTGGGGCGGCAGCTTCGCCGCGGCAGGAGAAAAATAGACAGCAAGCTCTTCTCAAAGATTCGCCGTTTTTGAGGCGCAGCCAGGCTGCGCCTCTTTTTCTTTGACCACAGCCGAGCGTTGACCGAACGCACGCTGGGAGAATCTTCCAAGAGAACGACCGACCCAAGGGCATCCGCTACAATGAAACACTCGCGCCGGGGGAGCGCAATTACTGAATCCATTCTGGCGTTAAGACTCGGTTGGGAGTGTGTTCATGACGAGCTGGTCCTCATTCCGACTCGGCTGGCTGGCGCTTGTGATTGTGGCGTCCGCAGCGGCCGCGCAGACTTCACCCCAGACGCCCGACATTGGTGCGAAGTATGAGCCGCCGGCGGCAGCATTTGACTACGTCAAGCGCGAGGTGATGATTCCCATGCGCGACGGCGTGAAGCTGCACACGGTCATCCTCATCCCCCGCGGAGCAACGCATGCGCCCATCTTACTTACCCGCACGCCTTATCACGCGTCCAAACGGGTCGAGCGCACACTCTCGACGCACATGCTGGGGACGCTGCCTGAGGGCGATGAGGTGTTCGTTACCGATGGCTACATCCGCGTCTTCCAGGATGTCCGCGGCAAATACGGCTCAGAAGGCGAGTACTTCATGACCCGTCCCTTGCGGGGTCCGCTCAACTCCAGCAATACCGACAATTCCACGGACGCGTACGACACCATCGACTGGCTGGTGAAAAACGTCCCCGAATCCAACGGCAAGGTGGGAATGCTGGGCAGTTCATACGAGGGCTTCACCGTGGTGATGGCCCTGGTGAACCCGCATCCGGCGCTGAAAGTGGCCGCGCCCATGAGCCCGATGGTCGATGGTTGGATGGGCGACGATTGGTTCCACTTCGGCGCGTTTCGTCAAACCAACTTCGACTATTTCACCTACCAGACCACGCAAAGAGATGAAGGAGATCGCGTCGTCCGCTCGGGATACGACGACTACGAGAATTTTCGCCGCGCCGGCTCGGCTGGCGATTTTGCCAAGGCCGCGGGCCTGGAGCAACTGCCGTGGTGGCGCAAGATCGAAGAGCATCCGGCATACGACTTTTTCTGGCAGGATCAGGCGCTCGACAAGATCATGGCCGCCCAGCCGCTGAAGGTGCCCACCATGTGGATCCAGGGCTTGTGGGACCAGGAAGACATGTGGGGAGCGATCCACTGCTATCTGGCGGTTGAGCCGAAGGACCACGCCAACGACATGAACTTTCTGGTGATGGGCCCGTGGCGCCACAGCGGCGTCAATTACGACGGCAGGTCGCTCGGCCCGCTGAAGTGGGAGGGCGATACGGCGCTGCAATTCCGCCGCGACGTACTCCGGCCATTCTTCGATCAGTACCTGAAGGATGGCGCACCCAAGGCGGACACGCCGCCGGTGCTTATCTACAACACCGGCGAGAACCACTGGGACCGGCTCAAGTCCTGGCCCCTGGCGTGTGAGAATGGCTGCCCGTCACGGTCTCGGCCACTTTATATGACGGCGGGCTTTGGCTTGTCGTTTACCGCGCCCGCCGAGAGCGATGCGAAAGCGCCTGCAGCGTATGACGAATACGTCTCCGATCCCGCCAAGCCTGTGCCTTATCAGCCGCGTCCCGTGCGCTTTGCGGACAGCAGTGCCTGGAGACGCTGGCTCGTCTCCGACCAGCGCGCGGTCGTCGATCGTCCCGATGTGCTGGCGTATACCACGCCGCCGCTCACCGAGCCGCTGCGCATCAGTGGCGCCCCGGTGGTGAATTTGGTCGCCTCCACCAGCGGCAGCGATAGTGACTGGGTGGTGAAGCTGATCGACGTCTATCCGTCTGAGGTCCCGAGCCAGCCGGAGATGGGCGGCTATCAACTGGGCATCGCCATGGATATTTTCCGTGGCCGCTACCGCGAGAGTTTCGAAACGCCCAAGCCAATCGCCTCGAACACGCCGCTTACTTACAAGTTCATCCTGCCGACCGCCAATCACGTGTTCCTGCCCGGTCACAGGATCATGGTGCAGGTGCAGTCGAGTTGGTTCCCGCTCTACGACCGCAATCCGCAAACCTTCGTGCCCAACATTTTCCTCGCGAAGCCGGAAGATTATGTGAAGGCGACCCAGCGCGTCTATCACACGGCCGGCGCGGCCAGCTTCATTGATTTGCCGGTGGTTCCGGTGAAGTAGCGCCATGGTCCCGAAGCCCAGTCCGACCGCGGTGCCGAGCGCTCACGGCAAGCCGCTCGTCAGCCAGAAAGCCGAGCGCTTTACCGAGTCGGTGATCCGCGACATGACCCGGCAAGCGCGCCTCTACGGGGCCATCAATCTGGCGCAGGGTTTCCCCGACTTTGCCGCTCCAGCGGAGATTAAGCGAGCGGCACAGGAGGCTATCGCCGCCGACATCAATCAGTACGCCATCACCTGGGGCGCCCAGTCGATGCGCCAGGCCGTCGCCGCCAAGATGAAGCGGTGGCAGGGGCTCGACGTCGACCCTGAGGCGGAGATCACCGTCTGCTGCGGCTCGACCGAGGCCATGATCGCGTCGCTGCTGGCGGTCACCAATCCCGGCGACGAGATCGTGGTCTTCGAACCCTTCTACGAGAACTACGGCCCAGACTCGATCCTCTCGGGCGCCCGCCCGCGCTTCGTGACGCTGCATCCGCCCGCGGATCCGGCAGGGGAGTGGCGCTTCGACGAGCGCGAGCTGCGCGCGGCCTTCGGTCGCCACACCAAGGCCATCATTCTGAACACCCCCAACAATCCCACGGGGAAGGTTTTCACCCGCGCTGAACTGGAGTTCATCCGCGAGCTGTGTATCGAATTCAACGCGCTGGCGATCACCGACGAGATCTACGAGCACATCCTCTACGACGGCGCCGAGCACATTTCAATCGCCACGCTCGACGGCATGCGCGACCGCACCATCACCATCAACGGCATGTCCAAGACCTACAGCGTGACCGGCTGGCGCGTAGGCTGGGCGATGGCCTCGCCAACGCTCACCAATGCCATCCGCAAGGTGCATGATTTCCTGACCGTGGGCGCGCCGGCGCCCTTGCAGGAAGCGGGCGCCACAGCGCTGCGCTCAGCGGAGAGCTACTACGGAGAACTGGCGGCGGGATATCGCGCGCGCCGCGAACGCCTCCTGCCCGCGCTTCGCCAGGCTGGGTTCAAGACCTTCGTTCCCCGCGGCGCCTACTACATCATGACCGACATCAGCGGATTCGGCTTCGCCGATGACGTAGGCTTTGCGCATCATCTGGTGAAAGATATCGGGGTGGCGGCGGTGCCGGGCTCCAGCTTCTACAGCCGCCCCCAGTTGGGCGCGCGCCAGGTGCGGTTCGCCTTCTGCAAGACCGACGCTACGCTGGACGAAGCCGCGCGGCGGCTGCTCAAGCTGCGCCGGCCGTGACCAGCCCTACTTGTCCACCGACCTTGGTAACTTGGGAGGCCATCCGCCATCCCGCTACGATTCGGCAGTAGCGTTGGTTCCCATAGTGGTCCTGGGCCAGCCCCCGTGGAAGGTCCCGCGGCCGGGGAGCAACAACTCCATGGCAACCACTTCTGCCCACGAGGTCCATCCCGTCTCCCCGGCTGCGCCGTCGCTCGGCGCGGAGACGGCACGCCCGCGAGGCGGCGCCAACAAAGAGCTTTGGCTGCTGCTCTCGCTCTTTCTGATCGCTCTGCTTTCCAACTTCGTGGCCGACGCGCAGCACATGGTGCTCGCCTTCTACACCCTGCCCACCCTCTTTTCCGCCTACAACTACGGACGGCGGCACGCCGTCATGACGGCGCTGGCCAGCATTTTGCTGGTGGTACTGGTGATCTACTTCCATCCTCCGGTGCTGCACCACGTCCTGGTGATCCCGCAGGAGAAGTGGTTTGACTTGGCTTTATGGGGCGGCACGCTGGTGGTGATCGCCTACGCCATGGGCACGCTGTATGAGCGCACGCAGCTGAGCTTGCGCGCGCTGCGCCAGAGCTATCGCGGCATCCTGCTCATCCTGCAGCACATCGTTGCCAGCGACAAGTACAGCCAGGACCACTCCTATCGGGTTTCCATCTGCGCCACCAAGATCGCCGAACGCATGGACCTGGCATCGGAGCGCGTAGAGGACATTCGCGCCGCCGCCCTGCTGCATGACGTCGATAAACTGGGCATCAGCCGCGACATCCTGTACAAGTCGGCAAACTTCACGGCCGAGGAGTTCCACCGCTTCCAGCGCGACATGGCCAAGGGCAAAGCGGCGCCACCGCCAGTGGGCGGATCGCTGCGCCGCGTGATCCCCATCCTGCTGGCGTATGCGGAGGCGAGCGAAGGCAAGGCCGTTCCCTATCGGGACGCGCCTCTGGAATCGCGCATTCTGGCCGTCGCCGATGCCTACGAGACCCTGACCAGCGGCAGCGGCGGCATGTCGCCCGGCGAGGCCATTGGCAACATTGCCGAGCGCGCCGACAAGGAGTTCGACCCCCAGGTCGTGGATGCTTTCGTTGCTGCCTTCAAGCACGGGCGGGCACAGATGGTCGGGGCCAAATCATAGCGTCCTGATCCGGATCGCTCCGCTGGTCTTTGTCTGCGGCCGCTTGTGCTTCAGATAAGCCCGTAATCCTCCCGCTCCTCGTCTACCTCCTGTGTTAGACTTTGCAGCACACACGAGGGGTAAGGCTAGCCTGTCAAGCTTGACCAGTCTCGAAAGCCGGCGATTTTCCGCCGTGGCGGGCCGAGCGTCTTGCCTCCGAGCTGACCGAGCGGCCCCGCCCTGGCCGCGCATCCTTCCTGGTGCAGTATGAGGGTTGGCCTATCCTCGACACTGGTCTATGCCGCCACCATCTGCGTGATGCTGCTGAGTGGTGTCGTTCTCTACCGCAACCTGCGCACGCGCAGCGCGGCCGTCGAACGGATGAGCCATACCCAACAGGTGATGCTGCAACTGGAGGTGGTCGAGTCCCTCATCACCGACGCCGAAACCGGACAACGAGGTTACCTGCTGACCGGCGACAAAGCCTACCTGCTGCCCTACGAACAGGCTCAAACCGACATCGAACCCGCCCTTGATCGGCTGACTAGCCTTACCTCCGATAATTCCAGCCAGCAATCCCGCATCCTGCAACTGCGCGGCATGATTGACGCCAAAATGACGGACGTGGCGTCAACCGTGGCTCTGTACGAGCAGGGGAAGAGCACGGAGGCGCTACAGATCGTTCATTCCAACCTGGGCCGCGAAGTCATGGACCAGATTCGAGCTCTAATGCGCGACATGCGCACCCAGGAGACCCGGCTGCTGGCGCAGCGGCAAGCCGCCTTGGAGCGCAGCACGCATCTGTTTGTGATCATCGGGCTGTCGACAGCGTTGAACCTGCTGCTGCTGGCTGTGATTGCCGGTCTGCACCGACAGAGGATCGCCGCGGAAAGATCCAACGCCCAGCAGCTTCGGATCCGGGAAGAGCAGTTCCGCACCACGCTCACCAGCATCGGAGATGC